>Ga0114959_10003658_pt1 | contig 12020 bp, 9 predicted proteins | sample C_130625_EF_Meta_FD_87317 | JGI IMG/M metagenome (GOLD analysis project Ga0114959, IMG submission 87317) | Freshwater microbial communities from Lake Croche, Canada to study carbon cycling - C_130625_EF_MetaG | ecosystem: Environmental > Aquatic > Freshwater > Lake | place: Lake Croche, Canada...
TCTTACAACTGCTTTTCCCAATTTTTCTACGTCTTTGGTTCCCTCACCAAACACTGCGCGCGTTATTTCCTTAGCTTTATCATTTAACATTGCCGACCCATTTCGAATATTTGCCGTACTATCACCATTTACAAACAAAGCATATGGAACACTCTGAAATTCTTTTCTAAAATTGAGAAATCTAGCACATGCCCCATCTATTCTATTTTCCAGATTATCTGAGTGAACATCAATTCCAAAAACAAATGATAAATTTGCTTTGATCCATTTTGAAAAATCTCCTCCTTTTCCGCACGCATAATCAATTAATGTATCACCCTTTTTTGCCACGCTTGTAATTAAAAGAGTCTTCACATATAAATTGTGGAAGTCTCGCAACCCTCTTGTTTTAGTAGAAGCTGTAGTTCTATTATAATAAACGCTTTCGTCTCCGATAGTATCGGGTATTTTTACTCCGGTAGTTATCATTTCTTCTGTAACAGGGTTGTGAATTGACTTCCAGTTACTATTTGCTACATTATATGCATTTCCATAATTTTTTCCGCCATTTCTAAGTTCCGCGGTTTTATCATATCTTACACGTAGAGGTATCCATCTCCATCCAGGTTCAGCGTCAATATCATAGCTGAATTCAACAATAGTATTATCTTGAAATACTTGATTTTCTTCTGTAAACATTTGATTTGTTCCAGAATCATCTTTTCTCAATATTATATTACATATTCCAGCGCTCTCATCATAAGGATCCGTTGGATAGAATCGCTTAGGCTCGTATAAATTTTCCTCTTCTACATTGCTAAACTCTGGAAGCTTGTCATCCAAAACATCTTGACAAGGATTCAAGTAAATATGATCTCTTTGACTAAATCCGCACCGCAAAACGATTGTTTTATATTGTTTCAGCTGAGAAGTCTCTGACATATCGAGACCATCTTCAAAAATTGGAGTAATAGAGTCTTCGTCATTTGCTGTTTTCTTTGTTGTAATAAGAAAGTCGATCGTATTATACTTTGCAGGCTTCCATTTAAAAGAATATTCCCAGGTTATTTTTTTCAGTTTTCCGGCTTTTCCGATACTTTCAGATCCTACTCCAAAAAACGCAGGACTAAATATTAAACCATCTGTATTATATTCAAAAGCCCCTTCTTTTTCTCTTGTCAAAATATAATTACATGCTGAAAATATACTATCACCTAGATTCCTAGGATAAAAGCTCTTACATTCAAATCGCATCGGACTCATTTCACCTTCAACTATAGAGGTCGCTTTCAATGAACGAAATATATTTTTCAACAAAGGATATCTAGATTTTGCTTTATTTGCTTCTTCGTTCGTGGGAATAAAAGTGTATGCACGAATATCATTATTTTGTATATAATAAATGTCAAAAGCGGCGAATAAATTAATAAAGTCTCCCATTTTATTATGCGGCACTAGTTCTCCGTCTATAAGAGTATTGAAAGTCGCCTTTTCTTTTGTGATTGCTCCCGTAAATATTACGTTCATGTTCGTATTTATCAAATATATTTTTCCGTTTCCAGAAATATAGAGTAAGTGTCTATCTCCGTCCGCTTTATCTGTCACAACAAAATTGTTTCGGATGTTCGGAACGTTCATATTTTCATCTAAAGGAATAATATTTTGTATCTGCAAAGTTTGCGAAGAAGGTCCGATAAAATTACTATTAAAAATTCTTGATTTTTTATAATCATTCGGATCAAATTCATCGCCATGTAACATTTTCATGTAAGACTGAATTACGCTTTTTTGTTCAACATAAGAAATAGGATAATTTGTTCCCTGTAAACCCATCAAAACAAACTTTATTACTTTGCGAACAGCTTGCAAAATTTTATTTGGAGTATTAAACTCCGTTCCAGGACCTATTTTTTCATTATTTACCTCAAGTTCTATTTCATAAGCTTCTGGCTCAGTAAAAACGCCAGACTCGTCTGTCCTATATGCTTTTACGTATTCTCTTCCTTCTTTTCTTGAACTTTTAACGATACTAATATCTACCTTAACAGGGTAGTCGGGGTGTTCAAAAGCAACTCGGTTTATGTAGCGAAATAGTGTCTTCTTTGTTTTTTCCCAGTTATCGATCATTCCTCTTACATTTCTTTCTGTAACCCCTAAATTTTCTTCCAATTTCAACGAAACACGAAAATTAAAATCGTCAAAATTTACGTCCTTTACCTTCTCATCTTTCAAATAAAGAGGGGCTTTTTTAATAAAACTTATACACTTAGAACATTGCACATTTGTTAATGTTTTTTTTATGTCGTTCGTTTTGCAAAAATCTTGTATAGCATTCAAACCAACAATTTCTGTTCTAATATTTGACTCACGGAAAGAGCCGCTAGCTGGATCTAGAAACTCGTTTTGAATTCGCAACATGTATGCCCCCTGTTCATTTACTGAAATAAATCCAAACGACTTAACTTTTCGTATCACATTATCATAGTCTATTTTTGTGAGATATTTAATTCCCTTTGTGCCGAACTTTACTTCAAGCTCAAAATTTTTTTTGACATCTTTTGTAAAAGGATTTTCAGAGTAATATACGGCTATCAAGGTTTCAAGTTGCGCTTGTGGCGGTCTCTTATCTATTTCTTTTCGATAATTTTTTCTTTTAGAATCTTCCTCCAAAATATTTTCTTTTGTTTCTTTTTTAATTGGCATCGTTTGTTATATACTACATGCTATATTTTTTATATTCTTTATCAATTTTTAACTAAAATTGTTGAACTAATAATTGGTAAAGTTCATTTTTTGTTTTCTGTTTATTTGTCGTGTTATTTATTATTTCAACTCCTAGCTTTTTACATATATCTACTAATTCTGAAACCTTATAACTTGATAAACCTTTTATAGGCTTGCTGATATTTTCTATTTTGTATAGTGTTTCCATATACTCTTTTATTTTTTCTAATTTTTCGTTTTCGACGACGCCAAATTTCAACGGAATATCATTTCTTTTCACTACATGAATACACGTCAAATCATTAATATTTTCTTCACTTTTGTTTAAAAGAAAAAATGTTTTTTTATAAAGATACAATAGACTTATCTTTTCCAAAATACACAAGGTAAAAAATGTTTTAATATCAATTTTTTCTTCATTTGCTAAGAAATTTTCAATATAAACTAGCGGAGCAATTTTAGAACTTTTTATAATGTGTTTATTTTTTCGCAATTCCTCAATATACTCTATTTTCATTTTCTTTTCAATGACAATATTTATATTCTCAAGTGCATTATATGCTTCTTGGCCATTTTTCATAATATAAAGACACCAAAATAAAGAATCTTTCTGATTCGGAAAAGTAAATACATGTGTCTTGCTAATATTTTGTGTTTGATTTGACGATTGTTTTTGATTTTGACTCTTTTTTTCCGGAGAATATTTTATGCCAGTATTTTTGTTTTCCAAAAGAATGGAACGAGCCACTCTTTTACCTGTAAGCATAAAATCTTCTAATTTTTCAATATTCATTTATTACTAACTATTTTTCCTGGAATATCTTTATTATCTTTTGTAAAGTATATATTCTTAAACGTCTCCTTTTGCTTTTCAAGATGATTCAGTTCAATCTCCTGCGCGTTAACATAATTAATATATTTTTTTAATTCTTCAATAAGCTCTCTTTTCAACTCTGAAAGGTTGATATGAATTCCATATTTATTTTCGTTGAGAGAAACCTCTTTATATTTTGTTAGAATACGAAGAACTTCAACTTGGTTAAATTTTGACATATTTTCGAGTGCATCGCGAATTCCATTTAGTTCCACAACATTAATCTCGTCTATTTCTTCAGAAACTGCCTCCATATTGAAATACTTGCATTTGTTTTTATATTCTTAATTGAAGTATAACATTTTGCAAAAAAAATAGGTTTATAAAAGCAAAATTATTCCTCTTCAAATACAAGTTTTGGTTTTGCTGGTTCACCTTTTTTTTGCACTTTTTCGACAACTAGCTCGGCAATAATAGATACATATTTATCATTGAGTTCAAAACGCTGCCCTATGATTCTAGCCATAAATTTATCTCCTTCTTGAATGTTTGAAAATTGTGAAACAGAATAGTGATGGTCTCTGGCAATAAATACAACAACTGGAGTCGGAACCTCATCGGCGCTCTCAGCACGAATGCCAGCCTTAGTTAAATTTTTCGCCACGCAAGAAATAAGCATTCCCTCAACGGGACAGCAAATCTCGCACTCAAAAACCACTTCAAAAGAAATGTTTGTTCCTTGAACAAGACCGCTCGAATACGTTATAATCTTTATTGAACCCGGTTTAATAAAACCTTCTACCACACACTTGCCTTCAAAATTTATTGTTGAATATTTCTCTATTGTTTCTTTAATATTTTTTCCTATACAGGTTATTGGTAAAAGAATATTACGTGTAATCAAACATCTTGAATAAATTGTATTAATCTTGGTTTCTCTTTTTTTATATTTTTGTTGAAATTGCTTTGGTTGAGGTTTTTCCATTAATATATTTATAATACATAATATCTTTTTAATATGATTCAATTTTATTAAAATCCATAAATTTTTGCCGTCTCAGGATCTAAAAACCATATTTTTCCATTTTTTTTCATATTGTTATAGTTTCGCATTATCAATTCTTGTAAAGGACATAACTCTGCCTGGGTAATACCTTTTGTATTTTCTTTTGTATATTTTTCACTTCCTTCAATATCGTTCATAATTTCTAATATTTTTGCTTTTGTTTTTTGGTCACATCTTGCTCCCGTATGACGCTTTTCTTTCATGTTTTTAAACTTAAAAACCATAAATTTTTTTTTATCGTCGTGACCAATAAATCCAACCATATTATTAAAGTCATTTGCGTTAACCGAAAAGTTTTGTTTTATAGATCCAGTTAAATCTTTTATGTCCTCAGGTTCTGCATCAACCCATTTGTTTTTTCTCTCATCAAGTTTCATTATTTTACGTTTGTCCATGTCATAAAGAATAATTGCATTAAGTCTAGAGGTTTTCAAAATTTTTCCGTCTAAATACTCTTTTATGATACCTTCAAAACTATTTTCATCAACAACTTCTAAAGAATATAAATAGTTTAATAATTCCAATTTTTCATCAAATAACATCATATCAACAATATGTTCAACTAAAAAATTTGAAAATTTATCAAATGTTATGCCTTGATTTGCCATTTTTCGTATAGCAAGACCGCAGTATCTATACCAATTATTATCGGTATCTTCTTCTCCTGTAGAAACACTCTTATTTTGTTGTATATATTCTTTTACCAAGTCAAATTTTTCATTTAATTTTTTTATGATGTTGGAAACTTTAACAGATTCTTTGCGTTTTTCATGAGGTTTTACTTCTACTTCTTTGTTTTCAAGACTTATTTTTTCTATTTTCTTATTCACATCAAATTTTATCATACTATGTTTGTAGTCTATAGGAACGGATCTATCAAAAACTGAAATATTTTCATAACTTAATTCACTAGGCTGAAACAAATAATATTCGTCGATATTTATTAGACTCCCACTTCTTCCGAACTTATCAATTATAAATTCGTTATTATCTCCTATCAGTTGTGTGAGTGCAGCATATATTTGGACTAGTGGATATTTTTTCGGGGTATTAATTCTCTCGAGTAAATCTTTTTTTTTGTAAAAAAAACGTTCCTTCATTAATGCTCGAATTTTCTGAATTATTTTTTCTGAATTCATAACAATAAAGCTTTCATTATACGTATCTTCTTTTAAATCTGACTCGTTTATTTCTTTGAAAGGTCTGCATTTATATTGGCAGTCTGCCATATAGTCACATGCAGCCGAGTAAGGAGCGTCTCCCGCTTTAAAGTCTTTTAAAACTTTTCCGCTTGATAGAACCTGTTCTAGTGGTTCTTTGAGAGTTTCTGCAATAATTTCTTGAGAGAAATTGCTCTGTTCATAATTTATAATACAATCAACGGATGTTTCTTTCAAAAGTCTACTTACTTTTCCAATTTGAACTGCTTTAAACTCGGCAACTCTATATACATATATGTCAGCAGATTCTTCTTTTTTGTCTTCTAACAAGGTTCCATACATAAAAATTTCTACATTCCTTTTTTCAAAAGGAAGGTCTTTATGACTAAAGTTACGTACTGCGCGTCCTATGATTTGCTCTATTCGATTCATATTATACCAAGGCTCTAAAATATGTACTTGTCTTATAAATTTAAAGTCCAATCCCTCAGAACCAGCTCTTGATATAAGAACAATTTTAATTTTATTTCCATCTTTATTATCCTCACCGGTTAGAGCTTTTACATCATAATCATTATTTGGAGAAATTCTTGGATCTCCGGTAATCATCGCATAACGTGCTGGCATAAAATTTGTATTTTTATCTGATCTTGGCTTCATCGTTCTAGAATCAACAATAGGAACCGGAGGAGATTTAAAGAAAGGTTTTGCATTTTCACCAAATCTAGTAAATCCCATTTCTTCTAGAGCAAGAGCAATCGGAATCAATCCACCGGCGATATATTGTGAATAAATCAAAATAATTCCTTCGGCAGGTCCACTATTGGTAACTATTTTGCTGCATATATTTTTTATTTTACTACTATAATTCCCAATTTCACTTGGGGAAAAAATTCTTTTATATTTGGTTTCGACTCCTTTTTTATAGTCAAAAGACCCAAATTCTGGAGGGGTTTTTTTATTTGTAAAATTCATTATTCTCTCTAGACCCTTTATTCCAGTTAAATCATGCGGATTAATAAGAATCTTTTTTGAACTAGAAGATGAGGTTGACTGACCACCTACTGAAGATGACAAAGATTGATCAGAAAATTCTTCTACCGGTTTGATATATTGAAGAGCCTCGTCTAACGCATCTAAAGGATACACAATATTCAGTGCCTCTAATGGCATCTGTAAAAGTGTATATCCAAAAGACTCCATATTTTCAAACGATGGCATATCTCTTACAACTCCTTGCTTTGTTGTGATAGAAATTTGTTTTTTTCTCAAATTATCTATTATGTACTTATATCCTTTTGATTGATAACTTCCAATTCTTGTTAAGAATATTTTGGAATCTAATATTGAAAGTTTATCTTCTTTCTTTATTTCTTTACCATTCATCTGGTATTCCGGATACTCATTTTTATTATCGCTAAAGGTACTACTTTTATCAAAATCGTTTGGAAAAACTCGGAACGGAAAAGTATATGGGTTATCTCCTCTAACAAATGAAATATATCCTGTAGACTTTCTCGCCAACAATTCTTCGCCACCTTCTTTAAAATTTCCGTCTTTATCAAATACATCTTTTATCTCTATTGTTCCACGTCTATCGTTAATATTCATTAAATTTAAAAGCCATATAATTTCTTTATAGCTGTTATACATTGGTGTTGCCGATAAAAGTAATAAACGCATATTTTCGGCAGCTTTGACTAGACTCATCAGGTACATTGCCACTTTTTTATTTTCATTATCTTCTGTAATACGGATATTATGTACCTCATCAATAACAATTAGACGACTATTAAATTCATTGCGCAAATTTCTTAATCTTCTATTTTCCTTGTCCTTATCATTCGCATAGTCCTCTTTTACATCCTCTATTTTACGTATATAATTTGCGAATTCTCCGTAACCTAGAAAAAGATAAGATGTATTTATTATTGACTTTATTTGACTAACTATTTTTTCAAGGGGGATATTTTTTGTATTCATTGGATTAACTTCTTTTATCATCTTATTTCCAATAAAATTATTTATTGTCCATACGCCATCTACTTTTTTTAATTTTCTCTCATCAAAAAGTTGCATTTTAAAGTTATCCTGCACATTTGGTGAAGCAACGATAATAATACGTTTATTGATTCCCATTTGTTTTAAATATTCTCGCATCTCTTCACAAACACCAATAGAACTTAACGTCTTCCCACTCCCAAGACCATGATAAAGCAATAAACTATTATAAGGCGTTTGAAACGAGAGAAAATTTCTGACAAATGACTGATGAGGAGCCATTTCAAACTCTGCTCTGCTCAACACCTCAGCTCGCTCTTTTATATCAATTAATCTTCCATCGTATTTTGTATCATTAAACTCTTTTTTTTCCGCTATTTTAATATTAAAATTAGGGTCGTTTAGATTTGGATATAAATAAACATTTTCTTCAGGATTTTCTTTCAATTCATCATATTCGACAAGTTCTTTTTTAAGTAAGAACTCGTTGCACTTTTTATCGTAGTATTTTTCTGAAGTGCCGCATTCATTCATCTTAAACATATTTTCCAATTCTTGCGAGTCATCCCCTTTTTCTACTTTCGGTTTGTTCTTTCTTGTTCTTTGATTAATTTTCATAGTTTTTCCTCTATTCATCCTACTATATATAATGTATAGTAATTCTATTTTAATTACTACTCGTTTTATAAATTATTTGTAATTTATAAAATATTATCGCCCTCCATAAAGATTCATTAAAAATGTATTACTTCCATTAGGACCATTCCCTAAACCGCGGATCGTTCTAGAAGATGTTAAATTTCCAGCCGCAAAAGCTGCGTAGTGATAGTTATTTGTTTGTTGAGGCGTTGTAACTCCTGTAGGAAATCTATAGGAATACGCACTTATGCTCGGATTTCTAAAGTTGAACGTTCTGCTTCCTTGTCCGTTGATAGGCATTTATACTATAGCTAAATATTTTCATTATTTACAAACTATAAATACAATCGATAGTCTTCTAATATTTTACTAACATTTCTGATTAATTTTTTTTTCTCTAAATTATATGGTCTTATCGAATGAAGACACTCTTCCGTCGTTTTCCATTCTAGCTTGCTTACCTCTGTTTTTTGAAAATTTTGCAAATTGTCTATAGTGTCATTCATATATGCCAAAAAATATTTGTGCTTATAAGACTTGTGATTCGATCCAATAAAAATTTCTTCGAATGGGAGTATATTCTCTACAATTGTTATGTCCTTTTTAGAATACCCAGTTTCTTCTTCAAATTCTCGAATTGCGCAGTCTAAATCTTTTTCCTGGTAATTTCGTCGCCCCTTTGGAAATTCCCATTCTGTCTCATTCCATGTTGAGTTGCTATTTTTTATCAAATCAACAAGATTTATATTCTCGTTATTTACAGAAATACCGGCTTTTATTGTATCAAATTTTTTTGATGAGATAATTTCTTCATTTCTATATTGCACATTCGAATTTTCACCCCACATCATTTTCCACAGAATTTCAAATGGTTCGTCTAAAATCCTTTCCTTTTCTTGAAAAGACATTTCATTTATGCAGTTTTGAACTTGGTCAATATTGTAGGGTGAATATTTTCCTCGGATAAAATCAATATAGCCAAAACTATCCTTTCTCCGTATCATTAAAAATTGTAAACCTTTTTCGCTAGATCTTGATAATATAATTCCATAACTTGTTATCGGTAATTTACATTGATGAAATAAATGGCCATGCTTACCGCAGTTATTACATAAATTGTTATTTTTACTCATTTCCTAGATTTGGATTATATGTTTAAAAAGAGATCCTTTTATATATTTTAATTATAAATGACTTATCTAGACCCTAAAGTTTGGGGACCGCATTATTGGTTTTTCTTACACACAATTTCTATAACATATCCACACCACCCAAATGCGGTTACAAAAAAAATATACTATGACCTGATTCAAAATTTACATATATTTTTACCTGTTGAAAAAATAGCAAACGAGTTTAGTCAATTATTGGAACAATATCCAATTACACCATATTTAGATAATCGCGAGTCTTTTGTTCGTTGGATGTGGTTTATTCATAACAAAATTAATGAAAAATTAGAAAAGCCAAAAATTTCTATGGAAGATTTTTATGTGCAGTATTACGAAAATTATAAACCAAAAGACATTAAATACAGAGAGTTTTATAAAATGAGATCAAAGTTGATATATCTTGGAATTATTTTATTGATTATTGGATTTACTTATTTTTTATATAACAAGTAAACTTTTAATATCATTCTATAATAGCTAATGAATAAAACAAAAAAGGGGGGTAAAGTAATTGCATCAGGTGGATATGGATGCGTATTTAGACCCGCATTGAAATGCGTTGGAAAATCTAGACCAAAAAATCAGGTCTCTAAGTTAATGACTATAAAACATGTAAATGAAGAATATGGCGATATCGTCAAGTTCAGACCTATTCTTGAAAAAATTCCAAATTATAAGAACTATTTTTTTATTGATGGCGTTTATAAATGTAAGCCAGAAAAATTAACAAACAATGATTTGATAGACTACGAAAAAAAATGCAAAGCTTTGAAAAAAGACGGATTTAAGCCTGACAATATAAACAATTCACTGGATAAATTGGGGTTAATAAATATGCCCGATGGCGGACTAGATGTCGGCGATTTCATTGAAACAATAACTAAAAATGCACAACTTATTGCCTTGAATAACTCTCTTATTGATCTTTTGCTGAATGGAATTCTTCAAATGAATAAGTTTAACATTTATCATTGCGATGTAAAAGAATCAAATATTTTGGTCAACACGGCAAACGGACTTCATACGACATTAATTGACTGGGGACTTTCCACAAAACATGATGTCGCATCAAAAATTCCTGATACAATATTTGAAAGGCCGTTTCAATATAACTTACCATACTCTAGTATTCTATTTAATGAAACTTTTAAAAAGATGTATGAAGAATTATTGCATAAAAATAAAAATCCTAGTCGAAGTATTATTCGTGCATTTGTTATAGACTATATATTCATATGGAATGCGAAAAGAGGTGCCGGACATATTAAATATATGATTAATCTTATGGAAAGCGTATTTTATTCTGATTTAGTCCATTTAAACCCTGAAAACAAAAGAGAGATTATTGAAATGGAATTTCTTTATTACTATATAATTGAATACTTAACTAATATACTTATAAAATTCACAAAAAATGGTGAATTTATGCAAATGGATTATTTCAATAATGTATTTTTAAAAAATATTGATGTATGGGGGTTTGTTATGACTTATTATCCAATTATCAGAATTTTTCACGATAACTTTAATAAACTCGATAAACTAGAATTAAAAATTTTTAACAAACTGAAAAATATTTTTATTGTTTATCTTTTCGAAACATCGACCGAGCCAATAAATATTTCTTCTCTTGTAGAAGAACTGAAAGATTTGAATATATTTTTTGAACAGGCTGCTCGAAGCTCTACTAGAGACAAGAGTGTAACGTCTCTCATAAAAACTATCAAGAGCAAACTTACTTCTAAAAAAAGTACTACAAAAAAGAAGCACTCTAGAACTATTTTTTTTATTCAATCACAAAATCTGAAAAAAAAATAAATTATTAGTATGAAATATTTATATAAAAGGATATTAAATATATAAGTAGAATTATGGACGAAAAAGTAAGAGTATATATAGAAATTGAAAAAGACAGCAATATCAAATACGAGTTGAATAAAGAGACAAATCAACTGGAAGTTGATCGCATTTTGCCTGATTCTTACTATTATCCTTATAGTTATGGGTTTATTGAAAATACATTAGCTCCAGATCAGGATGATCTCGATGCTCTCATTATTACAAACGAAAAAATTAAAAAAGGCAATTTTTATGATGCTTATATTATTGGAATATTGAATATGCAAGATGAAAAAGGTATAGACGAAAAAGTTCTCTGTGTTCTAGAAGAAGACTACGATATTGTTGATGATTTGGATAAATTGGAAAGTAAAACAAAAGAGTCAATCCATTGGTTTTTTTCAAACTATAAATCTAATACTTTAAATAAGTGGTCTAAGGTTTACGGGTTTGAAGATAAAGAAAAGGCTATCGCAATATATAATAGTTATAGAATTAAGAATTAAACTGGCAAGTCTTTCAAAAAAAATATATATACAAATATAAATATGAGGATCGAGTTATTTATATTTGGAATTACCGCATTTTTAATTTATAATACATATCACGATGGTAAATATACAAAA
>Ga0114959_10003660_pt1 | contig 12015 bp, 14 predicted proteins | sample C_130625_EF_Meta_FD_87317 | JGI IMG/M metagenome (GOLD analysis project Ga0114959, IMG submission 87317) | Freshwater microbial communities from Lake Croche, Canada to study carbon cycling - C_130625_EF_MetaG | ecosystem: Environmental > Aquatic > Freshwater > Lake | place: Lake Croche, Canada...
GATGGGGCTTACTATTGGCAGCCCTCAACGTACTCATTGCTAGTAGAGCCATATTGAGTCTTACTCTTAGTCAAAATTTCCTCGAGCTTGCTATCATTAAAGTTAAGCATCTCAACTTCTTCTAATTCAATCATCTGTACTGGCATATTATTTCTCCAATTATTAGGAAAGTTAAAAAGTTGTGAAAAACTTTTCACGAATCATTATTTATTACTTAATTCCGAGAAGAAACCCTTCGATAGCAGGGTTCGTCATCGTAAATAATTTTGCTTAGTCCATCACAAGATGAGATTTTCTAAGGTTGTAACAATAGTTAATATTTAGTTAACAGTAAGAGTATCCAACGTCCGCCGATATCGCTCCGTATTCAAACTTACCCGCTTTCCCTTCCAGGGCATCATCACTTACTACCTCCATCAATATTTCATCTAATTCAATCATCTGTACTTGCATGGCAATTCTCCAATTAATGGGAGTTAATGAAAGATGTGAACATGAATTTCACACTTCCATTATTTGTTAACAATTTCTTGTGAGGAACCCTCCGATCGGAGGGATAAATTTGATTTACTTAAGAATTTCCGAGAGTAAACTTATCGACAGCATAGTTTTGAATTAGGATATCTCATACCTCAGATGTAAGACCTAGAAAGTCTCAGAACTCTAATCGCCTTTCGTACAAGCTGTTTAATTGCCAAAATTACTTAGATTTAGACTCATGAAAACTATAGCAATTACAAATCTGAAAGGTGGCTGCGCCAAAACTACTACAACAGTTAATTTAGCCGCCTGCTTGGCTGAATTAAATAAACGTATTCTGATAATTGATCTAGATCCGCAAGGCAACGCATCTCAGTGGATAGGGCAAGCAAATCATTCGCCTATTAACTCAATGGGGCTTCTCACCTCAAAAGAGACTATTACAGATTTTATTCAGCCTACGGTGGTGGGTAATGTAGATTTAATCTATGCTAGCCCAGAACTATCAAATCTAGAAAAAGCTCTTTCTGGCGAATTTGCAACTGAGATGACTCTTAAACGCCGACTTGAAAAAGCGGATTTAAGATCATGGGACTATGTTTTGCTTGACACCCCGCCAACACTTGGTCTAGTCACAGTAAACGCACTTACAGCCGCTGATCAATTGATAGTACCGGTATCAACCCATGTCCTGTCCTTAGCAGGTGTAGCTCAGCTAATGGCTGTAGTTGAAAAAATTAAAGAAGCCTTTAACCCGACATTATCGATTCTGGGAATTCTTGCCTCACGAGTCGATCTACGAACCAGACATTCGGGTGAAGTCCTAGAGTCCCTCAGGGAGCATTTTGGGGGTCAAGTTTTTGGATCGTTCATTCGAGAAAACGTCAAATTAGCCGAGGCTCCGTCATATAAAAAACCAATCACCACTTATGACAATAGTGGCGGGGCAGCCCAGGATTTTAGGGCGTTTACCCAAGAACTAATGCCTCAATTAGGATGAATATAGCAATGCCAAGCATAAAAAAGACCATTAAGTTCAACCCATTAGATGACATTTCTCGTCAAGAGATCGAGTCAATTAAAGCTACCGAGCACGCAAGTAAGTCTGCCGGTGACAAATTAGACAATGAGCACCCTGATAATTCAACGGATGGCGATATCAAACAGAGGGTCTTTTATCAGTTAGCTGGGAATGGTCTAAAAGGCAATAGCGAACTGATTTTCAATGGTAAGCAATATGGCTTTGAACTACCCCAAAGTGGATTTATTCCTATCAATGGCAAAGATCTCAAGATGCAGCTTAAGCATCCTTTTCAAATGCCGCAAGCTATCAGCGGCTTTGTCATTGGAGGTCCCATTGGCTTTCTATTTAGTTTCATATTGGGTGAACCAAAGCCTAAAAAATACTTTTTTTCTTTAAAAGGCGTGCAAGACAATGTCATTTTTATCAGTCTAGATCGCCTGGCAGTTAATAGCATTATGCAAATTAGTTAGTCTTTTTAAATTCAAAAGGAGAGTAATCCATGGAAAACAATCAAAAATCAGCAGAAGAAATATTGAACGATGAGATTCATGCTGGCCCAGAAAAAAAAGAAAATATTGACTTTCGACATGAGCTAGCGCATCAGTCCGTAAAAAATTGGGCGCAATGGGCAACGGTCGCCGGGTTTATTCCAGTGCCTTTTGTTGATACAGCTGCTATTACTGGCCTTCAAATCAAAATGATTAGCGATCTTTGCAAAATATACCAAGTCGAATTTAAAAAGGAGTTGGCCGTCTCCATTATTAGTTCATTAGCAGGCGCCAGTGTTGCAACCATGTTTTCTACAACCCTTGGCTCAACTTTCGCACGTTATATTCCAGTAATAGGCACTACTATCTCTGCCATTACTCAGCCAGCACTATCTTATGCGAGTACTTATGCTATAGGCACTACCTTCGTCAAACATTTCGAAAATAAAGGCTCACTCATTGACTTTGATGTTACGAGCACTAAAGACTTTTTTAATGAGCAAATAGCGAAAGCCAAAAAGATCTTTCAAAAGAAGGGTTCAGAAGCTAGTGATTCAGTTGTAGTAGATATGGCTTAAGTTGACCGAACCACTCGATATCTCATTGCTCCATTTAAATATACCCGCCTTAGGGCGGGATTTTTAACTTCAAGATAGTGATCAACATACCATTTCGTAGCAGCCTGCTTGAAATCATTCAAAGCGAAAGTCGCATTGAACTCAGGCGCATGTGTCTATTTTCAGCATTAGTGGGCCTATCTGGCGCTCTCATTATTGCCGTTTTAAATCAGGCCGCGGGTCATATTATTGAAAATGAAAGCTCTACTTTCGAATTTTTTGCTTTTGTATTTTGTTTGGCTTTTTATCTCTATTTCTATCAAGTCAATAATCGTGAAAGTGTCAAATCAACTCAAGGACTGATCTATCGATTTCGTTTGAACATTATTCAACTAGTTCTTAAATCTGATCTGAGTATTTTCAAGTTCATCAGTAAAAACGAGATCCAAATGCGGGTTACTAGAGATACTCAAATGGTTTCTCAGGCTATTGTGACTATCGTGACAATTGGGCAATCTACAGCCATTGTCTTTTTTGCGCTCATCTATCTAGCCACTCTCTCTTGGATAGCAAGCATTTTGATGCTGGGGTTCTTACTAGTCACCCTATCAATATTCTTACAAGTTGAGAAGAAAGCTACTGCAGAACTAAAAGCATCTTATACAGAGGATTCAAAGACATTTGAATTTGTAGCAGAGTTTTTAGCTGGGTTTCAAGAAATTAAAATGAGCTCAAAAAGAGCTAAAGGCTTTATCGAAGACCTGGTGTCATCGGCTAGAAAATCAAGGGAAACCCGGGAAGAATCCTTAATCACACTGGGAAAAACTTTTAGCTTTCTCCAGATCATCCTCTACATTGCTGTCGGGATGCTTATTTTTGTCGTGCCGGTGCTATCAGACTCCTTCTCGGATGTTGTCCTCAAGGTAACAACCACTAGTCTATTTATGGTTGGGTCATTCCAGTCAGTCTTTACTTCGCTGCCCATGATTATTCAGGCTGAAGCCTCAGCCAAACAATTGCTCAGTCTCAAAAGCACATTAGAGCAAACCCATAATCAAACGAACTCTGAGGATGCTAAAGATCAGTATGTGAATGCTAAGCGCTTGGCGTTGCATGGGATTACCTACCAGTACCAATCACTTGAAGAAAAGCGTCATTTCGACCTGGGGCCTATAACAACTACTTTTGAGGCAGGGAAAGTCTACTTTATTCGCGGTCAAAACGGATCAGGAAAAACGACCTTAATTCGGGTATTACTGGGTCTATATGCTCCAACCAAAGGATTTATTACTGTCGATGATCAATTGGTAAATCAGCCATCCTCAAGTGCCTATAGGGATCTATTCGCAGTTGTGTTTAGCGACTTCTTTCTCTTCAAGAAGCTCTATGGCATTAACCAAAAGAGTTTGGACGAAGGTCAATCCTTAATCGAAATGTTCCAACTAGAAGAAAAAGTATCGATACTTAATAACCAGTTCGACACTATTCACCTATCTACTGGCCAGCGAAAACGATTGGGATTGCTTGAAGCTCTATTAGAAGATAAGCAGTTTGTAGTCTTAGATGAATGGGCGGCTGATCAAGACCCTGAGTTTAGGAAATATTTTTACCAAGTGCTTATTCCCTATATTAAGGGGCTTGGTAAAACCCTCATTGCCATTAGTCACGACGATCGATATTTCGATGTGGCTGATGAAATCATTACCATTGACGAAGGCAAATTAGTCTAGATTGACTATCAATAAATGACATTATGAAAAATTACTCTTTAAATTTGCGTAACTGGGTTCGCAAACATACGCTCAAATTCATTCTCATTTGCTTTTTCTTTTTGACAACGGCAATTGTCTTATGGCCGACGATTCATGTCACCATACCCGTGGGTAATGTCGGCATTCTGTACAGACCAATCTGGGGCGGGACTGATTTATATACAGTTTTACCTGAAGGCATTCGCTTGAAATGGCCTTGGGATAGCGTAACCCAGTACGACACCACGATTCAGCAAAAAGTAGTTTCGATTGACGTCTTAACTAAGGACTTACTTAAATCAAAGTTAACTGTCTCCTACCAATTCAAGGTATACGAAGAAAATATTCCTATGCTGCACAAGTATGTAGGTTCAACCTACGTTACAAAATTTGTTGAGCCGAGTATTATTGCCTCTGTCCGGGATTCCATTGGCAAGCTATCGTCTACGGACGCCTTTACCTTAGATATTGCTTCTGTGCAAAGCGCAATTCGCAAGGGCTCAGATTTATCAATCATTAACTCAATCTCCCCTCCTGGAATTGATGATGTTCGCCTAGTCAGAATAGTCGGAATTGAATTTCAAGACTTTAGCTTCCCAAAAGATGTTGAGGATGCTATTTCCAAAAAAATGATTGAGTCAGCCAAAGCCCAAAGCTACCCATATATCCTAGAGGCGGAGCGATCTGAAGCGACTCGTAAGGAAATTGAGGCTGAAGGTATCCGCAAATTTCAAGACATCATCCGACCGGGGTTAAGCGATAGTTATCTGCGTTGGCGTGGCATTGAGGCTACCCAAAAACTTGCTGAATCGAGCAATTCAAAAATGGTTCTTTTCGGTCAAGGCCCCACTGGTCTGCCGTTAATCATGGGCGATATGGATAAAACACCAATTAGTAACAATAAATCAGGCAAGTAAATTTTTTAAGTTTATCTACTGAGTCTGAACATAAAAGTTGCCAAAGTTATCAACAACATATTCAATTTGTTGTAACTTCGTCCTACTCTGAATGCTAATCGGCTTATCTAAGACTCGTGAAGAAAAAGCCCAACCCTGAGGTAATACTAAGGATGAACCTAAATCTTTTAGATTCTCGATACTTAGGCTAGGATTAAGAAAATCAGTAAAAGTAGTCATAGTATATGTTTTTCGTTCAGGGCTAGTAAGCTCATACACCGTCAAACCTGGATCATACAAATAAAATATATCGCCTGAGACCTTTAAGGGGGAAAATTCAAAGCCAATATACCCTTCTCTAAACCTTACATCAGAGATGTATTGGTATAAGTATCTCAAGTAATTCACTGAATATTCGCCGGCTTTTCTAAACCTGAATTTACCAATGCTGATGTAGGGATAATTCAAAGGGCTCAAATCTCTACTCATAACAAGGGTATGGGTTCCGGATTTGATGATTTCAGCAGGCTTCATAAATGTCTGTAACTGTTTAGCAATTGAGACAGCCGTTAGCTTTTCGTATTCCGAACTATTGCAATCGGAAACGCGGTAAGTTGAAAAGATGGTTGCCTGAACACCCGTAAGCTTATGCTCAAGAACGTTAAACACACAAAATGAAGACCCAAACCCCAGTTCTGACTTTTCGTAAATAGCGTTTTCAGTTACAACTTTGTTGACTGGAGTGGTTTGGGAATATGCCATTGAGCAAAACCCTAACAGTGCAAGAAAAGCGATCTTATAAAGGCATTGCTTCGACATAAATTGGATGGACATATAAATTAAAAATGGCTACTTTATTAAGAGTAAATATTACCCCATTCTGCTCCTATAAAATCCCTTGAATATTTCAAAAATTGGCTAAAAGACGGGTGTTCAATTTACGATTCTTATAGTAGAGTATTTTTGCTTTTGTAGCTTATATAGACAACAAGATTAACCACTTGTCCTATGTTGATTTCTTTTATTTGATTAATTTTTAATGGGGGCTAGTGATGATTTTTTTCATATTTCTTAAAGCACTGGTTATTGGAGCAATTATTGGCGCCCTAGTATATGCATATTCAAATAAGCAGAGTACACAAAATCAAGCGACAGCAGTTGCGGGGCCAGAACATCTTCATAGCAATACTGATCAACATCTCAAATATCCCAATGCTTTCTTTGCAATGCTAAGGTTTATTAGAAACTTAGTTTTTCTAATATTCATTTTTCTGATTCCTTTCATTATTTTCCGCTTTGCCATCTAAATGAAATCAAAGCCCAGTGAATCATAGGAGCTAGTCCATGGCATTTTTAATTAAATTTCTGCTACTTTTTGCCTTATTAGGCGCTGCATTAGGCTATCTCTTCAATGGCAAGAGTTCTGATTCAGCAAAGCAAGGAGCTGCAGGTGGAGTTCTACTAGCAGCAATCGGATTATTTCAACTCACGTGCTTTGGAGTACTAGCTATTGCTGGAATTTGGCTAGTTACCCGAGTTTTTTAATTTATTTCCCAAGATATACCAACCCAATAGAAGAAAAAATGACTAATCGAATAATCGAACTAGAAGAAATTGAATTGCCTTCAATCAGCGATGATCAACTCGAGAGCTATACGCAAAATGACGCAATAGTGACGCAGTGGACTTGTGGAAACATGACAATCTGCGGATGCTACTAATAAACATGATTAAGCACCAGATGTCTCGATCTAAGACCCTTTCCCCTCTCAAGGGACTTCTTTTATCGATGGCGCTCAGTGGCTGCACCTCGGTATCACCAGATTTTTCAGATATGTCTCAGTCCTATCAAAAGTCTATCGAAAAATATCAAAACAATAACCTGTTGCTGAACATTGTTCGCAGCTCTAAAGAAATGCCCTTAAGTTTTATTGACATTCCCAGCGTGATTGGCACAGGAAACATAACTGAAACAGCTGGTTTATCAGGACTTTTCTACTCCAACTCCGCTGGAAGTGGCCTATCAGGAGTCTTTTCAGCTGCTGCAGGAAGCTACACCAACCCAAGCTTGAGTCTTAGCTTGGGTAGATCTTTTAACTTTACCCAATCTTCATTAGCGAATGCCCAATTTGAAAAAGAATTTTTAGCTACGATCCCTATCGAGACTATTAACTTTTTTGATAGGCACCATATACCGCCTGAGCTCATTTTCTCACTCACAATTGACAGCATTGAGGTTTCAAACCCCGATGGAAGTACGAAAGCCTTCTTTAATAATCCGACTAGTGAGAACTTTGCAGAGTATCAGACCCTAATTAGGCGTTTAATTGGTTATGGCCTAACAACAGAGGTTGTTAGATCAGAGAATCCTATAGGCCCCCCGTTAGATGCAAAGAAATTAGGGCCCTCGTTACCACAAACTATTTTGCAATACATAGGCTCTAAAAATACAAATAAACTTGATTTCAAACCGGTTGAAGGAAAAAATCCGGACATGTACCAGTTTACGCAGGAGGTAACAACTGCACGTTTATGCTTTGCGGCTTATAAGAACATCCAAGTAGTTAAACGTGAATTTGGCGAAAGCATGCTTTGTCAAAACCCTCTTGGAACTGCCCAGCAAAAGGTAGCTCGTAAGGGAATTACGGGTGGGCTTTCAGGCGATAAAGATAAAACCTCGCTTGCAATCAAAATTCGCTCCAATAGAGATGTCTATCACTTTTTAGGCGAAGTATTGATTGCCCAAATACAAGCTAAACCTAAAATAACTCTTTTGGAACCAACAACCATTTCAAATAAGCAGAAAAGAGAAATGGGCGAATCTCAAGTCCCTCTGATAGTTATCAATAAAAATCCGCCGCTAGGCTCTAAATCCATTGCCACAGTTGAATATGATGGCGATAGCTATAGTATTCCTGCGGAAAACAATGGTTATAGCGCTCTAGTGATTGATGTACTGTCTCAGTTCTTGAACCTCAATAAGATCCCAGGCTCCATACCAGCATCACCTTCAGTATTGGTTAAATAAGTGAGCTCCAGTATCGAGGTCTATTCTATCAACCTATCTGCCTTATGCAGTGCATGAACCCAGTTGGCATATGCTAGCTTGGCAAAACCTACTCGCCCTGCGCCATTATTCATTCCATCAAATAGCGACTGCATTTTAAAGTTCTCAAAAACAGGCAAGGAGGTGATTTTCCATGCAGTGTCAACGACTTGTATTATTTGCTCAGAACTGGACATAAGACCATCCCACCATAAGGGACCAAAATTTGCTTTATAGGCATAGTTACTTAGCTCAGGCGGAATAACGCTAGAGAAAAACTTTCTAGCCCACCATTTTTGACTATCCTGTGGCTGACCATTTCGAAGAGATAAAAGCATCTGCCTTATTGGCGTGAGGGCTGCAACATCAATATAAGATGCCCCCTGAGGAGTAAAAATATAATCGTTTAAACAATCATCTTGCAGAGTGGGCCAACGAATTTCGTTAGGGTTACCTTGTATAGGTTCAACTAACATCGAATCAAAAGCGACCCCCTGAAGAACATATTTGACATCATGCTCTTTTAGTAACTTAATCGTATTGGCACCAATACTATGATGTAAAGACATATAGCTAGGCAAGAAATGGGCGGGCGTTTCTAACAAGTTAGTAAATTGTAATAAAAAAGATTCACTCAAAATCACATTCTTATATTTACTAGCAATTGTTTCTTGAATATGTTTTTCGGTACGAAATTTATATAGATCGCTAAACGTTCCAATCAAGATAGGTTCATACCCTAGTTTTTCCAGCATTCCGATCATGATCGAAGAATCTAAGCCACCACTAATCTCCACAGCAATCTTACCTTTAGTTGCCTTTAACAGACGATGGGTATTTTTTAAACAGGAATCAAAGTTAAGGCTTTCTGAGAGTTTGATGTTCTTTTTGAGCTTTGTAAAAACACCATCCTCATATGACCATTTTGTTCTGGCCGGAACAGGATAAATAGCCGGCAAAACTGGCTTATATTCATTTAGATGAATGGGTAAGCAAGTTTCATTCTCAACATGGGTAGAAAAAGATTCTGCCGTAAATAATCTTTTTGAAATTTTACGAGTGGGGTCTACAAAAGCCTTCTCTTCTAAAGAGAAATACTGCGTTGTGTACTTTGGGTTATCTATAAGCAACATCATTACCATCCTTAATAGGCATATGCTGCAATAGGTAAATAATTAATCCAGTTTCGATCCCATGGATCGGGCTGATAGTCTTTTTCAATAATCCAGGCATGAAGATTAGTCATAGGTAAATCAGCCCCAATAAATAACACCCCAGATTTTTTGAACTCTACAGAGCTTTTAGCAACCGCTAAAGTTCTATTTAAACAGCCCAGCCGATCAGTTTTAGCGGAACGATTTTGCTGCGCTAGGGCATGGCAAGCCTCTAATGAATTATCAAACAGTGGCTGATGGCTACCTGCATACTGATTAACAAGCCAATAGTTAATCTTTCGCAAGAAAACAATTCGTTCATAGAACTTATCAAGCGACAGTAATTGTTTTTCATCTAGCGCAAAAGACTGCTCAAAACCAGGAGGTTGCAAAGTATATGGGAATTGACAGTACTGCAGAGCATCCAATACTTTTTGAGGCAAGATATCCGATTGAAACTGACTTAATGCCTCTGAACTCACTTGATACAGACTGCCGGTAAGGGGATGCAAGTACCAACCGTTATTACGATGCTCCTTAGCTAGTGAATAATATTTCATTAATTGAATTAGGAGTATCTACGTAAAAAACCACTCCGAAGAGTGGTTTAGATTTAATACTTAATGAAAAAACCAGTAACTATCAGTGTTGTTACCTTGGGCACCTTGAATTTGTTCATTAGTTGCATACTTCTTGTTTTTGCTAAATAAACTAGCAATAGCAATTTTTAACATATTGTTTCCCTTAAAGAGGTTGATATCTGTCTATTAATTTACATAAAAAATTAACCAATAGGATTCAATTATTAGATAACCCATTGCTTTATGAAACCCTCCGATCGGGGGGGATGCTGGGATTTTTAATTGAATCCAAAAGATATCTTAATAATTCTTCCGCTAAATTTACAAAGTTAAAAACCACTCCGGAGAGTGGTTTGATGTTTCAGAAAATTTTTAAGCAGTAAAAAAAAGTCGGCCATCCAGATCATAGCCACCACTACCTTGAATTTTTTCATTAACTGAATACTTCTTATTTTTTGTAAAAAAACTAGCAATAGCGATCTTTAACATATCCATTCCTTCAAAAATAAAACGATAAAAAGACAGGTGAAATTGAGATTTCACAAAACTATCTTAATCAACTGAATTTACCGTAACAACCCCCCGAATGCAGGGATTGGTTTAGTATAAATACGACTGAGTTACGAAGACTTTATAAATCTAAATCTTTTAATGCTTGAAAAATTATTTAGTAGGCAAGGAATCCGCTGCATTTGTGGCCAAGGAAATCAACTCGGCAAGAGAACGTAAACGCAATTTATACATTACCTCTGATTTGTACTCTTTCACAGTAGATAGTGATATACCCAAGGCATCCACTAACTCCTTATTACCATAGCCTTTTGCCAGCAGATTAAATACTTGAAGCTCACGGGGAGATAGTGTTTTGAGGGCCTCATCTAGGCGAGTTTTTTGAATTAAACCCTGCATAGCAATGCTGTCCTGCTCGATTCCTCTTGCAACAGCACTTAAGAAATCTTCTCGACTAAATGGCTTTAATAAAAAGTCAAATGCCCCATTTTTAAAAGCACTAACGATTTGCTTATCTGAGCTCTCACCGCTAATAAAGATAATAGGTATCTTGTGCCCTTTTGCTATAAGCTCAGCCTGCAGCTCAACTCCCGAGAGCTTAGGCATACGCATATCGGCAACCAATACTGCTGGAACTAAGGGCTTAAAATCGCTCAAGAATTTTTCAGGATTGGCGTAAGAGAAAACGGTATAGCCACAAAACTGCAAAGCGCGCTCGAGATCGGAGCGATAGCCATCGTCATCTTCCACTAAAAAAATGTATTTTTTATTCGAATTCATTATTTATTGAATCAATTCAATTAAGCCTATTGAAATACATTGTGGCAAATATCTCTTACTACCAATACCCTACGAATGGAGGGTGGGTTAAGTATCTAGATATCATTAGAGCTAAATTACCCGCATTAACCTTTATTACCCGAAGGAATTTTGAGAATGAAGCTTACGCCACCGTTATCTGGCAAATTTTTATACGTCAACGACCCTTTGTGACGCTCAACGATATAACGGGAAAGCCATAAGCCGATACCGCTACCCAAAGGCTTTGAAGTAGAAAATAAGCTAAATATTTTGACGCCTTGCTGAGCATTAATTCCTGGGCCGTTATCGGTAATCTTTAGACAATAATCACCCTCCTGATCAATAGCGCTCTGAATATGAATCACCTTATCGCTTCGGGAGCTGGTATCCAGGGCTTCGATGGCATTAGAAAGCAAATTTGCCACTACTTGTCGAAATAAAGACTCCCAAATCATTTGCTTCTCAGGCATCTGAAGATCAAGCACTATTTCAATATTAGATTTTTTTACACGTGCTACGTAAAGAGAAACGATGTCTTTTACCAGATCATCGATATCACATGGTGAAGAAACTTCTTCACCATGATTAAATAGTTTTTTCAAACTCACAATTAAGCTAGCCGCCGATTGATTTGCCTGAAGAATATTGTCTAGTGGTAACTTGAGATCATCAAGCTTTGCTCTAGGCTGACTGATTAATTGCAAAATTTCATCTCTATTAAGTGCAA
>Ga0114959_10003664_pt1 | contig 12002 bp, 14 predicted proteins | sample C_130625_EF_Meta_FD_87317 | JGI IMG/M metagenome (GOLD analysis project Ga0114959, IMG submission 87317) | Freshwater microbial communities from Lake Croche, Canada to study carbon cycling - C_130625_EF_MetaG | ecosystem: Environmental > Aquatic > Freshwater > Lake | place: Lake Croche, Canada...
AATTTACAAAAAAGTCACAATCTTGGAATCATTCCGGGAACTCTTGTAAATTAGAACTGTAATTTACAAAAAAGTCACAATCTTGGAATCATTCCGGGAACTCTTGTAAATTAGAGTTCGGTTGCGATAAGTGTAGCACATGCACCGCGACTTAATGCCGCGCCTTCCCAGTCGGTAGATATACAAATTAAATCATACTCATTTAATATGACTGACCCTGTCGCTGAATTTGCATAGGGTGCAATTGTTCCATCTGTTATGACTACATTTAATGAACTATCGATACCATTAACGTTTAATGTAGCTTTATACGGTCCAGCTGACGATGACTGGCGAACACTAAACACTAATTTATTTGCGATGCAATTTTGCGGAACAACAACAGTAGAACGATAGTAGTCACTTGCTGCAGACGAAACACCTAAACCAAAATAATGACCGTGTGGAAGAGAAGTATCTGTGGCAAAAGTATATTGTAATTCACCCGGACCAGCAGAACCTGTGGGACCTTGAGGACCGGTGGAACCTGTGAAACCTTGAGGACCGGTGGAACCTGTGAAACCTGTGAAACCTGTGGAACCTTGAGGACCGGTGAAACCTTGAGGACCGGTGAAACCTGTGAAACCTGTGGAACCTTGAGGACCGGTGGAACCCGGACAACCAGGCGGTCCATGATGACCAGGTGGTCCCCTACAACCATCTACGCCATCGTGGCCATCGTGGCCATTATGGCCATCCTTTCCATCCTTTCCATCCTTCCCATCGCGTCCGTCTTTACACGTACACGTATGCTCGCATTCGCGTTCACACTCATCATTTGAACGAGTTATTTGTGTATATATAAAACCCCTAATATAAAAAAGGTTGCAAAATTTATTGGGTTTGCTTCATAAATGCGTTACACCTTAATAAAATTGATATAAAATATAGTGCCTTTAAATATTTTATATCAAATGAACAATTATGTACTAATGTTTGACGGGTGTAGTAAAGGAAATCCGGGAAGATCGGGAGCAGGAGCAGTCCTATATAAAGACGACCAAGAAATATGGAGTCAATCCTTCTTCGTAGGTGAACGATCAACCAATAATATAGCTGAATATACGGGACTCATAATCGGATTAGAAAGGGCATTTTCAGAAAATATATCCAATCTAACGGTAAAAGGTGATAGTCTATTGGTAATAAAACAGATGAAAGGAGAGTATAAAGTAAAAACGCCCCATATCTTGGAACTTTATTTAAGAGCAAAGGCTCTACATGATACATTTAACAAAATAGAGTATATTCATGTGCTACGAAAGGATAATAAACGAGCGGATGAATTATCAAATTTGGCCATATAAATATAAAAGGGACATGATATAACATTTATATTTATGATTTTTGATCGTACCAAAATAAACGTCCAAGAAATTCAAAAAAAATATGCGGAATCAACACCATTTTCGCATATTATCATTGATGATTTTTTAGACCAAGATTATTTGAAAGAGGTAGAAGAAGAAATAAGGGACATGGAGGAATCGAACTGGTATGATAAAACGAGTGGATTCGGTTATATAAATAATGAGGACGACTCCATTGTCCAAAGTAAAAAAATTGCCTTGAATATCCGGAAACAAATACCCGAAAAATCGAAAATGATCATCGAATTATTCGAATCAAATGAAATGGTGAAGTTAATAGAAGAAATTACAGGAATACCGGATTTACAAAGCGATGATAACTTACTTGGTGGAGGAATCCATCGAACGAATACTGGTGGCCGTCTGGCCATTCATTCCGATTTCAATATCCATCCCGTATTACAAAAACATCGAAGAATAAATGCACTATTGTATTTGAATTCAAATTGGATTTCTCAGTATAATGGTGAGCTTGAATTATGGTCAAAGGATATGATGAACTGTGAACATAAAATCGAACCGATTTTTAATCGCTTGGTCATTTTTAAAATTACGGATGATGCATTTCATGGTCATCCCGAAGAATGGATGGCACCAGAAGAATATCCGCGAATGTCATTTGCTTTTTATTATTACACAAATGATCGACCGGAAGAGGAAAAGGCCCCGTTTCATTGGGCTTTATGGCAAAAAAGATATAATCACTATTATTGACGTTTTGATTAGATACGTTGAATAAATTTTTTATTTGCATATATTAAAATGGAAAATGAAATATGTTTTTTTGGTGCATCAGTGACAGAACAAAAGGATGGGTTTGCAAAATATGTTTCACAAAAAACTAAACGTTGAAAATATATGTTTTGGTTATGGGGGGTAATCATATTTGTAATGCTGGTATTTCGTTTGTAGATAATGTAATTGAGAAAAAATGTAAATATTGTTTTGTCGATTTTTTTTCAACAAGCTTAATATTTCCTTTGACCATGCACGAAATGAACGCATATTTGGATACAATTGTTTATAAATTTACTATGTCGAAATGTAAACTGATATTTTTATTTCTACCAAACGGTAATCATGAAAAACGAATAGTGTTTTATCAGTTTGTTAAAAAATATTTAGACTCGAAAAATTTATATTATATAGATGTGAATAATTATTTGAAACATTCGTCCGAATTATGCAGAGATGAAGTCCATACAACAAACGAGGGCTCTATAAAATATGCCGAAATTATATGTGAAAAATTTCAAGAGGATAAGCATATGATTCAATTACCGACTGACATTGTTAAAACCAAATACTGTGACATTAAACACATAAATGTGAACAAAATATTCAATAAAAATGTGAATATCGATGGCAATGGTGTGATTATTGCAGCTTATTTGACTATAGGACCCAAGAGTGGGATTGTTGAAATAAATGCGGAAAAATATTCTATATGGGACATATACTGTCATTACGAACGGAAAAGTTTTGCATTAAATAATATAATAATGGAAGGAACGACTACAATAAATATATTACAGGATGATCCCGATTATTCTACATGTAGAAGAAATATTACTGAATCAAATATAGAAAAGGAGTTGAATATTATTGATATTTATTATTTGGGAGATATAATGAGTGTCACAGGAAATTAGTGATCCGAAAATCATATAGACCGTTTTTTATATTATAAACTATCTATATGCAAAATGTGCGAAGCCAAGAATAAAATCATTATTGATTTGATATCAAAACATATGGACAAGGATAGCAATAAATTCGATTGTTTGATGCAAGAGATCGAAAATTATATTGAAGGTGGAACTGCAAATAATATGGTCGAACTAAAAGAAAAGGCGAAAAACAACAAGAAAAAAGGTGATTTATTCGAGGCCTTTTGCTATTTATATTTACAAAATGTCTTGGAACATGACGAAGTATGGTTTTACAAAGATTTTCCCAAAGATTTAAAGGATCGATTACATCTGACGAAAAATGATTATGGTATCGATTTGATTTCAAAGACGGGTGACGGGTATTATGCGATTCAATGTAAATATAGACGTCCACAACAAAAGATACAGGTCATTTCTTGGAAATCCTTGTCGACGTTTTATGCAATGGTTGCCAAATCAGGCCCTTTCGTAAAACATATTACGATGACAAATGTGAATGGTTGCCGGCATATTGGCGAGAAAACCGAGAAAGATTGGTCTATTTGTATAGGGACTTTCCGAAAAATGGATCATTTTATCTGGCTCAAGGTATGTAATGTATTTGAAACGAATGACGCGAATTCCAAAGTACCAGATAAAGAACTTTTGCGAAATCGGCGACTGGAATATTTTGCGCGGTCATTCGCTTAATAAAAAATATGTTTCCATATTAAAATGAAAACGATATTGGTAACAGGTGGTTCGGGTCTAGTTGGATCTGCTATCAAAACGATTTCCAAAAATCATTCGGACAAATATAATTTTTTGTATTTAGACAGTAAAACTTGTAACTTATTAAGTTATGAAGATACGCTGAATTATTTCACCGCAAATAAGCCCGACTACGTAATACACCTTGCTGCGAACGTGGGTGGATTATTCAAAAATATGGAACAACCGGTTGCACTCTTAGAAGATAATCTCGTAATTAACACAAATGTGTTGAAAGCATCACATGCAGTCCAAGTCCAAAAATTAGTGGCGTGTTTATCGACCTGTATTTTCCCGGATAATATTGCTTACCCGATATCGGAAGATGATTTACATTTAGGACCCCCACATTTTTCGAATGCACCCTATGCATACGCCAAACGCATATTACAAATCCACTGTAAAGCATACAAGGACCAATACAATGATAATTTCATGTGTGTTGTGCCTACGAATATATATGGTCCCTATGATAATTTTCACTTGGCAGATGCTCACGTAATTCCAGCACTCATACATAAATGTTATTTGGCGAAACAAAACAATGAAAAATTTGTCATTTCGGGATCGGGGACACCCCTCCGACAGTTTATTTATTCCGAAGACTTGGCGAATTTGATGCTATGGACTCTTGAAAACTATGACGAATCGGACTCGATAATATTATCTCCCAATGAAGAGGACGAAGTGACGATCGAATTTGTTGCTAGAACAATCGCACGCGAATTTGATTATGAAGATCAGATCGAGTTTGATCGATCAAAGGCCGATGGACAATATAAAAAAACCGTATCGAATGATAGATATAAGAAACAGAATACGGATTACTCATTTGTGAAGATTGAGGATGGAATCAAAGCGACTGTAGCATGGTTCCAAGAACATTATCCCAATGTACGAAAATAATGGTATGAATCAATGAAATAAAAATATATAAATTCATATATTTTTATTGGAATCTTATTCAAAGCACAATACAATAAAATTAACAGTCGGCATCCACCATATCACGCACTAATTCATCAAACGTATGCTTGGGTTCCCATCCAAGCTCAGTTCTAGCGCGTGTGCTATCACCCAACAATTCATCCACTTCTGCCAATCGGAAATATTTTTCCGATATGAAAATCAATTCTCTACCGGTGTTTTCGTCATACCCGATTTCATCAACACCCTCACCCTTCCATTTGATATTAAATCCCTTTAATGCGAATGATTTCTCAACAAATTCGCGGACACTATGGTACTCGTTTGTGGAGAGAATATAATCATCGGGTTTATCCGTTTGTAACATTAACCACATACCTTCTACATAATCTTTGGCGTGTCCCCAATCTCTCAATGAATTGATGTTACCCAACACCAATTTATCTTGGGTACCCTTAACAATGTTACCTAGTGCAATCGTGATTTTTCTGGTGACGAAATTGTGTCCTCGTCTTGGACTTTCATGGTTGAAAAGGATACCCGAGCAGGCAAACATATCATAAGATTCGCGATAATTCTTTGTAATCCAATAACTATATAATTTGGCAACACCATAGGGGGATCGGGGATAGAAGGGTGTAGTTTCTTTTTGGGGCACTTCAACAACCTTGCCGAACATTTCGGAGGTAGAGGCTTGGTAGAAACGTATCTTAGATAGAGGGATTTCAGATGCACGTAGAGCCTCTAATAGGCGTAATGTTCCTGTGGCGTCAACGTTACATGTATATTCCGGCATCTCAAAAGAAATTTTAACGTGACTCATTGCGCCTAAATTATAGACCTCTAACACTTCTAATGAATCACGGTACATTTGTTTAATTTCAACCAAAACATTTAGTAGGTTCAAACCGTCAGTCAAATCACCATATCTCAAAAACAATTGAGGGAATATATGTTCAATACGATCGGTGTTAATGTTTGATGAGCGCCGAATGATACCCCATACTTGATAACCCTTTTCGACCAAAAATTCAGAAAGATAGGAACCATCTTGTCCAGTAATTCCCGTAACAAATGCGACTTTTACCATTATTTATATATTACCTGACAATTATATACACAAAAATACTAATTATGGATAAGAGAACAAACTGGGATGGTCATTACAAAAATAGTGCCTTGTGTTGTTAATCTCTTTTCGAGAATAACTATAGTTATTCCGAAAAGGATATAGGCAATCTAGGATTTTGTAGCTATTTGGCTAAAAAACCACAGATAGACCTTAAATAATAAACGAATGAATAAATATATATCTAAAATCTTGGTTATTGAAAACTACATAATTGGTAACCAAATTTTATTATGGAATTTCAACCGAGCAACTAATGTTTGTTACAATCAAACAACGCTATCCAAATAACGTCATCAATATTTATATATTGGGCATTTTTCACCATTTTTTATGGGAAAAACTCAGCAGGATTTTGGTTTATAAGTCCAACCCATTGATCTTTTGGAATCACAATAATCCCTATTGCAATTAACAAGATACATATCGGGAGTGTCATCATAAATAACCTTACGATATAGATGAACCTCAGTGTGGCCCGCTCCAGAATCGTACCGCATTACCCATGATTGCTGCTAATCCTTGTGCCGCATTTGGAATGTAAACTTTATCTCCATATACAACCTTATCTCCTTCGATTGTACATTTAATACCATTTTGAAATGATATAAATGTATGTTTTTCTTCATTTTCATATTTATTTAATTTCTCAATAAATGTATTATTTAATCCATCGTCATCATCTAATCTAACAGTACAATATTTATAATTCATATTTTTATAGTCAAACTTATTGAATTCTTTGAATGATTCTATAAATAAACATTTTATATTTTCATAATTTTTTGTAAGATTCAATAGTCGTTCTTTATATTTTTCAGGTAAATATATGCTAGCGTATATGTACCATATAAAATTCTGATTGGTCTGATTTATCATAGAAGGGAGAGTAATCAATTCAAAAGATTTGAATTTATATTCTAGTCTATTTTCGTTGAACAATGTTTCTTTATATTCTAACACAGATTGTGTACGATTCATATTGAATCCTTTAAAATTATAATCGCAAATGCTAAACCTTGTCAATATATGCGTAATAATTTTTATATATATATAAATAAAATAAAGATCCGTTTTATTTGAATTACTTTACACAAACGGCTTGACCGGCTGGCATTTTGTTAATAGTCAATATATTTGTTATTCAGCAATGTTTTTACATAATTCCAAGACAGGTATTTCCATTTATACGGATCTGTATTAGAGAATAAACAAAAATATTGGAAGCTGTACCGATCTCGTATAATTTGATAATTTGCCATATAATATCAATTGCATTCAATAGACCAAATTATCAATCTCATCTTTGGAAACAAAAATATCATTATCTTTTATAAAAGATTTAATAATGTTGATATAATTTATTATATTATATAATTTATTATATAAATAATTTATATAATATTTCCATATAATATGAATAATATTATTTTTGGAGTATATAACGGTTATAATTCTTTAAAAACACCTAAAGGAGGCATTTATTATTTTTTAAAAAGTTTGAGAAAATATAATAGTGATTGTAAAGTAGTAATAATATGTGAACAAAATAATATTTTTGAAGACTTAATTGCTTATTCAATTGAAATGAATTTTGAAATTTATAGTAATTTTACTACTAAATATGATATGATGTTTTATAGATTTGAATTATATAATGATTATTTAAAAAAAAATACATTTAATAAAGTTTTATTATCTGATATTAATGATGTTATTTTTCAAGAAGACCCATTTAGCATTAATTTTACAGAAGAACTGTATTGCGCTTTGGAACAATCTATTTTGAGTGATAATAATAATCATAGTTCTTGGTTAAATATGATATGGATTAATGAATGTAATCATTTATCTGAAAATAATTATGATAATTATAAAGACAACTATGTCGTTTGCGCTGGAACTATTTTAGGAAGTTATGACGGTATAATTAAATATTTGGAATTTTATAAAGATATACAAAATATTAAAATTGTTAATGATCAAGGTCTTTTAAATGTTTATGTATATAACTATTTGTCTTCAAAAAAATGTTTAGAATTTAAAGAAAGTAAAATATTAACTCTTGATAAAATAGATTTTGAAAAATTAAATATAGAAAATAATAGTATAGTTAATAATAAAGGTGAAAAATATAGCATTATTCATCAAATAGATAGATGTAATTTACCATTTATGCTAAATTTAGTTTAAAATGGTTAAAATAATATAATTTTCTCATCTAAAATGTGGATTTTAAATGAGAAAAAGTGTAAAAGGTAGCCATTTGTACAGCTGGCAGAAAATTTAGGTCAGTAACAAAAAATATCAGTTGTAATTATTTTTTGTTAGCGTATTGCGTAACAAAATATTTTTGGAAGGGCATGTAGTTGTTTTTACTGTCGGCGGTACAAATGACTAGTAAAAGGTGCGTTTTAAATTACTAATAATATAATCAAACGGGAATTAACCATTTTTATAGTTAATATTATGCAAAGAAATTGTGTTATCACAACTTTCACCGACGCTAGCAAAATTATCAAAGTATTTAATTTTCAGTAAATTAAAAATATTAAAATATAGATTTTGATCAAAAACATCAACTGAAAGTCTTGTATAAATTAAACCATATATTACGTAATATTTTTCCATATTTACCCACCACGATTCATTGTGATTCATTGACGTTAATTCAATAATTTGGGTATTTTTACTCATAAATATTCCATACGTTAATTCGCAACCATGAAAAGATATAATATTGTCTGAATTAAAAAATATATCTACAATTTCTTCAAAATTATAATAACCAGACACATTAAAAAATTTGTATTTTATATTATTTTTTTTAAATATACTTTCCAAAATTTCAATGTTACAAATGTTTCGATCTTTGCCATCATTTCTGTATAATAGAGTTGCATCTACTCTTTCATTGATAATATTATTTTGTTTAGTATATAATTTATAATTATTGCGCAATGTATTAAAAACCTCTAGATAATTTGTAGAATTTTTAAAAAATCTATCGGGTTCCGGGTTTATTAAAATTTCAAAATTATATTTGGGTGTTTTTATATCTTGAAAATATATATTTTTACCACAATCATAAAAAAATACAATCAACATATTAAAATTTAATTCGGCTTTACCTTTACCGCCCAATAAAAGTTTTTTGTTAAAATGTTCAATTAAAGTTAATTGTATATTAACATCTGTTAATTCTATACATATGCTGTCAATAGTTTCTTTATTTTTTAAATAGTAACTAAATGGTGAATATACATGATCATTAAAATAATGACCTATATTTCCAGATTCGTGTTTTATATATAAAGTCGTGCCATTTATTTTTTCCATTTATTAAATGCAGATAAAAAACATTTTACAAAATAAGTTATGAATACAACCGTTCAAAAAGGATTATTTTTCCAAGATTGGCAATTTTAAAAAATAGTGGCATTTTCAAGAGGTTTATAAAATGTAAATCTTGGACACGATGATCTGAAGGTTGTATCAACGAGGTTTCAAAATCATATACAGTTTTTTTCGGGAAAAAATGTGTGTCGGTTTTGGTTGACATGTTTACTCATAGCCAATATCGTTGATATTCAATAATGATTTTATCGAGGTAGAGTTTTCTCCCGTAAATGGTATTGAATTTAATTGATGGATACTAATATTATAACTGTCTGGATTCGTTTCATCCAAATTAGCCAAAAAGGTAGAAATCTTTTTCATGAGATATCGTTTGCTCAATAGATTGCTTGGTTGTTCACTTAAATACATAAGATAAATGTTTTCTGTTAATATTTTTCTTGGAATAAGACCAATGAATCGATATTGATAATCACTCGTCATCATCCAGGCTTTTTGTAAAAGTGGGTGGCGTATTGAGGCAACTGTTCCAACAATAGAGGCTTCGATCAATATTTGTAGGTTGACGAGTTCATCCAGATCCAAGAAAATGGGTTCTAATTTATCTATCAATTTACATGAATCTGTATTGGATAAGAAATAAAACCATCTTGGAAACTGTGCTCTTCCTGTATAATTTGATACCGCGTTTGCGATATTCATTAATTTCACATCGATCGCATTCAATAGACCCATGTTAAGGTCTTGTTCGATGGGTATATTATATTTCAACATTTGGTATATATTGCAGAGCGAATGTCGTGATCGTATTAAACATGTTACATATTTTTTCATTTGACCCTCCCTTTCTATTTTCAAGTTTTGTTGAATTGATTGAAACATCAATAAAATATTATCAATTTGTGCAATTATTTTCTTGATGGTATCAAGTGTCATTATATTATTATACTAAATAGAATGACACCAAAATATAGACGACAGGTATTGGAATTGTATTGATATAAGTAACTAACTAGAAACTGTGAAACGGGAGGGTTTCTTGAAATGTCAATCTTGGACAGTTATCAAATATGTATGGAAGTTATGTAGCATCATTAGAAGCATTCTTTTTTTTACAGCCACGCTTATGCGCCGATAAACTTTGTTTATTTGGAGCATTAAAGTTATTACAGATGTCACATGTGAATACACGGGTTTTAACATAAGCATATTTCGGTTCCAAGTATTTATCTAGGGATGGAAATTTGAGATCTTCTACATGTGTAATCATGCGTTTATAATTATCTTTAATGGAAATCAACATATTTTCCTTTTGGTTGATAAAGGCCTGGTATTCTGAATTAATATCGTCCAAGATTTCTTTGGAGATTTTGTTGTTTTCGTCGTCGTTGAGGTTCAATTCGCCAATTTTGTTTGACAACATATCAATAATGTCTACAGCAATACGGATCTTATCAGCAGAGTATTCACAGTTCTGTACATATACCAAAATATTCCCTCTATGGATATCGATTTGATAATTTTGTTTGAATGCAATCCCCGAATACTGTGAAATAAAAATACCGTGCATTTTCTGAACATCGATATCTCGAATAAACTTGGACACTTCTTCCTTATCAATGTTATTCTTGTATTCTTTGTTTTCGAAGACGATCGATGGTTTGTCCAAGCGTCGTAGTGTAAAATCTCCAGCAGCCTTTTGTCCAGTGGTCTCTTTAATTTCGGCATTAGGGTAGATGCTGTTAAGCAAACTCGCCAGATTCTGTTCACCGTATTTTCCCTTATTGGATGAATTACTATATTTTCCAAGAAATTCGCTGAGACCGTCCAAGATTGGTTTTTGTGATAGGAATGTTTGCGTAGAGGTTTCTTTGATGACATCCATATTCTTGGATAAGCGATCTTCACTAGCTGTAAAAAAGGAGAATAGAGGTTGTTGTATGTTTTGTAGAAGGGCTGCATATTTTGTTTCAATCGATCCAAGATAATTTTGTAGCAGAATTTCGTTGTTTTTTGCGCTGTCAATCTTGGACAGATCATTAATAATAACTTGATGAAGCTGCTTGAATTGGTCCTGCATATTATTTACAATCCCGGTTTGAGACTTTGGTATAGCATCGTTCAAAATAATGGTCGTCTTATCGATCAAGTGTTCATTATTCTTGTCCAAGATGGCAGATATTTTTTCATTCATAGTAAGGGAATTCGTTGAGACTAGTTGTTTCACATCTTCAATATATTCTTTTTTCAGATTCGCAAATTGGAGCATTAATTGATTAGGCATATCTGTATTCATCTTGGACACGTTGTCCTGAACACTTGACAGATTATGTTCGATTGAATCAAGTCTGATTTTATTCTCAGATAGATAGGACAAAATTTGTGCATTGATGTTTTTATCAGCGTCCTTTGAAATATTATTTATTATACTGTCCAAGAATTCGATCATCAAAATGTTCGCATTTTCGAAGCTAATTCCAGGATGGTCTTGGAAAAAGTCCCATACACGTTTGTTTCTTATGACCAGCTCATAATTGCAGTCAGTGTTTGATGAATTCATTAATATAAAACTTATATGCATTTCTTTATATCGTTTTAGGTTGTTTAAGTTTTTGATTAGGTTTGTTAAGTTTTTGATTAGCTTTGTTAAGTTCGCATTCACTTTTTAATAAGTTTGATTAGGTTCTTAATAAACTTACTCACTTTTTGAAAAACTTAAAAACCTAAATCAACTTCTTATTTATTTTATTTAAGAAC
>Ga0114959_10003666_pt1 | contig 11999 bp, 10 predicted proteins | sample C_130625_EF_Meta_FD_87317 | JGI IMG/M metagenome (GOLD analysis project Ga0114959, IMG submission 87317) | Freshwater microbial communities from Lake Croche, Canada to study carbon cycling - C_130625_EF_MetaG | ecosystem: Environmental > Aquatic > Freshwater > Lake | place: Lake Croche, Canada...
GAAACGGTTACATATATATGTAAAAATAAAGGAGGGGATGGATGTGTAAGAGAATTTGTAGATAAGATTATAGAAAATAAAAATATTTCATTAAAACAAGAAATTAAAATAGAAATGAATTATCAAATTGATAATTTTGATTTTGAAAAAATGGATGATATTATTAATAGAATTAAAGAAAGTAATATAATATATTTTTATGTTATTGGTAAAAGTGAAAATATTGCAAATCATTGTACGAATCTATTAAAATCTATTAGTATAAATGCTTTTTATCTAAATGGTATTAATGCATTACATGGTGACATTGGAACTATAAAAGAAAATGACTTAATATTTTTGTTTAGTAAATCGGGTAATACTGTAGAGTTATTACAATTAATACCATTTTTAAAAGAAAGAAAATGTTATATAATTGGAATTTGTTGTGATAGTAATAGTAAATTTGAAGAATTATGTAATCAAACATTAAAATTACCATTTAAAAATGAAATTAGTGGTACAATAAATAAAATACCAACTAATAGTTACATGAGTCAAGTATTATTTTCAAATATTCTTGTATCATTATTAAAGAAAGATATTGATATAACTAGTTATAAAAATAATCATCCTGCTGGAAATATTGGAAATAATCTTAAAAAAATTAAAGATTGTATAAAAACTGAAAATTATCCAAAAATAATATTAGAAAATGAAATATATCTACATAATATTTTATTAGAAATGACAAAGTTTAAAATAGGATGTTGTTTTTTTGTAAATAATTTAGATGAGTTAATAGGAATTTTAACTGATGGTGATATTAGACGAATATTATTAAATAATGAAAATACAAAAATTATTAATATAAATGATATTAATAAAAATTATTATTATGAAAATGATCTTGATAAATTTATTAATGAATGTATACAAAAAAATTATATACCAATTCTTATTAATAATAAATTATATGGAATTATTAATTACTAATTATATGTATCTAACATTTCAGATTCTAATGTTTTTGCAAATTCATAATCTTCTTTATAATCTACATCTACACATTCAATATCAGAAACATTGACTATCAATGGATTTTCTCCAACTCTACGATGTTTAATCATAATATCTTCATAACTATATAAATAAGCACCAATATTTTCTATATAAAATGGATCCATATCTTGAGTTCTTGGAATATCATTTAATGAAAAGTTTAATGGTTTATTATTTTGCCATAGAAATGTTTGAAATTTTTTAGCAGTAAAAGCAGATCCATTTTTTAATGGATTAAAATCATCAACAATTTCTTGTATAGTAGATACTTTTAAATATGGACATGTCGCATGACATAATAAATAATAATCTGATTTTACTATTTCAGCAAATGATTTTAATAATTCATTTGCTTTTGTTTCATTACTATCAAACTTTTTATCACGTTTAATAAATATGATATCTTCTGGTATATAATTTTTAATTGTTTCATCCGAACAATATACATATATCTTATCAACATTCTTAACTTTCTTTAATTTATCAAAAATCCAATAACATAAAGGCTTATTATTTAGATCAAGAATGTTCTTATTTGGTAATCTCGTATTATTTAATTTGATACATACAAATGCAGCTATACTTTTATTTATAGATGATTTATTTGGTAAGTTTTCAGGTAAAATAATAGGTAATGCTTTACTGACACCCATAAATTCTAATAACCAATCTAATTTATCTAAAGGCCATTGTGTAGGAGCATCACAAAAACTTTCATCAGGACGATCGTGCACTTCCATAAAAACACCATCAACGCCTAAACTAACAGCCATTTTCCCCATATAAGGAATTAATTCACGCAGACCACCGGATTGTACAGTTCCATCTGCCATCTTTTGCGCTGGTTGTTGTAAACAATGTGTTATATCCATACTTACTAAATTTGTAGAACTCTTTAACCATACTAAATTTCTAGGATCAACTACTAAATCTTGATATCCAAAGGAATTACCTCTTTCACATAGAATTACATTTGGATTTCCAAATGCTATTAACTTTTCTTTTGTTTTATGCATTACATCGGCTGAAGCAAATTGACCTTTTTTTACATGAAGAATTCTGCCAGTTTCTGCTGCTGCTTTCAATAAATCTGTTTGACGACATAAGAATGCTGGAATTTGTAAAATATCAGCTACTTCTGCAACTGGTTTTGCTTGCCAAGATTCATGAATATCAGTTATAATTGGAACACCTACTTCTTCTTTAACCTTTTTAAGAATTCTTAAACCTTCTTCGAAAGAAACACCTCTATATGAATTTAAAGATGTTCTATTTGCTTTATCAAAAGAAACCTTAAATATAAAATTAACATTATATTTTGAATATTTCTCTTTTAATTGCTTTGCCATAAATAAAACATGTGCTTCAGATTCAATAACATTTGGACCAGCAATAATAAAAAATTTTTCTTTTAGTTGATTATATGATAACATAAATATATATATATAATTTTATATATTTATTTATTTATATAGTCTTAAATTTAATATTTATCTGGAAAAAAATCATTCTTTAAAGTTAATAAAATTGGACTGTTATTTATTTTATTTATTGTTATTCCTAAATTATTTAATATTTTTTCAATATCTGGAACATAATTATATTCACAAGTTTCAAAATCTGGAACATATTTATATTTTAAATTTTCACTATTTTTATTAAGTTTTTCACCACTTTCAAAACAATAATTTTTATTATCTATTGGTTTTAAATCCCATCCAGTTGTATATATTTTTTTAATTCCTAAATGAATTGATAGAGGTAATGATAATTCACACATTATATGCAAATGTATATATGATCTCTCATTTTTTCCGTCCTTACCCCATGTTATACAATCAATATGATTTGCTAATAATTTTTTAAAATTTCTAATACAAAAATGTTCATCTCTAATTTTAACTATCATTAAAGCAGTATCATTCTCAAATGTTCCATCTGAACCAAATATAGTTGTATATTTTGATGATTTTTCAATGGATTTTTCTAATGAACCTACTGATAAATATTGATTTAAAACATGAAATGTTGGATGTAATTTTTTTTTATTTAATATATCAAATACATATTTTACACTGATTGTTATATAATTATTTATAATATATTTTAATTCATTATCAGTTAACATTGCAGTAGATGGTCCACCACCCAAAATAACTATTTCTTCACCTTCTAATAAATTTTCTAGGAATTGTAGTCTTTGAGTAGAATGAGCAATTCTTTCAATAATATCTTTCAATAACATCGATATACAAACATAATTATTCTTTTTATATACGTAAGTATAATCTTTATTATCATTTTCATAATGAATAATTATATTCTTTCTCTCTAATCCTTTAATAACTTTCTTATCAGATACTGATAATTCAATTTCTTTATCAATTAAAATTTTTATTTGATTAAATCCATCATAATCTAAAATTTTATAATTTATTGTATTTAGTGTAAAATATTGTTTTATTTTTTCTACTTCAGTTTTATATTTACAGTACATACTAATATTAAAATTAAATGTATTTGGATTATTTAAAACTTTATTTTCAATTTCATTTAATTCAATCTTTTCTCTTTTTTGAACTAAAATTGGTATATCTAATTCATTAAAAAAGGAAATTATCATTTCTTCATGTTTATTACATAATGTTGGAAATAAAAATTCATTATTTATCATTTTTTGATTTTTTATTCTATATTCATTTATTCTATTTAATAGACTATACGATATTCTACATATATTATTTAATGTGCTCATCCAATCTTCGTCATTTTTTGATATTGTATTCATAGGATTTTCAGTCAATAGTTTTTGCATATTTTCATTATCTTCTGATAAATTTGTTGTTATTAAATCATCGATTGATTTATAAGATAATAGTTCTTTTAATTTTTCGCCTAATTCATCCTTATTAAATTTAACATCATCCGTAATAAACCATGTATATTTATATTTATTTTTATGAGCATGATATATAGCCTTATCAAATAAAGAAACTTCATTATTATTATTTAAATTATACCATCCTTTGGCTTTTAATGATTTATTATCCATATTAATTTTAGTTTCTGTTGAAAACAATTCAACAGAAAATCCACATGATAAGATCTTATTATATAATAATTTAATATTTTCATTTTCATTTTCATTTTCATTAATTAATATAATTTTTATATCATCTTTGTTCTTAATTTCTTCATCTAATCCTAAATCACTATTAATTAATTTACTTAAACATTTTTTATAATTATCCTTAATTTCTTCTTCTTCTTCTTCTTTATCCTTTTTATCCTCTTCATCTTCATCTTCTTCATCTTCTTCATCTTCAGAGTCATCATCTTCTCTATATAGTTTTTCATCTAATAATTCATGTCCTAATTTAACACCCAGTCCATAATTTTTGTTTTTTAAACAAACATCTAACATTAATTTTTTATATTTATAATCATATACTTTATATTCATATTTATAAGGTATGTTATCAGATCTTATATTAATTCCTAATTTACCAATTTCAAAAACACTCTTCCAATCTTCTACTACATAATAAAAATACATTAAATTATAAATAGGTTCTAGCATAAATGGATATTGATCAATTAAGGTAATATAACTTTCCCGGATATCATCTTCTTCATAAACTAATGCTACTTTGCTTTCAGCTATTCTTAATTTAGTAATAAAATCTTCTTCGTAATTTTGTTTATCAGTTATACCCATTTTATTTACTAAATCTAATCTTTTTTCATATAATTCAATTGCTTTTTCATAATTATCTAATTCAAAATAATTATCTGCACAATCAAATATATTTTTTAAATTATTATTTACTTTTAGATCATTTTCCAGTATTTCAATATTTTTTAATAATTTATTTTTATGTTCTTCATCTGAATCATCATTATTATATAAAATTATAAAGTCTTCTTCATCTAATTCATAAAAATTATTCTTTTCATTAATAATCCAATTTTCATTAACTTTTCCCTCACAAGCCCAATCTATGTTCATTTTGAATAATTTTAATTGATAACTTTTATAAAGACCATCTTCTACAACTATTCTATATGAATCATATATAAATTTTTCTTTATTATAATTTTTTGGAAAATCTAATTCTTCATCTGGATTTATAAATAAACAATATGTCTTATCTAATTTCCATTTCTGATTTGCACAAAATTTTATTGCTTCTTTAAAAGCTAGAGTTTTATTATAACCATTATCATTTTGCATACCTTTTAATTGACTAAATTTTGTTGGAATTTTAATATCGTCAAAATAATCCTCAATTATTTCTTTAGTATTATCGGAAGATTCATTGTCAAATACACAAATACCATCAACAAAATCAAACGCAGATTCAAGACACTCACCAATAGTACCCGAATTATTTTTTGTTACCAAAACTAATAAAACTCTATTTCTACCTAAAACATTTTCTTTGCTTTTATTTATAATATTTTTGCTTTTATTCTTAATATTATTATTTTGAATAATTTTTTTTATTCTATCATGTTGACTCATTATATTGATTTAATATATAATTTTGTTTAAATTTAAACTAAATTATAAATTAATAATAATATGTCATTCTAATATTATCACTATCCTCTTTTAATCCAGGAAAATCATTGACAGTATTTGCGATTGCATTATAAACTCGCATCATAACTCTATCCATAAGTTCACTATCAAATGATTCTGGTATCAAATCATTAATATCTTCTGGATTAAGATGCAGATTATAAAATTTTGGTTTTCCATTCTGATCAAGAAAATCTTGTGTATTTACAGGTTTTTTTGTTACCAAAATCTTATAATATGTATATTCCTTTGTTGGATGCTTTTCTTTAATATTAGTACATACAGTATTGCATGATCTAAAAAATTGTGTAATATTATTTGCAGACATTATACCATTGTCAAATTTATATGCAAATATAAATACTGTTGTTTTTACACGCAACATTGAATCAATGCTGCCGGCATTATTGCCAAATTTACTTTTAACTTCCACATCATTCATAAATTGTCCATCAAAATTTTTCAGCATATTATTCATGATTGAACTAAATACTTTATGTTTAGACATTATATCTTTAAAATAATACTTTAGATCCTAATAATAAATTAAATCAATTTTTTCATTCATCGTCAGAATCTTCTATTTTTTCATATTGAAATAATTCTTTTGGATGTAATTTACTCGCCCCACCAGCTGCATTACGATGTCCTCCTCCTCCAAATAGTTTACAAATTAAACTTACATCTGCTTTTGTATCGATGCTTCTTAAAGAATAACAATACTCTTCTGTATCGTGGTTATAACGCCACATTACAGAAAAATCAGCTTCAGTATTTTCAACCGCATAATTACCAAGTTCACTTGCAATATCACCAGTACAATTAAAGATTGCTGCTTTTAATTCTGGATGATCTTGTAGTTTTACTTTATATAAATCTACATTTCGTACCATTGATTTAACTTGACTCATTTTAATTTTATTTAATACATCTCCAATCTTACAATATGAATCAAATTTTTCTGTTAGTCCAACGTTCCATTGATCATATAATTCATTAAATAATCCAAGTTTATTATTCAAACGAATCTCATAACTCGGTTCTTCATCTAAATACATAAGATTACTAAAACCATCACAAAATCCTTTTGATTCTGGAATCTTCCATGTCCAAATATCTCTATCTTGAATACATGCCAAAAATTTAGGCATTTCTTTATCATTATAAAAATATTCCCATGCAAGACCAACACCTGATTTATGCATATCAAAATATGCATAATCAATTCCTACTAACTTTGCTTGATTTGTTTTATGATGATCCAGAATTACAAGAGTCTTTGCTTTTTCCTTGATTTTTTGAAAATCATCTGTAACAATATCAACCATTAATAGATTTTTTCCTTCGTATAGTTTTTCATCAATTGGATCATTATTAATTCTTTTAGGAATTAATTTAAGATTAATATTATTATCTTTACACCAACGATAAACTACCCATGCTGCACTTAAACCATCTTGACAAGGATCGTGATATATAACACAATCAATATCATATCTAATATTTGGTAAACTTTCCATTTTATTTTAAAGTTTAGTATATTATACATATAATATGGTATCTTCAATTTTTATGGAAGAAAATATAAGTAAAGAATATCAAACAGTTGATAAAATTCTATAAATTAATGAATTCGTATATTGTTTTAATATAAAATTATCAAATTCTTCTTGTTCTGTCTTGTGTGTAAGATCTAACATCCTAAATTCTAATTCTAAACTAATAATTGCGATTTTTCGATTAGTTTTTAAATGATATACAATAATTTGATTGTTTTCTAATTTACATTTATATTCATTATCACTTGATAATAAATACCCATTATCATCATATTCAATATTATTCATCCATATATTTAATCTATTAATAATTTTTTCAGTTCTATTCATAAATTTAATTTATAAAAAAATATATAAAATTTATCTCATTTAATACAGTTCATATTCATCTATTTTTTCTTTAACAGTATCAATATCATATAACATCATATCTCTAGTCTTATATACCATATTAATTAATTTATTAATGCGATCTTTATCTGTTTTTATTTCTTTTGGTTCTTCTTTAATTTCATAATCCATATAATCTAATTTTAATTTACTATATGGATATTCATCAAAAAAATCTTCCATTTCTGTATTATTTTCTGGTATAAATTCCCATATAAAATTCAATGTATTATCTTTATCTATATGATTTGCTAAATTGTAAATAACCATATTTAATGTTTCTTTAACAAATTTATTTGTTTTTTCTTCTAATTCTTCTTCTATTTTTTGATAAAAATCTTTAACATTCTTATTTACTATAAAACTATTCTTTGAAACTGCTACTACTTTAACACTCTTTAAACTTTGTGCTCTTGATAATGCAGTATATGCTTGACCTGCTGCAAATATCTTTTGACCTATATCAATTTCAATTGCATCTAGTGTCATACCTTGACTACGGTGTATGCTCAATGCATATGCTAATTTTAATGGTATATATTGAACGACTAATGTTTCATCTTCGATATTAGTTGTTTTATAATATTGAATATCTATTTTAGATCCATTTACACGTTTTATTGTAACTTTATTTTTATTTAATGATGTAATAACACCACGCGTACCATTTACAATACTCGCATCTTGATCTATATTCGCTAAAACAACAACTTGAGCACCAACACATAATTCAACAAAATCAGGTAATTCTAATGATTTAATCCATTTTTCAGATCTTTCTTTATTCTTTTTACTAAACGCGGGTATTTTCGTTTCATATTTAATCATCTCTGCTCCTGATTTTATTAACTTATCATATTCTTCTTTATTAATTCTATCAACATCCATATTACGTGGATATAGTTTAGTTGGTTTAACATCACCAAATTCTGTATCTTTTAATGATAATAGTGTTTGATAATTCTTTTCAGAACAAATACCATATCTAAATTTTGATAACATTTTTTGAAATTTTGTATCACCATCTTGACGGATTAATTTATGCAAGTAAATTGTTTCAGCTTTTAATTGTTTCCATATATCTGATAGAAAACAATATTCACCATTAATTGGCTCAAGTTGACAAAAATCACCTGTTAATACTAATTGTAATCCACCAAAAGGTCTTGAATCTTTACGAAGTAATGATAAGTATTTAGATATTTTATCAAATAATTCTTTATCTAACATAGATATCTCATCTATAATTAATACATCTAAATCACGTAATTTATCTGCAACATGCTTTAATTTATATCTAACAAATTCAAATATTTCTTTAGGTGAATCCTTACCTAATCCAATACCAAGATATGAATGCAATGTTTTACCAGAAATTAAAAATGCAGCTGTTCCAGTTGTTGCTGTTACACCAAATTTCTTATTTTCTTGTTCACAAAATTTAATAATTTCTTTTAAAGTTACAGATTTACCAGTTCCAGCTGGACCAGTTAAAAAAATAGATTTTTTTGTCTTAAAACTATCTAATGCTGATTGTTGCTGTGTATTTAATTTTAAAGCTTTTACTTCTTCTTTTATTTCTTCTTCAACGTTTTCAGATAAACTATTAAATGCTTCTTCAGCTTCTTCTCTAGTTTTATAAGATTTATAATGACTACCAGTATATTTAAAAACTTGTTTAGAACAATCTTCCCATGTATCATATATACCTGGTACTCGACCTTTAATTACTATATAAAACTTATTACTATCTTTTTTGGGAAGTTTCTTTAATAAATAATCATTTATGTTCATAACTGGTATATTAACTATTTTGGATACTTCATTTATATCCATTTTTTTTGTATTAATATAATGATCTGCAATACTAAATAATTTACCTTTAATTGAACCTAATGTTCTTTTATGGTTTAAAGCAATATCTTCTAAAATTATACCATCTTCGACTTCTTTTAATAATTCTAAATTTTCTTCTTCTGTCCATTTCTTACCAATATTTTCTGTATCTGGATTTTCTTTTAATTTTTGCATATTTTGATACATTGGATATTATCTATTTTATATTATAATTAATTTATTATAATTTAAAATTTTATCAATTTTTATTCAAATAATTTTTCTAAAATTGTTAATTTTAATACATTTGGATCTGCTGATATAAATTTTGCAATTACATTATTTAAAAATAAATATTCAGTTAAAGCAACTGCTCCTAATAGTACAAAATTTGTTACTGCTATTTCTAATATATTTAATCTAAATAATACTGATATTATAAGTGCTATTACTACTGCACCTATTAATACTTTTGAATATAAAGACCATGATTGATCTAATAATTTTTCATTTCCTTTTTTAACTTTTTCATCTTCTTCATCCATGTTAGGTAATTGTACATTATTTATTTGTGATACTAAAAGTTGATTGAATTCTTTAGGTAATTTAGAAATAACATCTCTAAATAAATCAGTAATTATATATTTAACATTATTAACTACAATTAATCTTTCAACATTTTTTGCATATGTAAAAAAGAAAAATGCTATAAAGGATGATGCAAATGCAACAGATAAAATAGTACTAACCAATAATTTAGCTAAATGATGTTTTGACTCCATTTATAATATAATTTATATTATATTAAAATTTTATATAATATAAATTATATAAATGTTTGAAATATTCGATTATAATTTTCTTATAAACTTAATGTTACATTCTCTAATTTTATTTACATTTTTATCATTATTCTTTCATTTTTTTATTTCCAAAGTTTCTAAAAAAGCTTTCAATCATGAAATTAATGGTCAAATAGGAAATGTTATGGGCAAATTTTTACCACTATTAAGAGCTAATCCTCTATATGATGTAATTAAACAAAATATTGATAAAAATATAGTTTTATTACCATATCAAGTACCTGATAAAAAAGTTAAAAAAGCAAATAATAGATTATTAAGAAATTTATTAATTGCAAATGTAGTAGGATGGTTAGTATTTTTTGGTGTTATTTATTATTTAAAATCAATTAATGCAAAGATCAATTTATTAGAAACACTTGGTGAAAACTTAATTGTTTTTGCTTTTGTTGGTGCTGCTGAATATTATTTCTTTACTCGTATTGCATTAAAATTTATTCCAGTTGAACCTTCTTTTATTTCTAAACAATTTCTTGAACAATTAAAGACTCAATTTAATAAATAAATTAATTCATATCATCTTTAATTTTTTTATTATATGCATCTCGATCGTCTCTCCATAATTTTCCAGCATCTAAATTTGCAGGAGAGTCTGCATTTGGATCATATAATAAACTTATAATACTCTTAAATATTGTTCTAATATTATTTAATGGTGACCATCTATCTAATTCAGATTCATATCCTGTTTCATCTTTACCTTCATGTAATATAGATATACATAGTTTACCATCTGTGTATACATTTGGGTGAAATAATTTTGTTGTAAATTTTACTTGAGGTGGTCTTAAAGGATATTCTTTTGGTATAGATAAAATACCTTGATATGTTCCACCTTCATATGGAGTATCTTTTGGACCAAAAATTACAAAGTTCCATTCAAAAATATTTGATGGATTTATTTCTAAAATAACATTTTCAACTGGATCATTTGTTAATTTCTCATATTCTTTTGGTATTCTTATTTGTGCAGTCATTCTTAATATTAAATAATAATATTTGTTTAAATATTATTATATAAATTAGGATTAAAAATTGAATTATTATGTGTATAATTACAAGATACTATATGATATACAAAAATGTCTAGTACAAATAATGAATCTGTTAATGCTATTAAAATAAGAAATACTACACAACAAACCACACCAATAAAACAATCAACACATACTGAACCAAAATCACCTATTCGCAATGATCAAAATAATGATAAATTAAATGATCAAGAAAAAGAGATAGTTGAAGAATTAAAAAAAAATTCTATTGAAGAATCTATTGTAATTCCTAAAATTCAACGATTACCTTTTAATATTGATAAGGATGAAGGTAATGATTCTAAAGAGAAAGGTTATGAATATATTCATTATTGTGGTAATAAGGATTGTGAGTGGGATTGTGGTGTATTAGATTGTGGATGCATTGATACATGTCGTAATCGTTGTGGAACTCGTCAAATGTTTGATTTTGATTGATCGATTATTATCTTTTTAATTTATTTTTTTTCAACTACTGAATTAACTGCTGAATTACCTACTGCAGAACCATCTGGACCAACTTCCATTCCTGGTCTTGTTTCGGGTCCTTTAGGTGTTAAAAATACATTTGGAATTGGTACTTCTAATACTCTATTTAGTCTTCTATTAAATGCATCTAATTTTGCTCTAAAGTGGAAAGCGTAACCCATTACAATCATTGTATATACACCAGCTCCACTTAATTCTTTTA
>Ga0114959_10003667_pt1 | contig 11997 bp, 12 predicted proteins | sample C_130625_EF_Meta_FD_87317 | JGI IMG/M metagenome (GOLD analysis project Ga0114959, IMG submission 87317) | Freshwater microbial communities from Lake Croche, Canada to study carbon cycling - C_130625_EF_MetaG | ecosystem: Environmental > Aquatic > Freshwater > Lake | place: Lake Croche, Canada...
CCGCGCGGCGCAGCCCGACGTCGAGATCCTGGTCTACCCCGGGGCGCAGCACGGATTTGGTTGCGATGATCGCGCCAGCTTCAGCGCGCCGGATGCGACGGTGGCGCAGGCGCGGACCCTGGAGTTTTTCGAGGCTTATCTGGGGTAGGACAGGCAGGCCAGGGGCTCTGCCCCTGGCCTTCCTTCCCTTCAGTTGTGGCTCGACCAACCCTGGTAAGCGCCAACGTTCTCGCGCGTGATCAGCGCGGACGGCAGCAGCTGCACCGGCTTCTCCGGCGTCTTGCCGTTCATGATCGCGTAGCCGACCTGCACGCCGGTGCGGGCCATCACATACGGGTCCTGACTCGCCGAGGCCAGGATCATCGGCGACTTCGGATCCTTCAGTGACGCCTCGATGTCCGGCGCACCGTCCACGGCGGTGATGATGATACCGTCACGCTTCAGCTGCTTGGCGGCCAGATCGGTGCCGATCGCCTGCGGGTCATTGATGGCGAACACCGCGTCGATCTTGGGGAAGCGCGTCAGATGAGACTGCATCACGTTCAGCCCACCCTCGCGCGAGCCCTTGCCGTCCTGGTCGCTCGACAGCACCTTGATGCCCGGCGCTTTGGCGAAGGACGCCTTGCAGCCATTGACGCGGTCCACCACGGCCGAAACCTGCGGGCCGTTCTGGATGATCACGTCGCCCGTGCCGTGCAGCTTGTCGACGATGTACTGGCAGGCAATGGCGCCGGCCTGGACGTTGTCGGTGGTGATGGTGGCATCAGCGCCCTTGGCGGCGGTGTCGACCGCGACGACGACGATGCCGGCCGCCTTGGCGCGGGCGATCGCCGGGCCCATGGCGTTGGCGTCACCCGGGTTGAGCAGGATTAGGTCAACGCCGGCGGCGATGAAGTTGTCGATCTGGGTGAACTGCTTGCCGAGATCATAATCGAACCCGACGGTGGTCACCTTCACGTTCGGATTGATCTTCTTGGCCTCAAACTCCGCACCGCGGGCAAGCGCGATGAAGAACGGGTTGCCGAGCGAGCCGAGCGAAATGCCGATCGACTTGAGGTCTTTCGCATGGGCGCCGGTGGAAGCCAGCAGGAAGGCGGCGCCGGCGAGGCAAAGCTTGCGGAACATGGTTTTTCTCCCTGGCCGTTATAATGAGCGCGTGACGATCGGCCAGATCGCTGTCACGCGCCGGTGGAACGCTTCAGGTCCGCGCCGATCCCGTCAGGCGGTAGCGATCCAGCGCCACGGCCCCGATGATGACCAGACCTTTGATGATGAACTGCCAGATATCGCTGATGCCCACGAGGATGAGCCCGTTGGTCAGCACCGCGATGATGAAGCCGCCGATCAGCGTGCCCCAGATCGAGCCGATGCCACCGACGAAGCTCGTGCCGCCGAGGATCACGGCCGCGATCGCGTCCAGCTCGTAGGAGGCACCAAGCTGCAACCCGTTGGCGGCGAACAGCTTGGCCGAGACCATCACGCCGCCCAGGCCGGCGAGCCCGCCCGAGATGCCATAGACGGTGAGCAGCACCCGCCACACCTTCACGCCGGACAGCCGCGCCGCGTTGGGATTGCCGCCGACCGAATAGATATGCACGCCGAGCACGGTGCGGCGCAGCACGAACCAGGACACCAGGATCACCGCAAAGGCGATGATCACCAGCCAGGGCACGCCGAACAGCGCGCCGTTGCCGATGAAGGCGAACACCATGTCCGAGTTGAACACCGTGGTGTCATCACCCAACAACCGCGCCACGCCGCGCACCGCGGTGAGCGAGCCCAGGGTAACGATGAAGGGCGGCAGGCGGAGAAAGGCGATCAGCGCGCCGTTCAGCAGGCCGAAGAACACCCCGGTGGCAATGCCGAGCGGGATGCCCACCAAGCCCCAGGCATCGGGCAGCTTGGAGGCGATCACCGCGATCATCGCTGCGGCCGCCAGCACCGAGCCGACCGAGAGATCGATGCCGGCGGTGAGGATCACGAAGGTCATCCCGGCCGCCAACACAAGGTTGATGGAGGCCTGCTGCGCCACGATGGACAGGTTCTGCATCGACACGAAACGGTCTGACAGCAACGCAAAGCCGATGCACACCGCGATCAGCACCGGTAGCATGCCCAGCGTCTTGAGCAGCCCCTGAATCTGTCCGGACATCTTCATGATGCCAACGCCAGGCCAGGGGATGCCATCTCGGTGGGGCGGATGCCGGTCGCGAGCGCCATGATCGCCTCCTGTGTGATGGCAACGCCGGTGGCGCCACCAACCTCGCCTTCGATGACCCCTTCCCGCATCACCAGCACCCGGTCGGACACGCCGATGATTTCGGGCAGTTCGCTGGAGATCACCACCACCGCAACGCCGCTCTCGGCCAGGCTGTCGATGATGCGGTAAATCTCGGATTTGGCGCCGATATCCACGCCGCGCGTCGGCTCGTCCAGGATCAGCACGCGGGGCTTGGTTTCCAGCAGGCGCGAGAGCAGTACTTTTTGCTGATTGCCACCCGACAAGGCCCCGACATTCACCTCGGCGCCAGCGACGCGGATGCCGAGCGCTGCGATCGCATCGCGCGCCCGCGTCCATCCAAGCTTGCGATCCAGCACGCCGAGACCGCGCGCATCACGCTCGAACATCACCAGATTGACGTTGTCATGCACCGACATATCGAGGAACAGGCCGCAGCCTTTGCGGTCCTCGGTGAGATAGACAAGCCCTGCATCGATGGCGTCGCGCGGCTGGCGGATGTCGACGAGCCGGTCATCGATGCGCACCTCGCCGGAGGTCTTGCGGTCGGCGCCGAAGATCAGCCGGGCCAACTCGGTGCGGCCGGAGCCCACGAGGCCGGCGATGCCGAGCACCTCGCCCTCATGCACCACGAGATTGGCGTTTCGCACCCGGCGTCCGTCGCCGATGTCGCTGACCGCCATCGCCACGCGGCCGGCGTGATGGGTGGCGCCGGCGCGCTTGTAGAAGCCTTGCAGGTCGCGCCCCACCATCATCGCCACCAGCCGCTCGGCCGACAGCTCGGCGCGGCTGAGCGTGCCGACATACTGCCCGTCGCGCAGCACCGAGCAGCGGTCAGACAATTCGTAGATCTCCGCCATGCGGTGACTGATATAAAGGATGGCCATGCCGGCATCGCGCAATTGGCGGATGAGGGCGAACAGCCGGTCCGTCTCGCGCGAGGACAGGGCGGTGGTCGGCTCGTCCATGATGAGGATGCGGGCGCGGGCATGCAGCGCACGGGCGATCTCCACCATCTGTTGCTCGGCGATCGACAGCGTGCCGACCATGGTGCGCGGGCCGAAGCTGCAGCCGAGTCGGTTGAGCACCTCGGCACAGCCGGCGGTCATCGCGGCGCGGTCGATCAGCAGGCCACGCCGCGGCTCGCGGCCGAGATAGATATTCTCCGCCACCGTGAGGTTGGGCGACAGGCTCAGCTCCTGATAGATCACCGCGATGCCGGCATCCTTGGCCGAAAGTGGGCCGCTGATGGTGATCGGCTTGCCATCGATGCGGATCTCGCCGCCCGGATCGGCCTGATAGGCGCCGGACAGAATTTTCATCAGGGTCGATTTGCCGGCGCCGTTCTCACCCATCAGCGCATGGATCTCGCCGGCATGGGCCGCGAGCTTCACATCCTGCAACGCGCGCACGCCGGGAAACGTCTTGGAGATCGCCGCCATCTCGAGGATGGGCCGCTGTGCTTCGCTCATTGCTTCCCTCCCCCTTGCAGCCTGGTGATTAATCACTTTCGTGGAGTTACTCACGCCCGAGGCAATCGCGCAAGGCCTTAATAGGACGATGACAGTGAGATTGGGCGCACCAGTTCCGCAACAAATGGCGGATCGGCCCCCTGCCGCCCGCACACCATCGACGCGGAACGACAGGCGAGCGACGCGATCTCGAACAGCGCCGCCTCCGCAGTCTCGCCCAAACCGTCCTGTGTCAGCGCATCGGCATTGCCGAGCGCCCATAGCAAGGTCGCCATGAAGCTGTCCCCGGCGCCGACCGTGTCGACCACCGCCACCGGCGGCGCCGGCACCGCGACCCGATGCCGGTCCGTCCAGAGGATCGCCCCGTCCGCACCGCAGGTGAGCGCCACGAGACGCACGCCACGTTGCAGGATCGACCGCGCCATCTGGTCATGCGGCATGCCCGGATAGAGCCAGGCGGCATCCGCGTCGCTGAGCTTCACCAGATCCGCAATCGCCATGCAGGCCGCCGCGTCCGCCCGCATCTGCGCGAGATCCGGCGTCAGGCTGGGGCGGATGTTCGGGTCATAAGACACCAGCAACCGCGACTGCCGGGCAAAATCCCGGATCAGCCCGCCCGATCCGGGCATCAGCGCGGCAAAGGAGCCAAAATGCAGCACGCTTGCGCCTGCGGGTGGCACGAGGGGGAAATCCTCCGCCAGAAACTCCGCCCCGCTGGTGCCGGCCACATAGAACGCATAATCCACATCCGCCCGCCCCGGCTGCGGCGGGAACACGCAGGCCAGGGTGGTCGGTGCCGCGCCGGAGACCACGCAGTCCAGGCTCACCCCGCTCTGCGCCAGGCGCTGTGCCAGAAGCCGGCCGTTGCCGTCACGCGACAGCCGCCCCAGGAACCAGGTGGGCTGGCCAAGCCGCCCCAGCCCGATCGCGACATTAAAGGGCGAGCCGCCGCACACGGCGCGATATATCGGCCCATCGCCCGGCGAGCGGGCCGAGACCGGCACCAGATCGATCAGCGCCTCACCACAGACCACCACGCCATGAGATGTTGCCATTTCGCACGCCTCCCTTTTCGGCATATCAACCGCTACCAAGTGGGTCAATATATAACCGCGATGGGCTTATTCGTGTTTTTCGCCGCCTCATGGCTTGAAAACGCAGCGCATCTCGCCTGAAATGCGGCACGGTGATTCGTCTATGATAAGCAGCAAAACCGGGAAAGCCGGCGAGGGGGCGTGACGCCGATGCAGGAGAACGAAGATCGGCAGCGCCTGATCCACCATCATGGCGGCGATCGCTCTGGCGTTCGCCAGCACAACGAACGCATCATCATGCAGGCCATCCGCCGCGCCGGCGCGTTGCCCAAGGCTGACATCGCCCGCCTCACCGGTCTCAGCCCGCAGGCGATCTCGGTCATCGTCAATCACCTCCTCGACGAAGGCCTGCTGATCAAGACCGAGAAGCGCCGCGGCAAGGTCGGCCAGCCCTCCACCCTCATCCGCCTCAACCCTGACGGCGCGCACGCCGTGGGGGTGAAGATCGGCCGCCGCAGCCTGGATGTGCTGTTGATGGACCTTGCCGGCGGCATCTCACGCCGCACCCGCCTTGGCTACCGCTTCCCGCTGCCACTCCCGGTGCTGCGCGAGGTGGAGCGCGGCATCGACTTTGTCTGCGACCATCTCTCCGCACCGCAGCGCGCCCGCCTGCTGGGCGTGGGGGTTTGCATGCCCTCAGGCCTTGAAGGCTGGGCGGAGGAGCTGGAGGCCCCGCCCGAGCGCCTGGCGGAATGGGCGCAGACCGACATCCAGAGCCGAATCGCCACCATGATCGACCGCCCGGTCTGGCTGATGAACGACGTCGCCGCCGCCACCGGCGCCGAACTGGCGCTGGGTACCAGCATCACGGCTGCCTGCTGCCTCTATCTCTATGTCGGCGCCTTCATCGGCGGCGCGCTGGTGATGTCCGGCCGGCTGGTCGGTGGCACCCAGGGCAGCAATCGGGCCTGCGCCATCGGCTCCCTGCCGCTGACCGGCTGGCAGGACGTCGCCACCCGCCGCACGCCGGACCAACTCATCCGCCGCGCCTCGTTGATCTTCCTCGAACGCGCGCTGGAGGCCCACGACCTCACGCTGGACGATCTCGAAACGCCGGGGGGCCAGGCGATCTATGCCACATGGCGCCACAGCGCGGTGCCGGCTTTGGCCCACGCCATCGTCTCGGCGATTAGTATCGTTGATTTCGAACAGGTTGTGATTGACGGCTCACTGCCGCGTGCGGCCATGGCGGAGCTGGTGCGGGAGACCAACACGGCGCTGGATCTGTTCAGCCTGACCGGGCTGCGGCGGCCGGTTCTAGTGCTGGGCAGCCTGGGAAATGATGCGCGGGCGTTGGGGAGCGGCCTGATGCCGATCAACGCACGGTTTGGGCCTGAGTGAAGGCAAACAGGTGCAGGGGCGTCGTGCGACGGCAAGCTTCGCGTGACGCCCCTGGCCTTTCTTCAGCCCGGCTGCTCGTTCGGATCGAAGAGCTGGATATCATCCTCCAGCTCGATCTGCTCCTCAGCCTCACCCACCACGCGCTCACCGCGCGCCTGCTTCTCCGCCTCTTCGGTCGAGCGGGCGACGTTCACCGTCACCTGCATCGACACTTCCGGATGCAGCACAACCCGCACGCTGGTCAGCCCCAGCGACTTGATCGGTTGCTCCAGAATCACCTGACTGCGGTTCACCGACAGGCCACCCGCGGTGCAGCCATCAGCGATGTCGCGCGAACTGACCGAACCGTAGAGGCTGCCCGACTCGCCGGCCTGGCGAATGATCACCACCGACAGGCCCTGCACGCGCTCGGCGATGCGCTCGGCTTCCTCGCGGCGCTTGATGTTCAGCGCTTCAAGCTGAACGCGCTGCTGCTCAAAGCGCGCCAGATTGTCCTTGTTGGCGCGGATCGCCTTCTTCTGGGGGAGGAGATAGTTGCGGGCATAGCCCGGCTTCACCTTCACCAGGTCACCCATCTGCCCCAGCTTTTCCACGCGCTGGAGCAGGATCAGATCAACAACGGCCATGACCTGTCTCCTCAGTTCACGATGTAGGGGAGAAGGGCGAGAAAGCGCGCGCGCTTGATGGCCTGGGCCAGCTCGCGCTGCTTCTTGGCCGACACCGCGGTGATGCGGCTGGGCACGATCTTGCCACGCTCGGAGAGGAAGCGGCTCAGCAGGCGCACATCCTTGTAGTCGATGACCGGCGCATTCGGGCCCGAGAACGGGCAGGACTTGCGGCGACGGTAGAACGGCCGGCGCGCGCCCACGGCGGAGCGGCGGGCGGCCGGGTTGAGATTGCTATCAGCGCTGTCAGACATGGTCTCTTATTCCTCGATGCCGGCGTTGAAGCCGCCGTCGCGGCCGCCGAATTCCTCGCGCGGGCCGTCATCGCGGGCGCGATACTCCTCGCGATCGTCAAAGCCGCGCTTGCGGCCGCTCTCAAAGCGCCCGGCCGGCTTGGGGCCACGGAAGCTGCGCTCCCGATCGTCGGACTTGCGCGACAAAATGGCACTCGGCGCCTCAGGATCGATCGCCTCGACCTTCACCGTCATGAAGCGGAGAATGTCTTCGTTCAGGCGAAGCTGACGCTCCATCTCGGCCATCGCCGGCGGGGCGGCATCAAGGCCCAGAAGCATGTAATGCCCCTTGCGGTTCTTCTTGATGCGGTAGGCAAGGCCACGCAGGCCCCAATATTCGCGCTTCTTGACCACGGTGCCCTCGGCACCCGGCTCAATCCCGCGCTCAGTGTCCATCGCTGCCGTCAGCGTGTCCACAATCGTCTCAACCTGCTGCTGCGTCACGTCATTGCGGGCAATGACGACCGTTTCGTACAAGGGCATGTGTGCTCCCTTCGGGTTCATTCAGCCCAGCGTCCGGGTCTGGACACAACATCACGATTGATGCACGGGCATAGCCAAGGGATGCCGCCCCCTGACAGGGAAGCGCGCGGTTATACACAGGTTCGGGTTTGGGGCAAGAGGGAAAGGAAGGAAGGTCAGGGGGTCTGCCCCTGGACTTCCTTCCTTTCCCATCCCCGCCTCAAAGCCGCGCCAGCATCACCCCGCCCTTTGGAGCGGCGGTCAGGCAGGTCTCGTGAGGGATTTCGTTCCAATCGCCATGTTTGCCCTCAATCGGCTCGGAGACGACGATCAGCCCGCGTTCGTCCTCGCGCCAATAAAGCGTGGGCGGCTGGTCGTCTGAGGACCAGCGGAACGCCCACAGGCGATCGCCATCGGTCAGGGCGGCGGTGAAGCGCAGCGGCGCCTGGATGCCGGCTTCGCGCATCATGCCATGCACTTTGCGCAGGGTACGGGCGATGGCTTCGCGGGGCTCCTGTTCCAGGCCTTCGGCCATGGCGGCCAGCAGCAGCGCCTCGCTGTCGGTGGTGCCCTGCCGGCTCATATAGAGATGGTCGGGGATCAGCGCCTCGACCTGGCGCCGAACCCTCGGCCAACCGCCGACCTGGCCATTATGCATGAACATGTATTTGCCAACCGAGAACGGATGGCAATTGGCGCGCGTGGTGGCGGTGCCGGTGGCGGCGCGGACATGGGCGAAGAACAGGCCTGCGCGCACCTGCTCGCACAGTGAGCGCAGGTTTTCATCCGACCAGGCGGGATGAACCTCGCGATAAAGGCCAGGATACGGCCGCTCGCCATACCAGCCGATGCCAAAGCCATCGCCATTGGTCTCGGTCTTGGCCTCGGTTGCATGCATGGATTGGTGTATCAACGAATGGGCAGGGGCTGCCACCAGTTCGGTCAGCAGCAACGGTTCACCCCGATAGGCCAGAAAGCGACACATAACGAATCCTCGCAGTTAACGGCATGTGACGACATTGACAGAAATGCGGCAGAGAACGATACCGCCCGCCTCATCTGTGGAATGAGACGTCATGGCGGTTCACGCTTTCATCTTCCCCGGTCAGGGCAGCCAGTCAGTTGGCATGGGCCGTGACCTTGCCGCCGCTTTCGCACCCGCGCGCGAGGTGTTCGAGGAGGTGGACGACACGCTGGGCCAGAAGCTCTCCAAGCTGATGTTCGAGGGGCCTGGTGAAGAACTGACGCTGACCGAGAACACCCAGCCGGCGCTGATGTCGCATTCGTTGGCGGTGCTGAGGGTGATGGAGCGAGAGGGTGGTTTCGCGCTGGCTGACAAGGCCGTGATGGTCGCGGGGCATTCGTTGGGCGAATACAGCGCGCTGGCCGCGGCCGGCAGCTTCACCCCGGCGGAGGCGGCACGCCTGCTGCGGTTGCGTGGCCAGACCATGCAGAAAGCCGTTGAGCCGGGCCTGGGCGCCATGGCGGCGCTGCTGGGTGCTGAGATGCAGCTTGCCACCGAGATCTGCGCCGAGGCGGCGCAGGGTGAGGTGGTGCAGCCGGCCAATGACAATGGCGGTGGCCAGGTGGTGATCTCCGGCCATCGCGCCGCCGTGGAGCGCGCCATCGAGATCGCCAAGGCGCGCGGCGTGAAGCGCGCCATGCTCCTGCCGGTCTCGGCACCGTTCCATTGCGCGCTGATGGCGCCCGCCGCGACCGCCATGGCCGAGGCACTTGGCCTCAACCCGCCGCGCCCGCCGCGCGTGCCGGTGGTGGCCAACGTCACCGCGGCGAAGGAAACCGACCCGACGCTGATCGCCCGCAACCTCGTCGATCAGGTCACGGCCACCGTGCGCTGGCGCGAGAGCGTGCTGGCGATGATCGAGATGGGCGTGGACAGCTTCGTCGAACTTGGCGCCGGCAAGGTGCTGTCCGGCCTGATCCGTCGCATCGCGCCCGACGCCGCCACCGCCTCGCTCGGCTCACCGGCCGAGATCGAGGCCTTCCTCAAGACCCTTTAAGGACACGACATGTTCCGGCTGGACGGCAAGACGGCGCTGGTCACGGGCGCCTCGGGCGGCATCGGCGCCGCAATCGCCTCAGCGCTGCACGCGCAGGGTGCCGCCGTGGTGCTGTCCGGCACACGGCGTGAGGCGCTTGAGACGCTGGCCCATTCGCTGGGCGAGCGCGCCTTTGTATGCCCGGCCGATCTGCGCCAGGCCGACGCGGCCGAGGCGCTGATCCGCGACGGTGAGGCCGCCGCCGGTCCGTTGGATATCCTTGTCAACAATGCCGGGCTGACACGCGACATGCTGGCGCTGCGCATGAAGGACGAGGACTGGACGACGGTGCTCGACGTCAATCTCGCCGCCCCGTTCCGCCTCAGCCGTGCCGCCCTGAAGGGCATGCTGCGCCGCCGGGCCGGGCGGATCATCGCCATCGGCTCCATCGTCGGCAGCACCGGCAATCCTGGCCAGGCCAACTACGCCGCCGCCAAGGCCGGGCTGATCGGCATGACCAAGGCGCTGGCGCAGGAAGTGGCCTCGCGCGGCGTGACGGTGAACCTCGTCGCACCCGGCTTCATCGCCACTCCGATGACGGATGCGCTCAGCGAGACACAAAAGGTGAAGCTCACCGAGCAGATTCCGCTTGGCCGTCTGGGCCAGCCGGCGGACATCGCCAGCGCCGTGGTGTATCTGGCCAGTGACGAGGCCGGCTGGGTGACAGGGGCGACATTCCACATCAATGGCGGGATGGCGATGATCTGAGCGCAATTGGCGTGTGTGACAATTTCGTGCTAAGCGCGACCGGCTTTGTTCCGAACGGGCCGGCAGCGCACGACACGGTCTGACTGCGGACCGGCTAAGGCCGGAAGATCCATGGTCGGGGCGAGAATGAAACGGAACGGGCAGTCAGGAGTTGAATTGATATGAGCGAAATCGAAGTCAAGGTGAAGAAGATCGTTGTCGAGCATCTCGGCGTCGATGAGTCGAAGGTGACGCTGGAAGCCTCGTTCGTGGACGATCTGGGTGCTGACAGTCTCGACACCGTCGAGCTGGTGATGGCGTTTGAGGAAGAGTTCGGCGTGGAGATCCCCGAGGATGCCGCCGAGAAGATCGCCACCGTGAAGGACGCGATCACCTACATCACCGACAAGAAGCCGGCCTGACCGGCCACGACTGAACAACGGGATCGGACGTAGCAAGGATGGCGCAGATGCGGCGTGTTGTCGTGACCGGCATGGGTATTGCCTGCCCCCTGGGTTTGGGGGTGGGTCATGTCTGGCAGCGTCTGCTGGCAGGCGACAGCGGCATTTCCGCCATTGAGTCCTTTGACACGTCCGATCTTCCGGCGCGCATCGCGGGGCAGATCCCACGCGGCACCAAGGCGGAGCACAAGCTTGATGTGGCGGAATGGATTCCGTCCAAGGACATCAAGAAGATGGACCGCTTCATCCAATACGCGATCGTCGCCGCCGCGGAAGCGGTGGAGAACAGCGGCTGGGTGCCGGAGACCGAGGAGGATCGCTGGGCCACGGGCGTGATGATCGGCTCGGGTATCGGCGGTCTGGAGACCATCTATGAGGCCTCGATCCTGCTGCATGAAGGCAAGATCAAGCGCCTGTCGCCGTTCTTCATCCCCTCGGCGCTGATCAACCTGGCCTCGGGCCATGTGTCGATCCGTTACGGCTTCAAGGGTCCGAACCATTCCGTCGTCACCGCCTGCGCCACTGGTGTGCATGCCATCGGCGACGCCGCGCGGCTGATCCAGCTTGGCGATGCGGATGTGATGGTGGCGGGCGGCGCCGAATCGGCCGTCAACAAGCTCGGCATCGCCGGCTTCTGCGCCTCCCGCGCGCTTTCCACCGCCTTCAACGACACGCCCACCCGCGGCTCCCGCCCGTGGGACCGGGACCGGGACGGCTTCGTGATGGGCGAGGGCGCCGGCGTGGTGGTGCTCGAGGAATACGAGCACGCCAAGAAGCGCGGCGCGACGATCTATGCCGAGATCAGCGGCTATGGGCTCTCAGGCGACGCGCATCACATCACGGCGCCGGCTGAGGGGCATGATGGTGCCTTCCGCGCCATGAAGGCCGCGCTGCGCAATGGCGGCGTCAACCCTGAGGACGTCGACTACATCAATGCCCACGGCACCTCCACACCGCTCGGGGATGATCTGGAGCTGGAGGCTGTCGAGCGTTTCTTTGGCGACCACGCGAAGCACCTCGCCATGTCCTCCACCAAATCCGCCACCGGTCATCTGCTGGGAGCCGCCGGCGCGATTGAGGCGGTGTTCTCGGTGCTGGCAGTGCGCGACCAAGTGGCGCCGCCCACCCTCAATCTCGACAATCCATCGCGCGAGAGCGTGATCGACCGCGTGGCCCATACCGCCCAGCAGCGGAAGATCCGCGTGGCGCTGTCCCACAGCCTC
>Ga0114959_10003669_pt1 | contig 11996 bp, 9 predicted proteins | sample C_130625_EF_Meta_FD_87317 | JGI IMG/M metagenome (GOLD analysis project Ga0114959, IMG submission 87317) | Freshwater microbial communities from Lake Croche, Canada to study carbon cycling - C_130625_EF_MetaG | ecosystem: Environmental > Aquatic > Freshwater > Lake | place: Lake Croche, Canada...
GAGCAGGGCATCGGCCACGGCAACATCCGTGGTGCCCTTGGTGCCGCCGGCGCCAGCAAGCTTGGTGGCTTCGTTGAAGAGGCCGTTGAGCTGCGGGTACTTCTCGAAGTGAGGAGCCTTGAAGTAATCGGTCCAGAGCACCCAGAGGTGTTCCTTGACCATGTTCGAGCGCTCTTCCTTGATGGTGATCGCGCGGGTCTTGAAGTCGTGGTCATCTGAGGCGTGGTACTTCTCCATGCAGGCCTTCACTGACTGGGCCTCGAGCTTGGCCTGTGCTGGGTCGTAAACGCCGCAGGGCAGGTCGCAGTGAGCATGAACGGTAATAGCAGGGGCGAAAAGCGAGCGCATAAGTCCTCCAGTTAGCGGGATCGACGTCTCTCGAAAGCCTAGCGCCGATGGGTTGGCCGTGCAGAGTGGGGCAGTTCGAGTCGACTTTAGATTCCGTAGAAATTACGGGCCGCCGCCAACATCGTGTCGAACTCCTTGAGGTTCGGAGTTTCCGGTGTTCCACCCTCAATGAAGGTGCCGCCCACCACGCCCACATCGTTGGGGCCGGTGTCGAGCAGGTGCTTCGGGAAGATGTAGAACGAGCGCTTGACCTTTTGCCCTGACTCGGTGGTGCCTTCGGCGAAGTACACCAAGATCATCGACTGAAGGTTGGCGGGCACCTGATCTTTCAACATCACGAGGTGGCCTTGCACCGACACCATCTCGGCATCCTTGTTGAGGGTGGCTGCGCCAAGGCCGGTGCAGTCGAACACCATCGCCGACCCGAGGGTGGTGAGGTCGGTGACCTTCTGCTGAACGAACGTGGTGCGGGGCTTGAGGTAGTCGGTAAGTTCTTTCATCATCACGGCGGTGTCCATGAAAATGCCGTCGTCGTACGACACCATCGGCTGCGTCGTACCGTTTCCGAAATCAAGCGTGACGTCCTTGGCTGGCTGCATCACCACACCGACATAGGGTTCAAGGCCCGAGTGCTCTCGGTCTTGGAAGTAGGCCGGAACGATGACGGCGCCCTTTGTGAAGTCGGGCTGGGTGCCCTTGGCAATCGATGCATAGAACTTGTAGGCATCGATTCCGATTTTGTCGATGATTTTCTGCATTTCAGCGTTGTTGTCCATCGACACAGGCGCGAGCAAGCCACCAGCGTTGTGCGAGGTGAGGTTGTCGAACGATTCAGCCATCACAGTGATGTTCGTGTAACCGCGCTGAATCAACTCGTAGGCGGTGAACAGGCCGATCACGCCCGCGCCTACAACCGTGATGGGGGCGTTCTTTGCAACCGTGGCACCTTGGGGCGAAGCCTCGGCCAGGTCAATGACATATTTCGCCGACCCGGGTGCGAGTGTCCAACCGCTGCCGCCGTGACCGTAGTCGTGAGCGATCACGGTGGTGCCGACGGTTTCAACGCTGAGGTTAGGCGAACCCTTGCGAAGTGGTCGGTAACACAACACGTGCTTGCCTAGGTGTGCGCTGTCGAGGTTTGGCGGCGTGATCATTCGAACGTCTTTGGCAGCCGAGGCAACACCCGACGCTGACTCGGCGGCTGAGCCGGACTTGAGGTTGGTCGACGCGCTACACGCCGCAAGTGCGGCCGCTCCCGCTGTGACAGCAGCCGCCGTGAGGAACGAGCGTCTCGACAACTCGTTATGAGACTGTGCTTGGTCGTTCTGATCCACCGATACTCCTTGTGGCTGCTCGAGTTACAGCCAGAGTCTAGTGACCTCGGTTCGATGTTGGAGTGCTAACTTCGGCCCATGCCCGCGCGGTCGACATTCTCATCACCGGCTGGCCAACGATGAGTCTGGGACGCGTCGTGGTGGAGGGCGATTCGATGATGCCCACGCTTCGAGCCGGAGATCGTTGCATCGTGAAATGGGGCCAAACGGCTCAAGTTGGCGACATTGTGGTGGCTCGACGACCAGACCGACCTGAACTGATTGTGGTGAAGCGAGTGACTGCCATTGAGCCTGACGGGCATTGGCTCGAGGGTGATAACACCAAGGGAAGTCATGATTCGTGGGTGTTCGGGCCCGTGGCGAGCGCCGGCATTCTGGCGGTCGTGACGTATCGCTACTGGCCCTCGCCCCGCAGGCTCTTTAAGCCATAACCCGGTAGGCTCAAAGCCCTGCCGATGATAGGAGCAACCGTGTCAGCGACCGAGTCGCCGTTCGAGAACGATCCGGCTTTTCCACTGCACCGTGGTGGAAAGATCGAGATTCGCCCCACGGTGCGTATTCGTGACACCGCGGGTCTTTCACTTGCCTACACCCCGGGTGTCGCGCGAGTTTCGTCGGCGATTGCTGAGAACCCCGACTTGGCTTACGACTACACCTGGAAGTCGAACACCGTGTTGGTAGTCAGCGACGGAACCGCGGTGCTCGGCCTCGGTGATATCGGGCCGCTAGGTGCTCTGCCGGTGATGGAGGGCAAGGCGCTGCTGTTCAAGGAGTTCGGTGGTGTCGATGCGGTGCCGATCTGCCTCGACACCAAAGACACTGACGAAATCATCAGAACGGTCGTTGCCATTGCTCCGGCGTACGGCGGCATCAACCTCGAAGACATCTCGGCGCCGCGCTGCTTCGAGATTGAGCAGCGGCTTCAAGACCTGCTCGACATTCCGGTGTTTCACGACGACCAACACGGCACCGCCGTGGTTACCGTTGCCGCGCTCATCAACGCTGCCCGTGTCACAGGGCGCGAACTTGGCGATCTGCGAGCGGTGATGTCAGGTGCTGGTGCAGCCGGAGTTGCGGTGGCAACCATGCTGATCGACGCCGGCATCGGCGATATTGCTGTGGCCGACACCAAGGGCATGATTCATCACAGCCGCGACGACCTCACCGACGTGAAGACCTTGCTGGCCTCTCGCACTAACCGCAGCGACGTCACGGGTTCGATGGTCGATGCTTTAGCCGGTGCCGACGTGTTCATCGGTCTGTCGTCGGGTTCGGTTCCCGAAGAAGCTATTGCGTCTATGGCGCCGAATTCGATCGTGTTCGCGATGGCCAATCCCACGCCAGAAGTGCACCCCGATGTGGCCAACCGCTACGCGGCGGTTGTTGCAACCGGGCGCAGTGACTTTCCGAACCAGATCAACAATGTGCTTGCGTTCCCCGGCATCTTCCGAGGAGCCCTCGACGTTCGGGCAACGCGCATCACTGAGGGCATGAAGTTCGCCGCAGCCAAGGCGTTGGCTGATGTGGTGGGCGATGAGGTTCGACCCGACTACGTGATTCCGAGTGTCTTCGACCCTCGCGTCGGCTTGGAAGTGTCGCAGGCGGTCGCTGCGGCAGCGCGTGCCGAAGGTGTAGCCCGACTCTGACGTTCGCGAATTAGCTCAACTGTTTGCGAACTGCGTCGACGAACGAGTCGATGTCGTCTTCGGTGGTGTCCCAGGCGCACATCCAGCGAACCTGATCGAGTGCCTCATTCCACACGTAGAACTTCGACACCTGCTGTAGCGGCTCGATCGTATCGTGTGGCAGTTCAACGAACACAGCGTTGGCTTGCACGGGGTACGAAACCGTGAGGCCTGGAATGTCTTGCACGCCATCGCGTAGGCGCTGGGCCATCTGGTTTGCATGGCTGGCGGTGCGCTGCCACAGATCGCCCTCAAGCATGGCGACGAATTGAACTGAGATGAACCGCATCTTGCTGGCCAACTGCATCGCGTTCTTGCGAGCGAACGGAATGATCTCACCGAGTTCAGCAGCGCGTTCAAACACGATGATCGCTTCAGCGCCCATCAACCCGTTCTTCGTTCCACCGAACGACAACAGATCGACGCCGGCGTCGGTGGTGAATTCACGGAATGGCTGGTTGAGGCTGGCGGCCGCATTTGAAATGCGCGCTCCATCGACATGCAGGTACAGGTTGTTGGCGTGGGCGAAGTCGGCAAGTGCCTTGATTTCGTCAGCCGAGTAGGCGGTGCCTAGTTCGGTGGTCTGGGTGATTGAGATGACTCGCGGTTGTGAATGATGAACCACGCCGACGCCGAAAATGGCCGACTGCACGAGTTCAGGTGTGAGTTTGCCGTCGGGGGCTGGCATGTCGATGAGTTTGACCCCAAGCAAGTGCTCGGGTGCGCCACCTTCGTCGACGTTGATGTGAGCACTTGAGGCGCACAACACGGCTTCCCATGGGCGCAGCACTGATTGCAGGGCGGTGACGTTTGCCCCGGTTCCGTTGAAAACTGGAAATGCCTGAACGCCCTCGCCGAGGTGGTTTCGAAACACTTGCTGCATGCGTTCGGAATACACGTCGTCGCCGTATGCGGTCGCGTGGCCGTTGTTGGCCTCGACCATTGCCGCCAACACCTCGGGGTGGATTCCGGCGTAATTGTCGCTAGCAAATCCACGTTGGGCGTGTGCGGGCTGTTGGCTCATGGGTGACATCATGCCGTGCCTCCTTGCTCGCATCCAACGGGCCGGTACGGTTAATCCATGTTTGCAATCAGCGCAGCCGATATCGTGCCCGAAAACCCCGTTGCGGGTCTGTTCTTAGGTGAGAAGGCCGACCCAGAACCGCCCGAGGGCTGGGTAGTGGTCGACGTGCGAGCCGCGGCCCTCAATCACCACGACCTCTGGACCCTCAAGGGCGTTGGCATCAAGGCCGAGCAGCTACCGATCGTGCTGGGATGCGACGCGGCAGGCGTTACTTCCGACGGCGCCGAGGTGATTGTTCACGCCGTGATTGGTGATGCCGAAGCCGGTGGAGGCGACGAAACCTTCGACCCCAAGCGCTCGCTGCTGTCAGAGGTTTACGACGGCACGCTGGCCGAAAAGGTCATGGTGCCCAAAAGTAACGTTGTGTTGAAGCCGACCTGGATGTCGTGGCAAGAAGCGGCATGTCTGCCTACCGCGTGGCTCACCGCCTACCGGATGCTGACTACGCGTGGCCAGCTCAAGAGTGGCGAGACCGTGCTCGTTCAAGGCGCTGGCGGGGGAGTGGCAACCGCTGCAATCGTGTTGGCCAAAGCACTCGGTGCGCGCGTGTGGGTTACCAGCCGCGAAGAACGTAAGCGCGAGGCAGCCCTCGGCCTCGGTGCCGACGCCGCCTTCGAAAGTGGTGCACGGCTGCCTGAACGCGTTGACTTGGTCATCGAAACCGTGGGCGCGGCAACCTGGGATCACTCGTTGAAGTCGCTCAAGCCCGGTGGCCGCATTGTGGTGTCGGGTGCAACGAGTGGGGCATCGCCAGGTGCCGACCTCAACCGTGTGTTCTTCTTGCAGTTGAGCGTGATCGGCTCGACCATGGGCACCCGAAGTGAACTGGAAGAGTTGGTTGCACTGTGCGATACGCACCAAATTCACCCGCTGATCGACTCGGAATTCGCACTGCGCGATGGAAAGTCGGCGTTTGAGCGACTGGCCAGTGGCGAGGCCTTCGGCAAGATCGTGCTCAATAACTAGAGCACTAACGCTGTACTAGTCGTCGTCGTTATCGAGTCGAGCCAACCACGTTGCAAGTCGCTCAATCGGAGCTTCGAAGTCGGGGTTGAGGTCGACGAATTCGCGCAGTTGATCGGCGAGCCATTCAAGTGTTACTTCTTCCTCACCTCGTCGCTTGGCGAGTTCTTCAATTCCTCGATCTGTGAAGTACATGGTGCTCCTCTAAACCAATGGATTTAAGCGAATGCCCGTGCCACGAGAGCCTTCTGCTCTTCTTCATGACGATGGTGGCTGCCAACCGCCGGTGACGACGATGCAGGCCGAGTAACGCCGATCAGCGGGCGCTGAATTACCTCAGGCAAGTTCATCGCCATGAACGACCAAGCGCCCATATTTGCGGGCTCTTCTTGCACCCAGCGCACCTCGGCATTGCCAAATCGGTTGAGTTCGGGTGGCAGTGTCTTGGTTGGTAGCGGGTAGAGCCGTTCAAGGCGCACGATCGCTGTGTCGGTGATGCCTTGGGCGGCGCGCTCGGCGATCAAGTCGTAGTACACCTTGCCGGTGCACAGCAACACCTTCGATACTCCAGCCGGATCAACGGTTGAGTCACCGATTACCGCGTTGAAGTGGCCACTGGTGAAGTCTGCTGTTGCTGAGGCCGCGGCTTTGAGGCGCAGCATCGACTTTGGCGTAAACACAATCAGCGGGCGGGTTAGTCGGCTGTGAACCTGCCAGCGCAACAAGTGGAAGTATGAGGCTGGTGTTGATGGCATGGCCACGGTCATGTTGTCTTGGGCACACATCTGCAGGAATCGCTCGACTCGTGCCGACGAGTGGTCAGGGCCCTGACCTTCGTAACCGTGGGGCAGCAAAAGCACGACAGCCGAGCGCTGATTCCACTTTTGTTCACCGCTTGAAATGAACTCGTCGATGATGGTTTGGGCGCCGTCGGCGAAGTCACCGAACTGGGCTTCCCACATCACGAGGGCATCGGGGCGAGCCACCGAGTAGCCATACTCAAAGCCCATGCACGCATATTCACTCAGCGGTGAGTCGTAAACGTACAACTTTCCGCCATTGCTGTAGCACTGCTTGAGCGGCTTGTACTGCCAGCCGGTTTTGGCATCAACGATGACCGCATGGCGATGCCCGAAGGTTCCGCGACGGGTGTCTTGGCCGGCTAGACGAACGGTTTTGCCTTCGGTGAGTAGCGAGCCGATGGCAAGGGTTTCGCCCATGCCCCAGTCGATCGTGTCGGTCTCGACCATTTCGGCCCGGCGAGCAAACTGCGGCGCGAGCCTGGGATGCAGTGAGAAGTCGTCGGGCAATTCCAGTTGCGTGCGCACCACGCGGTCGACAACCTCACGCGAAATCGATGTGTCGACTTCGTAGGCCGGCGTTTGCGGGGTGAGCGACTTCTGGCCGGTCTGCACTACTTCGTGCGAATCGTCGTCGGAATGATCGTCGATATCGTGAGTCTCTTTGAACACCTTTTCGAGCTGTTCTTGATAGTCACGCAAAGCCTCTTCAGCCTCTTCAACGGTGATGTCGCCGCGGCCAATCAGTGCCTCGGTGTAGATCTTGCGCACCGAACGCTTCTGATCGATCAACTGATACATCATGGGCTGAGTCAGTGACGGATCGTCGGCTTCATTGTGCCCGCGGCGGCGGTAGCACACCATGTCGATCACAACGTCTTTATGAAACTCTTGCCTAAAGTCGAAGGCCAATTGAGCCGCGTACACGTTGGCTTCGGGATCGTCGCCATTTACATGGAAGATCGGTGCTTGAATCATGCGCGCCATGTCGGTGCAGTAAACCGTTGACCGGCTGTAGCGCGGTGATGTTGTGAAGCCCACCTGGTTGTTGATGACCAGATGGAAGCTGCCGCCGGTGCGGTAGCCCCGCAGTTGAGAAAGATTCAGGGTTTCACCCACTACGCCTTGACCGGCGAATGCTGCGTCGCCGTGCATCAGCACAGGCAGTACAGGGTAGGTATCGCGCTCCATTTGGTCTTGGCGTGCACGCACAATACCCTCGAGCACCGGATTGACTGCCTCAAGGTGTGAGGGGTTGGCAGCCAAGTAGACACTCACGGTCTTACCGTCGGCAGCGGTGAACATTCCCGAGGTACCCAAGTGGTACTTGACGTCGCCCGACCCTTGAACCGAGTCGTCGCTTTCGTCACCGAAGTTTCCTTCGAACTCGCGGAAAATCTGCCCGTACGACTTGCCGGCGATGTTGGCGAGCACATTCAACCGACCACGGTGCGGCATTCCGATGGCAACCTCGGCCAGATCAGCGTCGGCCGAGGCGGTCAGAACTGCATCGAGCAGCGGAATCGCCGACTCGCCGCCCTCGAGTGAGAACCGCTTTTGGCCAACGTACTTGGTCTGTAGGAACGTTTCGAACGCTTCGGCAGCGTTGAGTTTGCGCAAGATGCGCAACTGTTCTTCGCGCGGAGGCTTTGAATGCGGCACTTCGATTCGAGCCTGCAACCACTCGCGTTGATCAGGATCTTGGATGTGCATGTACTCGACACCCACCGTGCGGCAGTACGAGTCGCGCAGCACCCCAAGGATGTCGCGCAACTTCATCCACGGCTTACCTCCGAAACCGCCAGTGGCGAATTCGCGGTCGAGATCCCACAGGGTCAACCCATGCGACTCAAGTTCAAGATCGGGGTGCGTGCGCTGGTCGTATTCGAGTGGATCAATGTCGGCCATGAGATGGCCGCGTACGCGGTAGGCGTGAATGAGTTCTTGCACGCGTGCGGTTTTGCTCAGTTCATCGTCGTGTGTGGTGGCAATGTCGACTGCCCACTGAATCGGCTTATACGGAATTCGCAGTGAGGCAAAGATGTCTTCGTAGAAATTCTCGGCACCGAGCAAAAGTTCGTGAACTCGGCGCAGGAAGTCTCCACTTTGCGCACCCTGGATGATGCGGTGGTCGTAGGTGGAGGTGAGCGTGATGATCTTGGAAATTCCCTGCTTGGAGATGTTTTCTTCCGACGCACCTTGGAATTCGGCGGGGTACTCAAGTGCGCCCACGCCGATGATGGCTCCTTGCCCCTGCATCAGGCGAGGCACTGAGTGCACAGTTCCGATGGTTCCGGGGTTGGTCAAACTGATCGTCGTGCCAGCGAAGTCGTCGGCCACGAGTTTTCCACCGCGGGCTTTACGAACGAGATCGTCGTAGGTTGACCAGAAGGTCGAGAAGTCCATGTGCTCGGCACCCTTGATGCTGGGCACGAGCAGTTGACGAGTTCCGTCGGGCTTGGCGAGGTCGATCGCGAGGCCGAGGTTAACCTGCTCGTTCTTGAGCACGGCAGGCTTGCCATCTACTTCGACGTAAGCCCAATTCATCTCGGGCAGATCACGCAAGGCGCGCATCAGGGCGTATCCGATGATGTGGGTGAAACTTACCTTGCCGCCACGGGCGCGCTTGAGGTGATTGTTGATCACGATGCGGTTGTCGATAAGCAGCTTTGCCGGAACTGCGCGCACGCTCGTCGCCACCGGAACCGACAGCGAATCTTCCATGTTGGTTACTACGCGGGCCGACGGGCCCTTGAGTGGGCTGGGCTCAATCTTCTCGGCGGGGGGTGAATCGGTTCCGGTGCTCGGAACGCTGACTGAGTGCGGGGCCGCGGGGGGCGCCACCGGTGCTTGGGGTGCAACTGTTGCAACCTCGACGACAACTGGTTCCTCGGCGGCAATCGCAGCGACCGGTGAGTGATCGGGGGGTTGGTAATCGGCGAAGAATTCCCACCAAGCGGGGTCTACTGAGTTTCGATCGGCGAGAAACTGTTCGTACATCTCATCGACGAGCCACTCATTTGGTCCGAAGGTGCCACTTACGGGGGGCTCGACAGACACAGGCAGACCTTCCAGAAGGTGGTGATGGGGGCAAGTCTTAGCCTAGACCTCGCCGACCTGCCGAAGCGGTGAGACCATAGAGGAATGTTGCTTGATTCACGTGTGGCGCTCGTCACTGGCGGAACTCGCGGAATCGGGTTCGCGGCGGCCCGCGGACTCGCCCAAGCCGGCGCCACCGTCATCTTGCTCGGTGTCGACCGCGACAGAGCGGTAGCCGCAGCCGAAGAATTGCAGGCAGATGGGCTCGATGCCATTGGAATTGCCTGCGATGTGTCTGATGCTCGGGCGGTTTATGCACTTCCCGACCTACTCGGCCCGTTAGCGGCCATCGACATTCTGGTCAACAGCGCTGGGGTGATGTCTGATCGCATGTCCAAAACCCTGCGCACCACCCCTGACGAGTGGCGCCGGGTGATGTCGGTGAATCTTGACGGCTCCTTCTACGCCACTAGCACTTTCGTTCCGGGCATGGTCGAACGCCGCTGGGGTCGGGTGATCAATGTGTCGGCCTGCCTTGGTCGGCTCACCGGTCCGGGCACCGGGGGAGGGTTAGCGCCCTACCGAGTGTCGAAGGCCGCTATGAATGCGATGACTCGAAACCTCAATTCCGAATTACGCAACGGCGGGGTCGGAGTTCTGGTCGACGCCATGTGCCCCAATCACTGCCGCACCGACATGGGTGGCCCGAACGCGCCGAGATCGGCAGAAGAAGGGGCCGACACCATCGTGTGGCTGGCCACCCGACCTGACGATTCGGCTACCGGATTGCTGTGGGAAGACCGCGAGGTCGTGCCCTGGTAGATCGGGCGGCTTAGGGGTTCGCTGCCTCGAGGGCTTCCATGTCTTCAAGTTCGACACCATTGGTTTCGGTGACGTATTTCTTGACGTAGAAGAACGAGAGCAACGCAAAGATCGTGAATAGGCCGTACGCGAGCCCCAGCGAAATCTGAACCAGGCCGGGGAACGTCATCGACACGATGAAGTTGGCAATCCAGTTGGCCATGACAGCAATGCTGAGTGCGGCGGCACGAATTCGGTTGGGGAACATCTCGCCGAGCATGACCCACAGCACTGGGCCCCAGGTTGAGGCAAAGAAGGCAACGAAGGCGTTCAGTGCGAGCACCGCGATCCAGCCCTGTGAGGAGTTCAGGATGGGGGTGTTCAGATCGCTAGCTTGATCACAACCGGCGATCTTTGCCGGATCGTCGATGATCGCCTGTGTGCACTTAGGCGCCGTCACGAAGACAAAGCTCAAGATGCCCAGGGTGACAAACATGCCCAGTGAACCGATGAGCAGTAGCGGTTTGCGACCGATTCGATCGACGAACCCGATTGCAACGAAGGTGAAGACAACATTGACCAGACTGATGATGGTTGAGGTTGTGAATGCCTTGCTTTCATCGAATCCGACGGCACCCCAGATCAGATTCGAGTAGTAGAACACGGCGTTGATTCCGACGAACTGCTGCAAGACAGCCAAGATGATGCCAATCCACACGATCGGCTTGAGCCCGGCTGCAGCGCCCTTGAGATCGCCGAGACCTGACTTGACCTCACCTTCGAGTGAACTCTTGATTGAGGCGACCTTGGCTGATGGGTTGTGCACGTAGATCGACTCGAGCACCTCTTGCGCCTGCGCCTCGTTGCCCTGAGCGACGAGGTAGCGGGGTGATTCGGGCAGGGTCATTGCGAGAACCCAGTAGATAACGGCTGGCACCACCATGCACAAGAACATCCACTGCCACGCCTCGAGATTGAGGGCGAGTACGTTATTGGCTTCCTGCGGAGGAACATCAGGATTCAAAATGGGCTTGGTGATGTCGTCGGGCGTCAGATGGATGATGAATTGATTGACCAGCTGGGTGGCAAAGATTCCGACAACGATCGCAAGTTGGAACAGAGAACTCAGGCGGCCGCGCAAATGTGCTGGCGCAACTTCTGAGATGTACATGGGGCAAATCACGGCGGCGAGACCGATCGCGAAGCCGCCAACGAGGCGCCAGAACATGAAGTCGTACACGCCGAGCGGAAAGGCGGTGCCGATGCCAGCAATCAAGAACATGATGGCCGCCAACACCATGATCTTCTTGCGGCCGTACTTATCGGCTAGCCGCCCGCCAACGAACGCTCCGGCGGCCGAGCCAAGAAGTGCGATTGCCACGACGAAACCCTGGTAGAAACCGTTGGCGATTTGAAACTGATAAAACACCGCCTTGTTGGCTCCATTGATGACCGAACTGTCGTAGCCAAACAAGAATCCGCCGAGCGCGGCAATCACTGAAATGCTGATGACTCGACCGATGTGAACCGGCTCGACCTCGGCCGAACTCGTTCCACCAGCTGCTATCGGACCCTGCATGATTGCCTCCTGAATCGAACTCTTGATGGCCCACGCTAGACCTGATCCGCTCGTGTTGTCCCCGAATGGACGAACTCTGGCGACGGAGTGTCGTGTTGGGCTAGGGGTGGGCGATCTGACCACGTATTGTTGTGCCGTGCCCTCGCAATTCGACCGACTATCAGATGCCGATGCCCATCGGCAGGTCGGTTCTACGGTCAACCATGCCGCCGGCGCGGTCACGGGCGGTCGAGTGCGGGTACGAACGGTGGCTGTGGTGGGGGTGGCCGCGGCGGCCACGATCGCCATCGGAAGTTTCGTACTTCCCCAAGCGTTAGCTGGCGGCTCAGTCGAAGGGGCGATGTCGTCGTCATTGAATTCATC
>Ga0114959_10003670_pt1 | contig 11991 bp, 10 predicted proteins | sample C_130625_EF_Meta_FD_87317 | JGI IMG/M metagenome (GOLD analysis project Ga0114959, IMG submission 87317) | Freshwater microbial communities from Lake Croche, Canada to study carbon cycling - C_130625_EF_MetaG | ecosystem: Environmental > Aquatic > Freshwater > Lake | place: Lake Croche, Canada...
GCGTACAAGACCGTTTATCCGGAGATTAGCAAGTGGCCGGGGAGCGAGCAGTGGTTTGACAATCGGAATAGTCCGTTGCCGAGTGAGTTCACCGTCCACCAGAACCTTGCTCCCGCCGCGGCTTTTTACGGAATCCTCTGCGCTCCGGCGGCCAAGAAAGGTCGCTAGGTTAGCCGTAGGCAAGATCGGCAGTCGCCGGTTCTTCAGTTTCCGGGGGAATCATTCCCACGTGTAAACGGGAGATCCGGCGACCATCGGTTTCCGTAATCGTAAATCGCCAGCCGTCCACATCCATTGTTTCCTCGGCCGATGGCTGGCGACCAAACAGACCAAAAACATACCCACCAATCGTGTCAAATTCATCGGATTCGAATTCGCTTCCGATGGCGCGGTTGAGATCTTCCCAGTGGGTACGACCCTCAACGGACCAGCCGTTGTCTTTGGCTAACACGCTAGGCTCTTCTTCGTCGTACTCGTCCACGATATCGCCCACCAGCTCTTCCACGATGTCCTCGATGGTGACGATGCCGCTGGTTCCGCCAAATTCATCCTGGATGATCGCCATTTGGGCACGGTTCGTACGCAGTTCACTTAGCAGTTGCTGAAGGTTCTTGTTTTCGGGGACGAAGTACGGAGCCCGCATAAGCCCCCGGATCGAAACCGGTTTCTCGGATAGCATTGCCATCAGAAGATCTTTCGCGTGGATGATTCCCACGATCTGATCGTCGGTACCTTCATAGATTGGGATACGGCTGTGGCCCGATTCCTTAATGAGTTGCACCAACTCGGTCGCTGGGGTGTCGGCAGCGACGGCATCCAAATCCACTCGAGGGGTCATCACTTCACGCGCGATGGTGTCGGTAAAGCTGAAAACAGAGTGCAGCAACTCCCGCTCGTCGCGCTCAATCTCTCCGGATTGCTCTGCCGATTCAACGAGGTTCTTTATCTCTTCCTCGGTCTGGTTCGGCATGGAGAACGTGGCGGTTCCGCCAAACCGGCGGGCAATCGCGTTGGCGACGGCCTCTACCGGGAATGTGAAAAGGACGAGTACCGAGCGGGAGGCCGTCAGGAATCCGTAAAGTCGGGTCGCCGTGCGGATGGGGTGCAGGCTGGCAATGCTCTTCGGGACCAGTTCGCCCACGATGAGATTGATGATTTCGGCGGGGATCGCGATAATCAGGGCCGCCGAAAGAAGCTGCAGGAATCCTACCGTGGTGCCGGAGTGGGGAAAAATGACGACCGCCAGATCGTCTGCCATCAGAAAACTGCCACCGATGATGCCAATCCGACAGAGGTGACTCCCCACCGTGGCGGCCGCAACGTACCCGGCTTTCTCATCCATCAACCTCTCCAAGCGTCGATACCCGGCTTCGTCGTGGTCTTTTGAATGCCGAATCAAAAACGGACGAATCGATTCGATGGCGACGGAGCCCATTACAAAGAGGCTGTTGAGAAGAATGAGGCACAGAATGCCAAGGATCACCAGAATAACTGGCGCACTATCGCTTGTGGGAGAGGTCACCTGGCCAACGGCAGAACCTACCGTCCACCACGTGAGGATCCCCACCCCGGGCAGAAAAGTGAAGCTAAAGAGTTTTCCTAACCCTGCCGTACTACCAGGAATCATGAGAGTGACGTCCTCGCCTTGCTCATTAATGCACCCATGAACCGAAGATCACTAACGCGAGGAGTGTTCCCACGCCCGCCCCCAGTACGAGCTCGAAGATAGAGTGGATTTTGGCTTCGTACCGACTCTGGGCGACGATACAAGCCAGAAGGATAGCCAAGCAGCTGGCCAGGACATTTTCGGTAACAAACGGTACGGCGAACGCAAAGAAGAAGGCATAGGCGGCATGACCGCTTACGAGTCCTCCCTGAAGAACCGTGCCCCTTTTGCCGAGTCCTTTTCCTACAACAACGGCAAAAAATAGAATTGCCGCGCCAATGATCAGCCGCAAGGGGAATGTGAGGCCAAGGTTTTCTGACGACAGGTTGACCTTGATCGCTTCCCATCGGTCTTCCCCCACGATGAGCAATCCGCCAACCACCAACGCGACCATGGTCGTCACCAGCACCGCGCCCGCGGCAATGTCTTTGGCGAATTTCGCCATCGGGTGGTAGTTTGGACTAGCCAGATCAACCACGGCTTCGATAGCGGAATTGAACATTTCGGCCACCACCACCAGCGAGATGGTGAGCAGCAGCACGAGCATTTCTCGCAACTGGAGGTCTACCAAAACGCCAAGGGTGAGCACGACCAGCACCACGTATAGGTGGAAGCGCATGTGCCGCTGGGTGCGGAAGGTGAAGATGATGCCACTAACCGCCACTTTGAATGGGGCGAGTAGGTTTGAGGCGCGATTGACAATCCTCATGCGGCCTCCTGGTGTGCGTAGTGGCGAGACCACCATTCGGCATCGGTCGCCACTCCCGTAGCGGCCGCAATTTCGTTCATTCGGGCAACCATCCGGCGCTGATCCGCTTCGGTTTCGTCGTCGTAGCCCGCAACATGCAGTCCCGCGTGGATGGTGAGCATCGCCAACTCTTGTTGGACATCCACTCCCCGCATTTCTGCCTGCCTGGCGGCAGTGGGGTAGGCAATGGCGATATCCGCAAGATGGGAGGAAAAGCCGTCAACGAACGTTAAGACGTCAGTCGCGGCAGAAACGCCGCGAAACCTATGATTGAGATCCCTAATTTCAGGATCGGTGACCACCGCGATTGAGGCCGAACCGCTAGGCAGTCGTTCCGCCTTCAAAACGTGCGAAAGAATCGCGGCTAATTGACTCTCGTTCACGTTTGGGAACGAGGGATTAACCGCGGTTTCTATATGGTGTTCAGAGGGAGGTTCCATAGGTTGGCAAGCGCGTCATCAAGCTCAAATCGATAAGGAGTCCTTATCGGTACGAACCCGGCTGCTTTCTTGCCGGTTAGATTCCGGAGGGAATCGGGAGGGGTCAAAGACCCCGAAAATGGAGTTCTGAGAAGTGAGGAAAAATCAGGAGCGGGGAATGCGTCGTCGCGCCATGCGTCGTCGCTTTTCGCTCGGCTTCTCGTAGTGCGAATGCTCTTTCAGTTCTCGTAGCAGGCCGCTCTGTTGCATCTTCATGTTGAAGCGCTTCAAGGCACTGTCGATGGACTCGTTAGGTTGTACGGTTACGTAAATCAAAGTGGTCAGGATCCTCCGGGCCATGAATTATGGCATATCTAGGCGCTTGTGAGAAAGGGGGCGGTCATCAAAATGGCCCGACCGCTTCTGCGATCGGGCCATTGGTTCGGGAGTTTAGTTCACAACTACCGCAACGTTCGTGGATGGGTCCCCAAAACTGGCGATGGGAACCGAGGTTTTCCGCATTTGCCACTGGAAGTTGTACGTTCCTGCGACAGCCGGTGCCTTAACCGTGAAGGTGAAGACCTTCGTCGCTCCGACGGCAACGGTTTCTCCCGGAGCCAGCTTTACGTTCGTCTTGCCCCAAATGTTGTTCCCAAGCAGATTTTGACTCATCAGACGGTAATTAACATCGTCCCAAGTGGTCGTGCCGGTGTTCTTAAGGCTGATGGACACGGTGTAGGTCACACCCTTCGACATGGTACTGGGGACCGATTGGCTGATGAACTGGGCTTGATCTCCCAGCACCACGTTGACCGATACATTTGGAGTCGATTCCCCAAAGTTTCCAACCGGGGCCGATGTCTTTCGCATCTGCCACTGGAAGTCATTTGCTCCAAGCGTAGCCGGTGCTTTCACCTGGAAAGTAAAGCTCTTGGTCGCGCCGGGAGCAACGGTCTCGCCGGCGAGCAATTTGACGTGGCTGATTCCCCAACGCGTATTACTGGTTGGATTGATGCTAGCGAGGCGGTAGTTGGTGGCGTCCCAGGTCGTGCTACCGGCGTTCTTCACCGTGACATTGCACGTGTAATACACGTTCGAGTTCATGGTGGTCGAAACGGTCTGGCTGACAAACGTCGCGTTTTCGCCGGTCTTAGTGGTGATCGCAACATTTGGCGTCACGTCGCCGAAGCTCGCCGCCGGGGCACTCGTCTTGCGCATCTGCCAGATGAAGTTGAACGTCCCTACGGTTGCCGGAGCCGTGATGGTGAACGTGAAGGTCTTGGTGGCCCCCGGAGCGACGGTCTCGCCCGTGTTCAGCTTCACGTGGGTTCGTCCCCAAGTGTTGTTAAACAGCGGGTTCATTGCGCCCAGACGGTAGTTCGTGGCATCCCATGTGGTGGAACCGGTGTTCTTAAGAGTCACCGAAGCGTTGTAGATGTTATTGCAGTAGATTGAGGTGGCGACCGATTGGCTCACGAACTGAGCTTGGTCCCCCGTCCCGCCACCGCTCACCGGAACGAGCGCTCCGTGGCGCGTGGTGACGCTGTAGCTCACCCACTTCCCGGCGTCACCGGCCAGGACATCCCGGACTTCGATGGTCCAAGTGCCCTTCGGGTTTTCTCCCCAGAAAGCGTTCGTATCGAAGGTCCAATCAAGGTCGGAGTGATAATCCGAACCAGAACGGTACATCAATCGGCTGCGAGTTCCCGAAGGAGAGACTAGGAACGCCTCCACGTCACCGATTGCCGGGTGAGTCATGTTGAGGTTCACCAGGATGTCTTCCAGCTTCGTGGAGGAGCCTACGGTAAAGGTCCGAGTCAGGACGCCATCACCCGCGGAAGTGCGGTCGGCCAAATTCGCATTGACGGCTACCGTGCCGGTCGTATTTGTTTCGAGGGCGGTAACCCCAGTGTAGAGAGCCGCATTCGCAACTAGTTTTCCGGCGTTAATCAGCCCGAAACCGTAGTTCTGATTGAATTTATTGCCGGCGGCGTTGGTCTTCCATCCGCCGTCGCTTTCTGGGGTGGCATCACTCGCATCCACCACGTCGCTAGAGATCACGAGGAGGTGCTTGGCGAACCGAGTATTCAGGTTCGGCTGGGCTTGCTTAACCAACGCAAGGACGCCCGCCGCGAGCGGGGATGCGCTTGACGTACCGCCAAACGTGGTCGTGTAATTTCGATCGGTGAACGATTCCGAGCCGTTGTAACCATCGGCCCCGGTTCGGTCCGTGGTGGTGATGGCGTATCCGCCATTACTGCTCGACGGTGTGGTAACGAAGACATTGGCGCCGAAACTTGAGTAGCTGGCGTATTTCCCGGCGCTGGAGAGGGCGGCGACGGTAATCGCGTCGGGTGAGTTCTGCGGTTCTTGCTTATTCGCGTCTTGGGTGTAGGTGCCGCGCGCGTTGCCAGCGGCCCAAGTGTGAATGGTGCCGAATGAAGCTGAGGTTGCGAGGCGAGTTTTTTCCCCGGGCGACGCATCGTAGGTGTCGGTGGCTCCGTAGGAGTGGTTCTTCACCTTAATGTTGCTATTGGCCGCGTTCGAGTGGTAGTCGATGACGTCGTACAGCATGTTGAGCGTCAACGCATCAAAGTTCATCCGCAAACCAGATACCGATGCGTTTGGAGCCGCCCCGGTCACCCCGAGGGAGTTTCCGCCCGTGGCGGCGGCGACGCCCGCGACTGACGTGCCGTGGTTGTCATCCACGCTTACCGGGTCTGGAACCCCGTCATTTTGTCCAAAATCGTAGCTGTCAGCCGAATTGTAGTTTGGTGACAGGTCGGGGTGGGTGGTCTGCAGACCATCGTCGCAGATACCGATCTTTACTCCCGAGCCAGTGAAATTCAGGTCCCAGGCTGCCTTCACGCGGGCATCGATATTCACGCCGCCGAGGTTATTACTGTTGTAGAGATGCCACTGGCCAGGGAATCCCGCGGGATTGTTGTAGGTGTAGTACGGGTCGTTCGGTACGAAACCGCTTCGAACTCGTTTCACAAACGCATTTTGGTAAGCATCGACGACCGCCGAATCTTTCACCAGAAAAGCCAATGTTTGGCGAGCGATCGGATTGGACGCGGCGTTCAGGGCAAATTCGTTGGGATGGGAAAGGCGTGTTTGAACTCGTAACCCGTAGTAGGAGGCGAAGAGTTCGGGATTCACGCCGTCACGCAGCGTTACGATCAGCTGAGGAAAAGGAGTAACGAGTCCTGCTGGCGCCTGCACCTTCCGAGTCTTTTTTGCGTCCGCGTTGACGGGAACGACCGAATCAGATCCCGCCGCCCAAGCTCGGGAAGCGGAGCCTCCGAGCGCAATGAGAGCAACTGAAGCACCGAATAGTGACATCTTCAGCTGCCGAGAAAACAAAATTTCCATCATGATCGTAATTGCGTGCACCGGCCACCGTTGGCCGGTTCTCTCCACATCCATGATACGACGCTTAAGAAGCTAAATTGATCCCGATTCTAAGCGATTAATTTTGTTTTGCGGTTTTTACGAGCGTTCCCTCAATCGTGACTCCCCAGAGTCCCGACTCCAATTCACCGTCCGATGCGGCATTTCGGGCAAGGTTCCGGCTCTCTGTGATCAGCAGCGTGCCCTTCGGAAGGTCACCACGGTACTTTCCGGCAACTTTCCGGTTAAAGGCGTATCCGAACTGTCCAGATTTTGGATCAAGTCCCGGGCGAATCAGCTTTTGCTGGGCATCGGCAGCGGTCATGCCGTTACGTTGAAGTCGATTCCCGATGGAATCCATCCACTTGGTGGCATCGGGATAAACCCCGTCGGAATCGTGAACCAAGTTCAGAGCCACGGCGATGGCCTTCAAATTTGCCTCGCGGGACGGTTGGTATTTTTCGGCTTCGGTCGGATCCAGCAGTCCCGCGCGTTTGGCTGAAATAACCACCGGAGCGACCCAGATGAGGACCCCGGCCACCAGAATTGAGATTCCCAGTAAACCGTAGCGCCACCATCTCCCCCGAAAACGATTCATACAGAAATCGTACCGCTGGCACGTCGGGGTCAGATGAAGGTAGACCCAGCGGGTGATCGAGTTGCCCGTATTCCCGCTGATATTGCGTCCAACTCCCTTGCACCGGCTGGATCGGGCTTCGGCGGCGCTGGGGCTGGACCTATGGATAAAGCGAGACGATCTGACCGGATTCGCTTTAGGCGGTAACAAGGGTCGGAAGTTGGAATACTTGTTGGCGCAGGCAATCGCCGCCGGTGCCCAGGTCATCGTCACTTGCGGAAGTGGGCAATCCAATTTCATTCGTCAACTCGGGGCGGCGTGTGCGGTTGCCGGCATTCATTGCGCGGCGGCGGTGATGGAAATGCCGTTTGAGGAGGAAATGCCGACGGAACGGGGTCTTCGGGAAACCGGGGGCAACGTCCTCTTGGATCGCCTGCTGGGCGTGGATCTGCGTTGGCAAGCTAACGGAACCTGGGAAGTGCTTTACACGGCAGCCAGCGTATTGGCGGACGAATACCGATCCCGTGGCTACGAGGTTTACGAGATTCCGATTGGCGGCAGCTCGCCGACCGGCGCATACGGGTTTTATCAGGCGGCGAAAGAAATTCCCGCCAGATTTGATACCGTGGCGTTTGCCTCGTCCAGCGGATCAACCCATGTTGGTCTGCAGCTAGGGCTGGAAGGCACGCGAATACTCGGGTTTGCGTGTGATCCAGAACCGGAGATCGCAGGAGACTTTGCTGAACTTGGGAATGGATTACGTCAATTGCTTCAGCGGGACGACCGGGTGACTAGCGCCGATTTTGAATTGGATTTCAGTGCGGTGGGTCCTGGGTACGGCATACCAAGCGAAGAAGGTGACGCGGCGATTGAATGGCTCGCGAAAACCGAAGGCATCTTTCTTGATCCCATTTACAGCGGAAAAGCATTTGGGGGGCTCAAGCGCCGGATAGAGCAAGGCGAGATTCGAGGGAAGACGTTGTTCTGGCACACCGGCGGCACGCCGGCGCTTTTTGCCCGAAGCGACGCAGACCCGAGTTGATTCAGATTACGGCGGCGACGAGTTACGCAAGGTACCGGACCACATGTCTTCGTACGAAGTGCGATAACCGTCCTTTGTCGCGATAAAGCGGCCAACCCCGTAAACGAAAAAGACGATCGCAATAATGACCGTGATGCGATTGAACAGCGGCGTATCGGTCCCGACGCGGATGTGTTTCAGCGCTCCCCATCCCGCCATCAGGGCCGAGATCGTAAAGAGCAAATACAGAATTGGGCCCAATGCATGGGCTTGAAACGCGACGGAGAACTCACCGTGGATCGTGGCGGTCCAGCTGGTAGTGAGTCCACAGGCGGGACAGGGGCGCCCGAAAAAAATGACGCTGGGGCACGGCGGCAACCCGAGTTGTTGATGGGTGCCGTGACCAACGTGGTCTGGTTTAAGTCTCCAGGCAACGATGGTAACGGCTAGCCATGTACCAAACCACAGCCACTGGCTCAATTCAAATCGACGATCTTTTAGCAGTGGTCGGGACGGATCTGCCCGCTCAAACGTGAGCATCGGCTACCTCCGCCGGGATGACGCATTCGGGATGAAGGATGCTTCCGACGACTTTGGCAACGCTGACAATCCTTCCGTCGGGGTCGGCTAGAGCGACCATTCCGGGCTCCGGTGGATTAGCGATTCCCAGCGGCCGACCGTGCCGCACATCCACAACCTGATCCGAAGTGAGGACAACGATTGGCATTGGCGGAACCGCCTCGTCCAGTCGCAGCAGATCTTGAGGCGTTACTGCATCCAGCGCCTTTGCATCCGCAAGGTGAAACCGACCCACGCGATCCCGAACTAGACCGCTGAGGTGTGCTCCGCATCCGAGACGCTGACCAAAGTCGTGCGCCAAGGACCGAATATAGGTTCCGCCGCTACATTCGATGCGAACGACGGCATGGTTGCCCTCCACCGAGAGGACTTCGGTGCGACCAATATGGACCCGCCGGGATTCTGGCGTCACCGCAATCCCGGCACGGGCCAATCGGTAGAGGGGCTGACCGTTCACCTTGATCGCGCTAAAGGCGGGAGGCACTTGATCGATTAAGCCAGAGAATTCGGGCAGAATCGCCGCTAGCGCATCGGCTAAATTTTCCGGAACGGGGCCCGAAAAGGTCTCTTCGCCTTCGCGATCGTAGGTAGTGGTGGCCGAGCCAAATTGGATGGAAGCTACGTACCCCTTGGGTTCCAAAGGTAGATACTGCAAAAATCGGGTGGCACTCCCAACGGCAATCACCAGAAGGCCCGTTGCAAGCGGGTCTAGCGTTCCCGCATGACCAACTCGGCGCGTTCCAAACCGCCGGCGTACTTGGTTGACGACGTCGTGCGACGACACTCCCAGCGGCTTATCAATTAAGAGGACGCCAAGCAAAGTTTTAGCTCCCGAATCAGGATCTGCTCGACTTCTTCTAGACTGCCGTCGAAGGTGCATCCAGCGGCGTTGCGATGTCCTCCGCCGCCAAACAACCGGGCAACGGCGGCGACGTCGATATCGGCGCGAGAGCGCAGACTGGCGCGTACTTTTCCGGGCTTCGGCTCTCGAAGTAGGGTGGCGATACGCACGGTTTCGATAAACAGCAGTTCGTTCACAAACCCTTCGGTGTCTTCATCCTTGGCTTGTGCCCATTCAAAATCGGCAAGGCTAACGGCACTCCAGGCGATTTGGCCATTAGCTTCCAACTGCATGGTTTCTAAGACGTGGCCCAGAAGTCGCTGTGAAGCCAGCGGTTTGGACTGGAAGATCTCTTCGGATACGAGGTTAATGTCGCCGCCATGCTCCAGCAGAAACGACGCTGCCGCGAGCGATTCGGGGTTTGTATTGCGGTACCGGAATGAACCAGTGTCGGTGACGATTCCGGTCAACAGGCAGGTGGAAATTTCCGGGGTGAAGGCGGCACCGATGGCGCGGAGAAGTCGCGTGAGAATAACGGCGGTCGCGGCAGATCCGGTGTCGATGATTCGTACGTCCCCCGGCTTTTCGTGGGGAATGTGGTGATCCACGACGATAATCCGCTGGCAGCCCTGAAAATACGGGGCCGCGTCTCCGAGCCGTTCGCTGGAGTCAAGATCAAGGATGATGCCGAGGTCGTGTTTCTCTTCGACCGGAATTTGGCGTATACGGGATACCCCGGGTAGGAACCGCAGATTCTTGGGGGCGGGGTGATGACATATCACCTCGTTTCGAATTCCAAGGCCATCCAAATAAAACGAAACCGCGAGCGCACTGCCCAAAGCATCTCCATCCGGATTCAGGTGGGTCCCAATGAGTACCGATCCGGCGCGTTTCACCTCATTTAGCCATGCATCGGATTCCGCACGGAACGGTAAGGCAGAGGTGGTCTCGCCAATATATGGGGAAGTAACAACGGTGGGTTCGGTCAGAGTCGTCTCCAGTGGGGGATATTGGCGGACAGCCACGAATTTTGCGACCGCGATTGATTGTACATCAGGGCTTATCTGCTATCTCCAGACGCCGAAACAGCGATGAAGTGATCAGATGATCCGGATCAAACCGGGCTTTTGCCTCCCGAAATTTTGAAATCGCTTCCAAACCGAAAGATTTTCGGGCATCTTCTGGTCGGAGAAAGGAATCTTTGGCCATGTAGAATTTCCCGCCGTGGGAATGGCTGATGTCGGTAAGTTCTTGTAGCAGCTCCCGTAACCGGCTCTGGTTACGCCGGGTTTGATGGAAATCGAGGGCAATGCTGTAGCCGTCGCACAGATAGCTCAGTAGGCTCGGATCCGGCCGATGGCGCTTAACCACCACTAGGTAAGGCTCCAACTTTGCCCGTTGAGCCGCCCGTAGAAACGCGGGGAAGGCAGCCGGGGCCGACTCGATGGGAATGCCAACCTGAAACTGAACCAGCGCCCCGGGCCGGTACGCGCGCTGCCACTCCGGGACAAAATCGAGAGGAAAGTGGTACGCGACGAGGGGGAGCATCCGGCCGCCATCCCCCGGCCGCTTCACGGCCGCGAGCCATTTAAGGCCGGATAGAAATCTCATCCCGGCACGGTTGGTGAACCAGCGAAGAAATCGGTAGGCCTGATCCTTTCGAATCCGGAGGGCCATTCGATCAGAGGGCACCTGGTAGCTAGTCCGCAGTGAAGCAGGCTCGTTGGTGTCGATGGTTTTCGCGGTCGTAAAAATTCCCCGACCGGACCGGAATCCGTCCATCCACGCCACCTGATAGTCGGAATCGTGGTCGTTTTCAAACAGGCTGAACAGTTGCTCCCAGGTTTCGGTTGGATAATCCGTCACCAACACGCTTCCGCTAGTGATTTTCTTCATGCGAATCGCGGCCCGCAGAATGAATCCGAGCTGGCCCCACCCGCCCACAATCGTCCAGAAATCTGGATGGTCTGGTCGGATTCGTTCCAATCCCCGCCCGGGGGACGCGATTTCCAGCCACTCGATATGCTCGCCAAAGGTGCCCGACTGAACGTTGTTCTTGCCGTGGATGTTGGCGCTCAATGCCCCGGCAACGGTGGTGAGCATGGTTCCGCTAACGACTGGTAACCACCATCCGTCCGGCAACGCAAAGCGCCATACATCTTCCAGCCGGGCCCCGCTACGGGCAATAAGGATGCCGGTCTCAGGATCTAAACTTTCGACCGCGTTCCAACGCGTCAAGTCGAGTGAAATCGCTTCTGGCAGCAGAGACACGTCGCCGTAACTGCGCCCGTTTCCGCGAAGAACAATGCGTCGGCCCGACGCTTTGGCATCGGCGAACGCACGGAGAACATCTTCCTCGCGAGTGATGCTTCGGTGGTACGACTCCGCGGCGCAGGAGTATCCAAATCCCCAATCCGTCTGCACCGTGGCTGGATCAGGAATCTCAGCTTTGGTTAAATCGGTATCCAGCGGAATATCCATGACGGGATCAAACGGATCGTAGCAAAAATAACTCGATGACTAAATTTTAGGTACTGCTCCGAGCCGCGGCCAGATTTGGCCAGGATGATTTCGGCGGCTTGCCGAGCGGGCATTGCCCCTCGAAATCCAAGGTGCGCGACCAGATCAGTAGCAACGGGACCCGGCTTGATGGTCGTCACCGTAACCCCACTACGGCTGAGACGATTACGAAGGGCTTCGGCGTAGGCATGAAGCCCCGCCTTACTTGCGTTGTAGACCGGTTGGCC
>Ga0114959_10003671_pt1 | contig 11991 bp, 12 predicted proteins | sample C_130625_EF_Meta_FD_87317 | JGI IMG/M metagenome (GOLD analysis project Ga0114959, IMG submission 87317) | Freshwater microbial communities from Lake Croche, Canada to study carbon cycling - C_130625_EF_MetaG | ecosystem: Environmental > Aquatic > Freshwater > Lake | place: Lake Croche, Canada...
CTGAAAGACAGCAGCAGAGGCTGTATTGTCTTTATGCGTTTCACTCAACATAAAAAAAATCGCAGAACAGCGTCCGGCTTGCATTTCAACCCGAGACTCTTGAGCGACGACTTGGTGACACATACAGAACAAAGCAATCAGAGAGGATAGCGAAAGAAACTTGGTCATTGGGTTCATAATAAAAAATCTCCACTTGCAGTATGGAACCTAAGGTAACTATGCGGCAGCGGTCAAAAAAGTAGCCCAAGAATAGTATATTTATGATAATTAATCACAACAGATAGCGTTTGCTTTTGCGATAAATTATAGTTTTGGCAAACTAAGAGTAGTTCTGAACTCCCACAACAACCTATTTTAGACAAGACTATGCCCAGCTGGCAGGCCCGATTAGCAAGTTTAATTATTCGTCGACGCATCAAGCCACGTTTGCGCGATATGTCTAATGTTTACTACTTACGAAAAGTATTCGAGCAACCGTTGCCAGTACCACGGGGAGGTCAGTTTACGTCAGCCTCGGTGGCAGGTGTCAGTGGTGAGTGGGTGACTGCAAAAAGTAAAAATACCTCGCTGGGTACCCTGCTGTATTTGCATGGTGGTGGATTTATTGGCTGCTCACCTATCACGCACCGGTCGATTACCGTAGTGTTGGCATTAAAGGGCTGGCGCGTGTTTGTTCCTGATTATCGCCTCGCTCCCGAGCATCCCTTTCCGGCAGCGATAGACGATGTGGTTGCCGTGTGGCGTGAACTGTCGCAAACAATCACTGATCAACGGCTCGTGGTGGCGGGCGATAGTGCGGGTGGCAATTTATCTTTAGCCTTAATGTTGCATGAAAAATTGGCGGGTCGTCGTTTACCTGATGCAGCAGCACTGTTTTCTCCAGCGACGGACATGACCGGACAAAGTCCTTCGCTGCAAACCAATACTGATCGCGATGCCATGTTTAATGGCACGGAGTTGGAAAAAATAACACAAGCGTATTTGCAGGGACATGATCCTAACGATGTATTGGCTTCTCCGTTAATGGGTGATCTGGCAGGTCTGCCACCGCTACTCGTGCATGTGGGTGCAGACGAAATTTTACGAGACGATAGTTTGCGCTTAGCAGAAAAAGCAATTACACAGGGTGTGCATGTTAGAGCACAGGTTTGGCCCGGTGTGTCGCATGTGTGGCAATTACTGTGGCAGCTACCCGAAGCAAAACAATCAGTACAACAAGCGTCTGATTTTTTGCGAGATGCGCGCGTGCTATCAGATCAACAGCCGGAAGATATCGATGTTGTGATTGTGGGCGCTGGCCTATCGGGTATCGGTGCAGCATGTATGTTGCAGCAACAGTGTCCGCAGCAATCCTTTGCGATACTAGAGAGTCGTAGTGTGATGGGTGGTACCTGGGATTTATTTCGTTATCCCGGCATTCGCTCTGATTCGGATATGCACACCATGGGCTATCGATTTCGACCATGGGACGATACAGCAGCGATCGCGGAAGGTTCAGCCATACTTAATTATGTGAACGATACAGCGAATGAGCGTGGCTTAAATTATCTGATTCGTTATCAGCATCGAGTGATAGAAGCTAACTGGTCAACACCGGATGCGCGTTGGATACTGACGCTAGAAGTGGGCGAACAACGCGAACGGAAAATCATACGCTGCAAATTACTTCACATGTGCTGCGGCTACTATCGTTACGATAGAGCTTATCGACCCGAGTTTAATGATGAGTCAGCGTTTAAAGGCACGGTAGTGCATCCACAGTTTTGGCCTACTGATTTGGATGTCACTAACAAACATATTGTCGTGATAGGTAGTGGTGCTACGGCTGTCACGCTAGTGCCTGAGCTTGCGCGTACTGCCGCGCATGTAACCATGCTGCAGCGCTCGCCTACCTATGTGATTTCATTGCCATCTCACGACAAAGTAGGGCGGTGGTTAAAGTCATGGTTACCATCCTTGTTAGCGTATCGATTAGTAAGATTTAAAAATATCTTGATCAATATGTTGTTCTTCAAATTATCTAAGCGCTGGCCTGAGGCCATCAAAGCACGCTTAGTTGGTTTGGCGGCTCGACAACTCGATTCTCAACAACTCGCTAAGCATTTTTCGCCCAGCTATCGGCCGTGGGATCAGCGTTTGTGCGTCATACCAGACGGTGATTTATTTAAGGCCGTGCGTAGCGGAAGCGCATCAGTTATTACGGATAAAATTGACCGTTTTGTGTCGAACGGTGTGCGCCTTGAATCAGGTCGGGAGCTTAATGCAGACATCATAGTGACCGCGACAGGGCTTGAGCTGAGTTTAATGGGTGGGATTGCACTTCATGTAGATGGAAAATTAATCGACGCATCTGAAACGATGGCCTATAAAGGCATGATGTTTAGTGGTGTACCCAACCTTATTTATACTTTCGGTTATACCAATGCGTCTTGGACGCTGAAAGCCGATCTGACGGCGGAATATCTCTGTCGATTAATTCAGTATATGCAAAAAAATCATCTGGATATTGCGATTCCTGAGCCAGATTCTTCTGTTATGCCACGAGCTTTTTTAGATTTCACCTCAGGCTATGTTCAACGCGCGGCTAAGCAATTACCAAAACAAGGCGATAAAAAACCTTGGAAGCTGTACCAGAACTATCTACTGGATTTGTTAACGATACGTTATTCACGCATTGATGACGGCGCCTTACGGCTAAGTCGTGTTAACCACTCTCACAGCTCGCTGAAACGATCGTGATAATCTATGCAGTAATTCAGCAGTTTTTGGCTTCAAGTTCTAGCAACGCCCACAACAACAACTAAGAGGCAGATATCATGGCTTTTTTTTCCGGTTTTAAAAAACATCGTATTCGCACCAGCGGAGCCACCATTAATGCTGTCAGTGCAGGCAGCGGTGAGCCGGTATTACTTTTACACGGCTATCCTCAAACCATGGCGTGCTGGCATGAGTTAGCACCTGAACTAGCCAAAAAATATACCGTGATCTGCGCTGATTTGCGTGGCTATGGTGGCTCATCTAAACCTAAAGGATTGCCTGATCACAGCAATTACTCCAAACGCGCGATGGCACTCGATATGGTGGAGTTGATGAGCGCACTGGGTCATGAAAAATTTCATTTGATAGGACATGACCGCGGTGGACGTGTGGCGCATCGATTGGCGCGCGATCATGGCAAGCGTGTACAGACACTGACGGTACTGGATATTTCGCCTACGCTGAAAATGTTTGAAAGTACGAACCTAGCTTTTGCGACGGCTTACTATCACTGGTTTCAAATGCTGCAGCCCGCACCGTTGCCCGAGAAAATGTTACAAGGCATCGTGCCCTTTAATATTTTGGGTCGAGTGGGTCGATCGGAAGTAGATTTATCTGCGTTTAACAAAGCAGCGATTCGTGAATATGTGAAGGCGTTTAAAGACCCTAAAGCTATACACGCTAGTTGCGAAGATTATCGCGCCGCCGGCACGATTGATCTTGTGCATGATCGTCGCGATCTGCATAAAAAATTACGCATGCCTGTTATGGCACTATGGGGTAAGCGTGGCGTCATTCATAAGCTATTCAATTGTTTAGAAGATTGGCGCGAAGTAGCTGAGAATGTGAGTGGTCGCGCCATCGATTGTGGACATTTCATTCCTGAAGAAGCGCCAGCTAAAACTCTGGCTGAGATTCGACGTTTCCTCCGCAGCCACCCGATGTAATATAGATAGTGACTACGATTACCTTGATTAATTTGCACGCAGAGTAATTATGAAATTGAAGCATGCTTCTTATTTATTACAACCATTCACATGGGTAGGTTTTCTTACGGGTCTTTTTGCAATCACGCCAGCGCAATCCGCAACGACACCGATCGTTATTAAATTTAGTCATGTGGCTGCTTTAGGAACGCCGAAAAGTCGTGCCGTTGAACGTTTTAAGCAATTAGTTGAGACCAGCACAGATGGTGCAGTCAGGGTTGATGTTTATCCCAATAGCACGCTCTACAAAGACAAAGAAGAGCTCGAAGCTTTGCAGATGGGCGCAGTACAAATGTTGGCGCCGACCTTGTCAAAATTTGGTTCGCTGAGCATCAAAGAATTTGCACTATTTGATTTGCCGTTTTTATTTGCTGACCATGCCGCTGTTGACCAAGTGCTTGAAGGTCCCATAGGCAAACAATTATTTTCCGGTTTAGAAAGCAAAGGTATCAAGGGACTCGCTTACTGGGACAATGGATTCAAAATGATGTCGGCGAATAAGCCGATTCATGTACCCGCTGATATGCGTGGCTTAAAAATTCGTATTCAAGGCTCGAAAGTGATCGATGAGCAGATGCGGACTTTGGGAGCCAACCCGCAAGTGATGTCATTTTCTGAAATGACTCAGGCATTGCAATCGGGTGTGGTGGATGGTGCTGAAAATCCGCCTTTAAATTTTTACTCGCAAAAAGTCTACGAGGTACAAAAGCACCTGACCTTAACTAACCACGGCTACATGGGTTTCGCTGTAATAGTTAATAAAAAATTCTGGGATAAATTGCCGCTGGATCTTCGCAAAAAACTCGATGCGGCTTTGTCGGATGCAACACGGTTTAATAATTCAAACTCTCAGCGCGAGAGCGCAGAAGCCATGGAAGCTATCCGCAAGACAGGCATGACGACTATTTATAAGCCGACTAGCCAGGAGATGGATCAGTGGCGACAGGTGCTACTACCTGTGCATAAGAAAATGGAAGACCGCATCGGCAAAAGCTTGCTAGATGCGGTCTACAAAGATCTGGGTCAGAAGCGGTAAGCCTCTAGCCCACGCTATCAAATTGAAAACTAGCTCAATTTGACGAGTGATCAGAGCCTTGGGGTGGAGTGTGATCAGCGGAATGATCCGATGAATGATCGGCCTTAGCTTGCTCGATCTCTTTGATTTTGGCTTCCAGCTCATCTTGATCCGATGTAAAGGACTGAATCAGGTTCTGGTAGGCCGCTCGGGTTTCCATTTCAGCGGCGACTGTCTCTCCGACTGGGCTGGGTTTTTGTTCACGTTTCGCTTTTTTTGACATAAGCAACCTCAATTATCATTGAAATAATTATCGGGAATCTTTTTAGCACTGCAGACTTAACCTTACCATGACCCTAGCTGCAGGCTTGAGATGATCACCACGCACCTCGAAACAATTATTAAGTTCAGAGTGGGCAAGCAACCGGATGAGATGATATCAGGCTTCAGTAGAATCTACGTTTTGATAGGCGAGGGGCTTTATGTCCTTTGAAATCAGTATTTTTTTTATCGTTTTTTATTTTATTGATCACACACTATGTCTACTGATTCACTGGCCGACTTCAAGCAACAGCAGCGCGAAATGTGGTCATCTTTTGCGCCTTCGGCTATTTTCACCACCCCGGTTGCTGCGAGTTTGGTCGCCTTTGCAGGAATACGCGCGGGGCAGCATGTGTTGGATGTCGGCACAGGGACGGGTGTTGCGGCCATTACGGCCGCACGATCGGGTGCCGAGGTCCGTGCTCTTGATTTGACACCCGAATTGCTAGAGCAAGCCAAGCAAGACGCGGCCATTGCCGATCAAGCGACTATTCAATGGATAGAGGGTGATGCAGAGAATCTTCCTTATTCAGACAATAGCTTTGATGTTGTTATCAGTCAGTTCGGCCATATGTTTGCCCCTCGAGCTGATGTGGTGGTGCGCGAAGTTCATCGTGTATTGAAGCGGGGCGGTCTGTTTGCATTTGCCAGCTGGCCTCCCGAACATCTGATGGGTCGGGTATTTGCTTTGGTTGACACCTATGTAGACACTCCCACTTCACCTGATTCAGCACCTCAGCTTTGGGGTGATACTCATGTGATTACTAAACGCTTAGCGAATTTTTTTGAGGCACCATTTTTTGAGCGCGGCATCATGCTTACACCTGCGCTCAGCAAGTCGCATCGCCGTTTAGCGTTTGAGCGTTCCTTTGGTCCCATGCGTCAGGCGCTCCAAGACTTAGCAGCTAACCCTGAAAAAATTCAGAGGCTGCGTAATCAAATGGATGATTTGATAGAACCCTATTGCCTGAATAACCAATGCCATCAAAGCTATCTGTTGTCTCGAAGTCGGGTCATTAAGTAATTACTTCATTTAATTAAAATAACTGAGAGGTGAAGCATGCAAAATGACACTATGCATGGCTCAGAACAGCAAACTTCGAAAGGCAGTGATGGATCTGTGGCTGTGCCGTCTCAACCATCGAATCAGATTGAAAATCCTGAAAAGGTCTTACTTGAGCGGTTTCGCGAATCGCGTCAGAGCGTCCTGATACAGGTTTATTTTTATGGTGGGATTACGGTATTCGCGCTGTGTGCAGCGATTTTCTTGATGATGTATCTCGCCTGAGTTGAAAGCTAGACAGGCAGCTATCGTGACCTGTTAATACCGTTGATGTCATTAGCGTTTTGTTTGCCAGTTATTTGTTTGGCGCAGCGTATTACTCAACACAAGAATTAAGCCAATAAAAATTAAGGAAAAAATTCCGTACACTATAGTGGTTCACCTTTCATTAATAATTCACTCTACAGTTATAAAAACTGCGCACATAGGTTGCTTATAAATATAGTTCAATGTGCGTGTGCTAAAGTCATTTAGGCGCGTACTCTGGGCAAACACTGTCTAGTACAGCTTCGTTTATTTTTCCTGTTCCGATTTTCACCCAATCGCCTATCGATTTAAATTCTCGCACTACGGCACCTTTGCCATCGATGTCGGCATAGCTGGTCGTAGAGTGAGTTCGCATACGTTCAGCTTTGCAATCATATTCATCAACTGCAATGACAGAGGCGACTCCATTATCCGATCGATGCCGCATATTCAGTAGCACCCTAACGGTCATGCGATCGCGTTTATTAGCAATCGATTCTGAATCTACATACACCACAAACGAATCTGGCGCACTGCTATTTGGCTCAACTAGTAACCATTCTGCATGAGTATCTGCTACCGGTAGCAGGATAAACACGATCATTGCTAAGCACCCTGATGCAAATACTCTGGATCGTAATGCTAATCTCAGGGGGCGTGACAATTTCATGGCATCACCTCGAATTTTTATAACGAAAGAGTACGTGGTTTTTTCTTACAATTGGCGCAATACGCTGGTGTTTTTTGTCGCAGTTAGCTTGGTCTGAGCAGGTTTAGTCGGAACATTCGACCAGGCTGGTGCACAGCCAGAATCCACATTCAGTGCTGACATGTCTCGCCTGCTTATTTCGCGCTGCGCAGTAGCTTTTCAATTTCTCCCAATCAGCGCCAGAAAAATTGAAAGCGCTGTAGGAATAAGACAAAGCATTCGGGCTCGTGCTCACCTTCAAACTTGAGCAGGCCATCATGGAGGCCAAAATAACCAGCCCCACTAAGCCAACCAGTATTCGCTTTTGAGCAAGCCACTTCGGAAAGATCATAATTCGTCTTTAATGCGACTGCTTGATAGTGACGGCGTATTTTGCACTGTATACAAAAAATCCTCACAACTAATATGCTTACATCAGAGATGCATACTCGCCGAAACTTTGATTGTGTCTTTGCGCGATTACATCCAAGACTATTTCACTTAGCGATAAGTTATCTGGACTATCGCTCATGCACTGATCAATGGCATTTCTAAAGTCTTGCATGAATTGGAATTTATCTTTTGTTTTTAGATACATCTCGTAGATTAAATATTCAGACGGCTCGTCTAGTCCGTGAAAATTTAAGCCTTCGGCGTAGATAGTCTGCAGTATCAACTCGATTAGTTCGAGTTTGGACTCATCCATAAAACGGAAATGTATTAGTCCTCCAATCAGGGATTTCAGCCGATCAAAGTCTTCTTCCGTATCAGTCCAGAGTTGAGTGCGTTTGCCCATGGTTCTCCTCCGTTTTGAGGAGTTAATTAATCGTTAAATGTTTTTGATAAAAAGTGCTTGTAATACAGACCATAGTCGAGTTCTGATGGAAAAGACAGTAATTCATACTTTGGGACTAAAAAATGACTTATGAGTTTCATCAAAAAATATGTTGGGCTGCACAAAAATATCTTGACTTGTGGTTACACGACTCTAAAATGGCTCCTGTTGCGTCGCAACATGGTTGCAACATAATCGCAGTATCTAATATCTAATAAGTAAGCAAGGAGAATTGCCGTGAATCCTGCAGTCAACCAGTTTTCCCAAGCAACCAAGACCTCTATAGAAGTCCAACTTCACGCCATGACCGATTTGGCTGAAAAAGCGCTTCAAGGCGTCTCTGATCTAGTCGAACTTAATATGGCAACAGCCAAAACATCATTCGAAGAGACATCTGCAGTCGTTCAACAGATTCTCGGTGCGGCCGATGCGCAAGAAGCTTTTCATCTAGTTCAAGCACAAGCCCAGCCTAGCGCAGAAAAAGCTGCATCGTATGGCCGTCACTTGGCATCGATCGCTAGCCGTACTCAAGGTGAAATCGCCAAAACGACTCAAGAGCGTGTAGCAGAGACAGCGCGTCATGTGAATGGTTTGATCGATGATTTGACCAAAACAGCACCTGCCGGCTCAGAGGCGTTTGTGACTGCGATGAAAGCTGGTATCGCCAACTCTAACGCAGCATACGAGCAGTTCGCGAAAGTAAGCCAAACCGCTTTTGATAATTTCCAAGAGCAGTTGCATTCTGCTGGTAATCAATTTGCAAGCAGCGCAACGAAGGCTACCAAGTCGAAGAAATCCGCTGCCTGATAATTTCAGTGCATCGTAAAAGAGCTGCTTCGGCAGCTCTTTTTTTATCCATTTTTCGTGGCGATGCATCGAATCAGTGATGTTTTAAAAATTAAAACAAACGCATAATCGACAAATATTTTGAATTAAACGTCAACAGATATCAGTTGCAGTCGCTAAATTATCCCGTCAACATCCGTACTATCGGTTACTTTTGTTAAGGAAAAAATATGTCTGCACATGACAAGCTTCTGCATCAAAAATCTCAGACTTTGCTCACCGAGCGTGTTTCCATTTATGAGCCTGAGCAAGCCGATAGAATTTTTCCACGCATTCCGCAATTTAGTTCGCACTCTGAGCATAGGGCGTATTTGAAGCAACGCTTAGTCGCCGCTTGTCGCGCGTTTGCCTTGCATAATCTCGATTATGGTTTTGCGGGGCATCTGACCGTGCGTGATCCAGAGCATCCGCACTTATATTGGACTAATCCTATGTGCGTGCATTTCTCGCGCGTGAAAGTCTCCAATCTGATACTGGCCGATCACGAGGGCAACGTGGTTGAAGGGGACTACTCGATTAATCGTGCGGGCTATGTACTGCATGCAGCAGTGCATGAAGCGCATCCTGATATCGTCGCTATGTGTCACGCTCACACCGAATATGGCACGGCGTTCGCATCGTTGGGTCGCCCATTAGATCCTATCAGTCAAGATGCCTGCGCCTTTTATGAAGATCATGTCGTGATTCGTGAAGAAGCAGGGCAGGTTGCGGTGGAGACCAGCGCTGGAAATAGCATTGCTCCTTTGTTTGCAGGTATCAGAGCCGCCATTCATCAAAATCATGGCTTGCTTACTGTGAGTCGCCACAGCATAGAAGCGGCAGCGTTTTGGTTTATCGCGCTCGAGCGTTGTTGCAAGCAGCAGCTAGTGATAGAAGCAGGTGGTCATAAGCCAGTACATGTGCCACATGACCGTGCACTGTACAGTCGTGAGCATGTTGGTAGCGAATACATCGGTTGGTTGCATTTCCAACCCATTTGGGATCAGTTGGTGGCAACGCAGTCGGACATGCTGAGCTGATGTAATAATAATTTTTCACGAAACAAGGACAACGAATAGTTATTATTGATAGTTAGTTTTAATTTCCATATTTATATAGCCTTCTTGTTGTGAATATCGAAGGGCGGTCACTCTTATCGCTCTCGGTGCATTTTTCAAGTGCCGATACCAGTGGCTGTCCCTTTTTCTTCCTCGCGTCTTTCGGTTCGGCAAAACGTGTTTGCTAGTGCCATCTCACTAGTAAAAAAGACAGACGTAATGCAAAAAATTCCACTAGCGGAATAAATGTTGATAATTTACCAACATTTCATTATTTCTGCTATATTCTATTCAACGCTATATCGGCGCATACCTGAAAAGCTTCGTATCAATTGAGGCTTGATCGTATCATTATCATCCAGCATGCCTGCCCACAAATAAGTGCGTATTGCATCGTAGCTTCCTACAGGTTCATTCTCAGGCAAGGCAGCCCATCCCATCCCGCGCTGATAGCTAACCCAGTCCGGCGCGAATCCGCGCGATGCGGTTCCTCTTATCATTTGTAGAGTCGTTGTTGTCATCGCTTGCCAGGGGCCAGTCGGATCAGCCTGTGCAAATGCGCGTAATAATTGAATCGGTAGATAGCTTGGATTAAACCGCCACTTGCCATTGATTTCGGCAAAGCCTTGCGGTGCAGGCAGCAGCATCGTGCCCCCATCCGGCAAAAGCACCACTTCTTTCGCTTTGATCTGTTCCAACAGCGTCATACCTAAACGGGTATATCGCGCTTCGCTCCATAAGGAACCCGCCTGCAACAGCGTATAGGCCAGCCACGTATCGGCATCAGAGGCTGAATTGGGATCCAAGATTTCCCACTTGCCGTTTGTTTGCCTGCCCCAGTGCCAGGCAGGCAAATTATGTGCAAAATCGCCTTTCGATAAATTGGCCTCGATCCAGTTCAACACCACCTCAAAACGCTGTCGATCATTGTTTACCAGCGCAAAAAACAAGGTATAGGCCTCGCTTTCAGAGGTCGTGAAATCGCGCTCGCCTGTTTGGTCTAGGACTCGTCCATCATGCTGCACAAAGCGTTTTTGATATCCCTGCCATAAAGACCAAGGCGATAAATTAGCCGCCTCCTTGCAAGTAGCGGAAGCTGCATGCGCATTTGCGCTAAAGACAAAAGCAAGCATTAGACAGAGAGGCTTGTATTGTTTTCCAAACATGTTTTTGCCCCTGAATCACGATTCTCAATACAGATGCGATTAAGCAGAATGTTTTTGTTGTTCTGCCAATCAGTTTTTCTTAAATTGAATTTGAATCACATGCCAGAAATTCTGTGCATACCTTGTAGCAGAATTTTTTATTAGCGCATCAAGAAACACGTTCTGCGTTTAACAGCTGCATCAGTTCGCCCGACTCAGCCAATGCTTTCAAATCCTGAAAGCCGCCGATCAGCATGCCATCGACAAAAATCATAGGGAAGGTCGGCCAGCCGGTCCACATTTTTAGCGCATTACGGCGGCGCCATTGCGAGAGATAGTTACCGTATTCCAGATAGCGATACTTCACACTGAGTTTATCCAGCAGCTTGCGCGCACCCGAAACCACCGGGTTAGTCGCCATGCCTATGATCACCACGCGAGTTTCCGCAACACTGGCTTGAACCTCTTCGACGATATCTCTATGACTGGCAGCAATAGCAGTGCGGGCAGCAGGGTGAATCCAAAATTCATCTAAGACGTGGCGCGGCATGAGGCTTCCTTTATGTTGATGAGTAAGGCTATCAATTTGTTGCACTGCGAAAACCGTTCATACCAATTTCCAGCATGAAATGTCACTTAGTGGACATATCACGGCGTGGCAATTGGGATCAGTCATAAATTGCAAATACTATAACTGAAAATTTTTTGTATTAGCTTCAGTTTTTCATTGATTAGTCACAGAAGCGGAGTATTTTGAAATTAGTTTAACGGCTAGGTCGCCGTCGTAAAGTAACTCTAGGCTTGATGAGTTTTAAGGTATGAACACATGGCATCGTTCAAATTAGCGCAGCTCTCAGACACGCATGTTGTTAGAAAAAATTCTGCGCTGAGAAATGGAGTTGATAGTAATCAAGCCTTACGTACAGCAGTTAATCAGCTCATTAAAGCTGATCACATTGACGCGGTGCTGTTATCTGGCGATCTGGTTGAGCGCGGTGAAATCTATGAATACTTCGAGCTGAGAAACATCCTCGATCCACTCATGGGTTTGA
>Ga0114959_10003673_pt1 | contig 11990 bp, 9 predicted proteins | sample C_130625_EF_Meta_FD_87317 | JGI IMG/M metagenome (GOLD analysis project Ga0114959, IMG submission 87317) | Freshwater microbial communities from Lake Croche, Canada to study carbon cycling - C_130625_EF_MetaG | ecosystem: Environmental > Aquatic > Freshwater > Lake | place: Lake Croche, Canada...
ATGGGGGCAACGGCTCGGCGCTCTCTATCCTTTCGAAGCACCCACGCTCCAGCGGCCAGGACGTACCAGGCCCAGTGGCCACCTTTGGCGCCGCGCTTGATGGCTGATCGGTACAACCAGCCAATCCACACAGCTCAAATCCTCCGGATGTCGATCGTGGTTTTGGCCTTTGCTCCACGACGGCGACCCAACACGTAGGTGACCGCAAGGCCAAGAAAGGCAAATGCTCCCGCTATCCCTGCGGCCTTCTTGCCAGTGTCGACCACGCTCTCGTGCCCGTCATCGATGAGTCCCTGAAAGGCATTCTCTAAGTCCTCGCGGGTGATCTTTTTCTCAGCCACGAGCGTCCTCCTTGAGGGGTAGGCGTCGGCGAGCGGGGCCGCTGACGATTCGCCAGGCGGCGAGAGCGACCACCACAGCCGCCGCCAAGGCCACGATGAGGTAGGGAATCCAGGACAGATTGCCATGGAACACAGCCGTCTCCTCCTGGAGCACACGCAACAACCCCACCAAGAGCAAGACGAGACCGATCCCGAGGAACACCGAGCCAATCGTGCCGTACGCGACAAAGCGCCCAAGCGCTTTGAGGGGGCTCACCGTCTCTTGCTTCAGGTAGGAGATGACGAGATCGAGGACGCCCTTTGACTGATTCTTCAGACCCGAGAATCCTTTGCGCCGCCGTCCCATAGCCGCCATCTTAGGTGCGCTCGGCGTAGAGATAGGTGGAGCTGACCCGAGCAATCAACCGTTCTGCTTCGTCGGTGATACTGGCCTCCACGAAGGCCACGCGCCCTCCCCCTCTGATGACCTCTGCGGTGCAGATCAATCGTTCCCCGCCAGCCACGGCATGAAGGAAGGTAATTTTCATTTCGGCGTTCACACATGAGACCCTGCGGCCCTCGGCGAAGGTCACCGCCGCTGCGCCCATTGCTGAGTCGGCGAAGGCCCCAAGGAATCCGCCTTGAATGATCCCGGCGGGATTGGCGAAGCGCTCATCGGCCAGCATCGACCACACTGATCTTCCTGGGGTCGCCTTGTCCACACAGGCCATGCCGAGCGTGAGATCGCAGTTGGGCGGGATTTGCAGCGCGCGAGCAGCCATGGCTCCCAAGGTACCCGAGAGAGAGGCCAAGTTCACCAAAGGCCCAGAAACACTCTACGATCGAGCCGTGGTTGACCTTTCATCGTGCAGCGGTGGCGAATGAGCCACGCCAGCCTTTGCGAACAGCCCGTCGCTGAGTTGACGGAGCAAGCGGCCAAGATTCGTGATCGGCGCACCGGTTCGCGGATCACCTACTCGCCGAAGGTCTTTATCCCTCTGACCATGTTGTGTCGGGATCGTTGTGGCTATTGCACCTTCGCCAAGGCCCCCGCCCACCTCGAACATCCCTACCTCGAGATTGACGACGTGCTCGCCATTGCCCAACGGGGTGCAGCCGTGGGGTGTGGCGAGGCACTCTTCACCCTTGGCGAGCGTCCTGAACTCCGCTACGAGGTCGCAGCTCAGTGGTTGGCCGATCGGGGCTTTGATTCGACCGTGCACTACCTAGCGGAGGCCGCAGGCGCGGTCCTTCGCGAGACCGGCCTGCTCCCCCACCTCAATGCCGGCGCCATGGACAAAGAGGAGTTGGCGCTGCTTCGCAGGGCATCAGCGGGTCAAGGGATGATGCTCGAGTCCTTGAATCCGAACCTTGAGGCGCATCGCTTGGCACCCGATAAGACTCCCGAGCGCCGCTTGGCCACACTCGAAGCAGCTGGCGAGCTCGCTATTGCCTTCACCACGGGTCTCTTGGTGGGGATCGGCGAATCACGCCAGGACCGAATCGAAGCCCTTGAGGCGATCACGGCGTCACATCTGCGCTACGGCCACGTGCAAGAGGTGATCATCCAGAATTTCTTACCCAAGCCCGGGACGCTGATGGCTCGCCACCCAGCGGCTGCACTGGAGGAACTCCTGTGGACGATCGCAGTCGCCCGCCTGATCCTGCCTGAGTCAGTGCACCTTCAAGCTCCCCCGAATCTTGTCGATGACCCCCTCCGACTTTTACAAGCGGGCATCGATGACTTTGGCGGGATCTCACCAGTGACCATCGATCACGTGAATCCCGAGCGCGCCTGGCCCGAGGTGGAGCAGCTGGCCAGCGCCGTTGAAGAGGCGGGGTTCGTCCTGGCGCCCCGGATGACGCTCTATCCCGAATTCGCCTCCTCCCCTGAACGCTTTGTCGACCCCGGGATCCACACAGCGCTGTTGCACCTCAGCGATGCCGAAGGATTATGTCGAGATGCAGCGTGGGTGTCAGGTGGAGAAATCGCACCACCAGAGCGCCGCTCTCCAGGTGCGTCGAGTGAGCGAAGCGCTGTGGACGAGGTGCTCGCAGGGGTTCGGCTCGGTCAGGTACCGGGCTTTGACGAGATCGTGACGCTTTTTTCGGCTCGAGGGGGCGAAGTGGAGCGGGTCGCTGCGGTGGCCAATGAGATTCGTTCAGAGGTCATCGGCGATGAGGTGACCTATGTGATCAACCGCAATATCAACTACACCAATGTGTGCACCTTTAAGTGCCGGTTCTGTGCGTTCTCCAAGGGTCCCCTTTCGCTCAACCTTCGAGGCGATCCCTACTTGATGGAACTATCAGAGCTCACCGAACGGGTAGCCGAAGCCGAAGGCGAAGGCGCCACCGAGGTGTGTCTGCAAGGCGGAATTCACCCGAGTTTTGACGGTGACTATTACCTCGACGTCCTCGATGCCGTTCGAGCTGGATCATCGTCGATCCACATCCACGCCTTTAGCGCCCTGGAGGTCTTCGAAGGAGCTCGGCGCTCAGGAACAGATCTCGTTGGCTACCTCAGCGCGCTCAAAGAGCGAGGCCTGCGCACACTTCCTGGCACCGCCGCCGAGATACTTGATGATGAGGTTCGAGCAACACTGTGTCCCGACAAGATCAACACGCAGCAGTGGCTCGACGTTCACGAGGCCGCCCATTCGGTGGGCCTTCGCTCGAACGTGACCATCATGTTTGGCTCAATTGAGGCCCCTGAGTCCTGGGCTCGACATTTGCTTGTGACCCGAGAACTTCAAGGCAGGACGGGCGGCTTTACGGAGTTCGTGCCCTTGCCCTTCGTCCATATGGCGACACCGATCTTCTTGAAGGGACGAGCCCGTCGAGGTCCAACGTTTCGAGAAACCTTGCTGATGCACGCGGTGGGCCGTATTGCCTACCGAGGTGCAATCGACAATGTGCAGGTCTCCTGGGTGAAACTCGGTGAGCATGGATCGCGCAGCGTCCTGCAAGCGGGCGCTAACGACCTCGGGGGCACCTTGATGGATGAGAACATCTCCCGGGCCGCCGGTGCAGCGCATGGTCAAATGATGGAAACCAAGGACTTGGAGAACATTGTTGCTCCCTTGGGACGCACCTTGGTGCAGCGCACCACGCTCTACGGCCGGCCCTAGGTGAGCGCTCCGAGCGGACCTGGGCCCACCGACCCTCGCCGCCGCGCCCTCCTCGATTCACTCACTGCTGTCGCTCAGGATTTGGTGGCCTCAGAGTTACCGCTGCTCGACGTGAAGATCGCCACTGCCGCCTTTGAAGAGCTTGTTGAGGCGTTTCGCGTCTTTGACCCCTATCGCCACGTGGCCAAGCTGACGATGTTTGGTTCAGCACGAACCAGAGAAGATGATCCCGTCTACACCTTGGCTCGCGACTTGGCCGCCCGAATGGCCGCCGAGGGCTGGATGGTGGTGACCGGTGCTGGTCCGGGAATCATGCAGGCCGGGATCGAGGGGGCGGGGGCCGAGCAGTCCTTTGGGGTCAACATCAAACTGCCCTTCGAATCTGGGGCGAATCGTTATATCGCTGAGGATCCAAAACTCGTAGAGATGCGGTACTTCTTCACCCGAAAACTCATCCTGGTGAAGGAATCCTCAGCATTCGCCGTCCTACCCGGGGGCTTTGGCACCCTCGATGAACTCTTCGAGTTGTTGACCCTGTTGCAGACCGGCAAGGCGATGCCAGCGCCGCTCGTGCTGGTGGAAACCGAAGGTGGAACCTATTGGCATCGGTTGGAAGAATTCTTGGCTACCGAGGCCATGGGTGACGGGTACATCAGCGAGATCGATCACGCGCTCTGGCAGGTCGTCACGACCCCCGACGAAGCGCTCGCTGTCTTCCATCGATTCTTCGCCAACTATCGATCCATGCGCTACGTCGGCGACCTCACTGTCCTTCGCCTCAACTGGCTTCCTTCGAAGGCTGCGCTGAGGGATCTCACGGCGGAGTTCGATGACCTGTTGGTAGCCGGCCAGATTCAGCCCTGCTCGCCGTTTCCGCCCGAGATCAATGACGAGGATGACCTTGAAGCACCGCGAATCTCCTTGCGCTTTGATCGGGCTCGCTTCGCCCGCCTTCATCAGTTGATCGAGCGCCTCGGCGAACTCGAACCCGCTTAATGCGACGCTTCTATCTGGCGCAACAGCGTGTCGGCCTTCTCGACGCTTCTCCGGGCACGGGTGACCAGTTTCTCGTCTCGAGCTGAAGGCGACGCTTTTGGGTCCGGATCACGCATGGCTTGATGGAGAAGGTCAAGGGCGACGTCGGCGAGCTGCTCACTCAGCGTGTCAAGGTCAGCGCGTAGTTGCTCAATTCGCTCTGCATCGATCGGCATCAAGGCTCCAGCGTGATGACGTCGAGGAGCCCGTCGTTGTTGCGAGCCCGAAGCACCTTCTTGTCGAATTTCCCCACTGAAGTCTTCGGGATCTCGTCGATCATTGCCCAGCGCTCGGGCACCCACCACTTGGCCACCCGAGGCGTCAAGAACGCCACGAGCTCTTCGGGAGTCACACTGGCACCAGGAATCGGCACCACGCAGACCAAGGGGCGCTCTTGCCAGCGAGGATCGGGCACGGCGATGACGGCTGCTTCAAGGACCGCAGGGTGCGCCATCACCTCACCCTCGAGCTCCACTGAGGAAATCCACTCCCCGCCCGACTTGATAACGTCCTTGGTCCGGTCCGAGATGGTCATGAAACCACGCTCATCGAGCGTCCCGACGTCTCCAGTTCGCAGCCAACCGCCATTAAATTTTTCAGGGTCATCGTCAAGGTAATACGACCCTGTGATCCACGGGCCAGCGATTTCAAACTCGCCCAAGGAATGTCCGTCGTTGGGCTGGATGGTGCCATCATCATCTACGACCCGAACCTTGACGCCACCCACGATGCGTCCGGCCTTCACCCGATAGTCCATGGCCTCCTCGCCAGTGACCTGCTTGGGTGGGACGGCCAACGCGGCCAGCGGGCTCGTCTCGGTCATGCCCCACCCTTGAACGATGGGCAGGCCAAATTCAGTTTCGAAGGCCTCAATCAGTGAACGAGGAACCGCAGAGCCCCCGGCGAGCACCGCACGCAGCGACGAGGTATCGACAGGAGTGGCACGGTGGACTTGGAGGAAGTCATTCCAAATGGTGGGAACCCCGCAGGCCACCGTGGGACGCAGATCGGGAATGATCCTGGCCAAGGCCGAGCCCATCATGAATTGATGGGGCAACACGAGATCCGCTCCGCCCAGCCACGCGGCATAGGGAATACCCCAGGCATTGGCGTGGAACATCGGGACGATCGAGAGGGCCGAGTCAAACTGATTGAGGCCCAAGGAATTTGCTGAGGTGGCGGCCATGGAGTGCAGCCAGGTGGAGCGGTGGGAATACACGACACCCTTCGGATTCCCCGTGGTACCCGAGGTGTAACACATGGCCGCTGCTGTGGTCTCGTTGAGAAGCGGCCAGTCGAACTCGGTGGGCTGGCCAGCGATCAAGTCCTCGTAGACGAGGTGCTCACCGAGTTCAGGAACCGCTGTTCCATTGGCCACGATGATGTGCTCGACGTGAGGAAGTTGTGCTCGGCCTTGGGCCAGAAGTCCGGTCAGGGAAGCATCGACAATGATGATCCGATCCTCAGCGTGGTTCGCAACATAGAGGAGCTGGTCCTGGGGAAGACGCAGGTTCAAGGTGTGAAGCACTGCTCCCATCGAGGGAAGAGCGAAATACGCCTCGAGGTGCACCTGATTGTTCCAAAGGAGTGTGCCGACTCGGTCGCCTTGCTTGATGCCAAGACCAACGAGTGCATGGGCGAGCTGAGAAGCTCGATTCCCCACCTCGGCAAAGGTGGCGGTCTCGTAATGCTCAGCGAAGACGGTCGTCACGGTGGACTCGCCATAGACCGATCGCCCGTACTCAAATAGGTCGCTGATGAGAAGCGGTGCGTCTTGCATCGTACTCTTCATCTGTCTCTCCCCCGTGGTGCCTCGTGGTGCGTTGAGGTGATGCTACTGCCGAGTCACCTTGCGTGATCGACGACCGTTGGGGTCGTGCGACTGGCCAGAACTTCAGCGATTCTGGCCCTTTCTTTGGTGGCGGGGTTGGTGGGGCCCGTGGCAATCACCGCTGCAGCGCTCAGTGGGGCGCTGAGCGAGGGATCGGCACCCCTCGGAGCGTTGCTCGGGGCAGCGGTACCCCTTGAATGGCAGGATGCAGAGGCCTCGAGCGCATGTCCTCAGGTTCCCACCTCTGTTCTCGGAGCACTGGGGTTCGTCGCCAGCGGATCGGGACGGTGGATCACGCAGCCCCCGCCGTGGGGGTCTCGGGCCGAGGGCCCGCTTGGGCTCGGGGTGGCCACAGGGTCTCTCTCTCACCAGATCCGCCAGGGGGCGCTGGGCCTGTGTTGGTTGGCCGCTCAGAGCAGTCTGGCCGCGGCGCTGGCCCTGGCCACGGGGAGCGACCATGAAGCCATTGTGATCGGCGTCCTGGCATCGGCGCTCAGCGAGGCGCCTCTCCTCAGTGCGTCTCGAGCGCAGGCGCTGACCTTTGCTGCCTCGGCGATGGGGCTGCCCTATCGGTGGGGTGGGAACGGTCCTGACGCCTATGACTGTTCAGGCCTCATGGTGGCCGCCTGGCGCAGTGCGGGGGTGGCTCTTCCCAGAACGGCACAAGCCCAGTACGAGGCGCTCACGGTGGGCGGGGGCGTTCCAGGTGATCTTGTGTTCTACGGAGCACGTACCCGTGAGGTCACGCACGTGGGGATGTGGGTGCGAAACGGAGTCCTGCTTGATGCCCCCTTCACGGGTGCGGTCGTGCGGCTTGATCCGATGGACCTGCGCACCGCCGTCTCGGTGGGTGCTGTGGGGGGCGCCGACGGTTAGCGCAGCGCCAGCTCGCCGGGGGCAATTGGTGCTGGTAGATCGCTCGAGCCCATCAAGAACTCATCGACCGCTCGAGCGGCCGAGCGCCCTTCAGCAATCGCCCACACAATAAGGCTTTGGCCCCGGGTCATATCTCCACAGACAAAGACGCCCTCACGCGAGGTTGCCCATGACTCGCTGGCGCGAACATTGCCCCGATCGTCGAGCTCGAGGTTGAGTTCGGCGATCATTCCGCCTCGTTCTGGGCCCGTGAACCCCATCGCCAAGAACACGAGGTCAGCAGGGAGATCTTGTTCGCTGCCGGGCAGAGCCTCAAGGCCGGGAGGCGGGCCGACCTGTCGGGTGCGAAGGGCGGTGACTTGTCCATCGTGGCCAAGAAACTCAGTAGCGGTGGTCTGATAGAGCCGCTCTCCGCCCTCTTCATGGGCCGATGCGGTACGCATAATCAGCGGCCAGGTGGGCCAGGGGTTCGAATCAGCCCGATGCGCAGGCGGTGGAGGCATGATCTCGAGTTGGATGACCGATGCTGCGCCCTGACGGTGTGCAGTGCCCAAGCAGTCGGCTCCCGTGTCGCCGCCGCCGAGAATGATCACGTGCTTGCCCTTTGCGTCGATGGGATGTGCATCGAGCTGGCCGTCTTGGACCATGTTGGCCGGCTTGAGATATTCCATGGCGGCGTGGATGCCGCCCAAGGTGCGTCCTGGGATTCCAAGGTCTCGAGGTTGGGTCGCACCGCCCGCCAGTAAGACGGCGTCAAACTCTGCGGCCAAGGACTCAGCAGAAACGACGGTGGCCGTTGGGGAAGTTGCTCCCCCACTTCGACGCTCCACTCCCGGTTCACCATCGACCCCGCCCGAGGTGCCGACATAGGTGGAGCAGCGGAATTCAATGCCTTCGTCGATCAACTGCTCAAGGCGTCGATCGATGATGGCCTTCTCCATCTTGAATTCGGGGATGCCGTAGCGAAGCAGGCCACCGGGCTTCTCTGCCCGTTCAAACACCACGACCTCATGGCCAGCTCGGGCTAACTGTTGTGCTGCCGCCAGGCCCGAAGGCCCTGAGCCCACAATGGCGACGCGCTTCGTCGTCGTTTCAGAGGCTTTGACGGGACGAACCCAGCCCTCATCAAAGGCACGCTCGATGATCTCGTACTCAATGCGCTCAATGGCGACGGGATCGGCATTGATACCAAGAACGCAGGAGCCCTCACAGGGAGCGGGACAGAGTCGGCCGGTGAATTCTGGGAAGTTGTTGGTGGCATGAAGCCGCTCGATGGCATCGGCCCAGTCACCTTTGTAGACCATGTGATTCCATTCAGGAATGAGGTTGCCCAGCGGACAGCCTTCATGGCAGAAGGCGATGCCGCAGTCCATGCAGCGCGCCCCCTGGTTCTGGGTGGCCTCCTCGGTGAAGGGCTCGTAGACCTCTTTCCAGTCCCGGAGTCGCACCGGCACGGGGCGCCGACGCGGCAGATCCCGCTCGAATTCAAGGAATCCTGTTGGCTTACCCACGGACCACCTCCATAATCGCTTCGTCCACTGATCGGCCTTCATCTTCGGCACGAGTGATGGCCTCGAGTACTTTTCGATAATCCCGAGGCATCACCTTGATGAAGTCGGCCGCCACGAGCGAGAAGTCCGTGAGGAGCCGTGCGCCAACGGCGGAGCCTGTCAGTTCGACGTGGCGGCCGATCGTGTCGATGAGCCAGGTCTGATCAGTTGCGCTGAGCGCCTCAAGTTCACACAGATCGGTGTTGACGCGAGCGCTAAAGCGACGGTCGGGATCCCAGACGTAGGCGATGCCGCCCGACATGCCAGCACCGAAGTTGCGACCCGTGGCGCCAAGGACGACGACTCGACCACCTGTCATGTACTCACAACCGTGGTCTCCCACGCCTTCGACCACGGCCGTGACGCCTGAGTTCCGAACGCAGAACCGCTCGCCCACGCGACCCCGAATGAAGAGCTCACCCGATGTGGCCCCATAGGCGATGACGTTGCCGGCAATAATCTGCTCTTCGGCAAGAAAGGGAGCACTTTCGTGGGGGCGCACCACGATGGTTCCACCAGAGAGGCCCTTGCCCACGTAGTCGTTGGCATCGCCAAAGAGCCGCAAGGTCATGCCTCGTGGCACGAAGGCGCCGAAGGACTGTCCTGCGGAACCTCGAAAGGTCAGATCGATGGTGTTCGGTTCGAGGCCTGCCGCCCCGTAGCGCTTGGCAATTTCGTAGCCAGTCAAGGTTCCCACCGTCCGGTCACGGTTCGAGATGGCCATCTCAAGGGAGATAGGGCGTCGTTCTTCAATCGCTGGAATCACCTGGTCAGCGAAACTGGCGTCGAGTGCCGCATCGAGACCATGGTCTTGGCCCTGGGTGTGGCGTGTGATCACGCCATCGAGTGGCGAAGGAGCGACCAACAGCGGCGCCAGATCCAGGCCCTTGGCCTTCCAGTGGTCGACGGCTCGCATGGCATCGAGAAGGTCGGTGCGACCCACGGCCTCTTCAAGTGACCGAAGCCCAAGGGAGGCGAGAATCTCGCGGACCTCTTCGGCGATGTATTCAAAGAATGTTTCGACGAATTCAGGCGTGCCGCTGAAACGCTCTCGTAGCTCAGGGCGCTGGGTGGCGATCCCGACAGGGCAGGTATCGAGGTGGCAGGCCCGCATCATGATGCATCCCGAGACCACCAAGGGTGCCGAGGCGAAGCCGTACTCCTCGGCGCCGAGCAGAGCGGCGACCACCACATCTCGTCCAGTTTTCATCTGACCGTCCACCTGGACCACGATGCGATCCCGCAAACCGTTCAGGATCAGGGTCTGCTGGGTTTCGGCGAGGCCCAGCTCCCATGGGGCCCCAGCATGCTTGAGCGAGGTCAGCGGAGCAGCACCCGTGCCGCCATCGAAACCAGAAATCAACACCACTTCCGAATGCGCCTTGGCCACGCCAGCGGCCACGGTCCCCACGCCAACTTCGGCCACAAGCTTCACGTGGATTCGAGCGGTCGGGTTGGCACTCTTCAGGTCGTGGATTAGCTGCGCCAGATCCTCAATCGAATAAATATCGTGATGGGGAGGCGGAGAAATCAGTCCCACCCCCGGCGTCGAGTGGCGAGTCTTGGCAATCCATGCCGACACCTTGTGGGCGGGCAATTGGCCGCCTTCGCCAGGCTTGGCACCCTGGGCCACCTTGATCTGAATGTCATCAGCGTTCGCCAGGTACTCAGCAGTGACGCCGAAACGGCCAGAGGCCACCTGCTTGATCGCACTGCGCCGAAGATCGCCGTTTGCGTCGGGGGTAAATCGATCGGGATCTTCACCACCCTCACCGGTGTTCGAGCGCCCACCCAATCGGTTCATGGCAATGGCCAGGGTTTCGTGTGCCTCTGAGGAAATTGATCCATAGGACATAGCGCCCGTATTGAAGCGAGTGACGATCTCCGAAATTGACTCGACGTCATCGAGCGAGACTGGCGTCACGTCTTCGGTCCGGAAGCGAAGGAGGCCTCGCAGGGTGGCCAGCTTCTCGGCCTGGCCGTCGACCAGCGCCGTGTACTCCTTGAAGATGTCGTAGCGCTTGGCCCGGGTACCGTGCTGCAGCTTGTAGACCGACTTCGGGTTGAAGAGGTGAATCTCGCCCTCTCTGCGCCACTTGTACTCGCCGCCCACATTGAGTTCGCGATGTGCCCGCTCTGAGGGACGATCGAGGTGTGCATCAGCGTGGCGAGCGAGAACTTCTTGTGCGAGAAGCGACAGATCCACGCCACCGATGCGGCTCACGGTGCCGCTGAAATGGCGATCAATCACCGAGCGATCAATCCCGATCGCTTCGAAGATTTGCGCACCAGTGTACGAGGCGATCGTCGAGACCCCCATCTTGGACATAATTTTCAGGACGCCCTTAGAGGCGGCCTTGATGTAGTTCTTGTGTCCGGCACGAGGGGTGACACCTTCAAGCTGGCCGGTGGCAATCAAGTCATCGATCGAATCGAAGGCGACGTAGGGACTCACAGCGGCAGCGCCGTAGCCAAGCAGCAAGGCGATGTGGTGCACTTCACGAGCGTCGCCACACTCCACAACAAGGCCGGCCTTGGTCCGCTCTTTCGTGGCAATCAAGTGTTGGTGCACGGCTGCAACTAAGAGCAGGGAGGGAATGGGCGCCAATTCAGCATTTGAGTTCCGGTCCGAGAGCACGATGATGTTGGCCCCATCGGCAATGGCCGCAGAAACCGATGCGCAAATGGCCTCGAGCGCCGTTTGAAGGAGAGCGCCAGCATCCTGGCCCTCCTTGGCCACCGGGAAGAGGCCGTCAACGGCGAATGCCTTGAAGCCAGGGGTCTCCCCGTGTTCGTTGACGTACAAGAGCTTGGCCAAGTCCTTACGGCCGAGAACAGGGCTGGGGGTAACGATGGTGTGGCAGGACTCGGGTGTGGGCGCCAGCAGGTTCTGCTCGGGACCCACTGAGTTACTCAGTGCAGTCACCAATTCCTCGCGAATTGCATCAAGCGGTGGGTTGGTCACCTGCGCGAAGAGTTGCGTGAAGTAGTCGAACAGCAAACGAGGCCGCTGAGACAGCACCGCAATGGGCGTGTCCGAACCCATTGAGCCGATGGGTTCCTCGCCGTTGGTGGCCATGGGGGTCAGAATGAGGCGCAACTCTTCGGTGGTGTAGCCGAAGAGGCGCTGATGATTGACGACCGAGGCGTGCTGAGGCGTGAGCATCTTGCGTTCAGGCAGGTCCTCAATGGGGACCCGGTTCGCCGCGAGCCACTCTGCGTAGGGGTGTTCGGCGGCAAGCTCAGC
>Ga0114959_10003676_pt1 | contig 11984 bp, 7 predicted proteins | sample C_130625_EF_Meta_FD_87317 | JGI IMG/M metagenome (GOLD analysis project Ga0114959, IMG submission 87317) | Freshwater microbial communities from Lake Croche, Canada to study carbon cycling - C_130625_EF_MetaG | ecosystem: Environmental > Aquatic > Freshwater > Lake | place: Lake Croche, Canada...
GTGAAAATTATTTAGTAAATTGTATCCAGCCAACACGCAAAAAGCAATTAAAGGTGTAATGCATGTAAGCACTCTTAACAATCCTAAAGATCCTGCAAGGCCTTTCCACCAGAGAATACTATGTAATCCAACAAAAAAGAAAATTATGAAGAATGAAAATCCAAAAGGAAATAACAATGGAAATTTCTTAAATTTAAATAAGGTAATAATAAATAAGCCGAGTGAAATTAATAATCCGTATGAAGTATAGTTACCAAAGGTTGTATGGTAGGATGAAACAAAATCCAATAGCTCTCCATGTCCATAAATATCACTAGCGCCTTGATATGGATTTTTTGTAATGAGCCATAAAAAATCCTGAAAATACATGCCTCCTATGATGGAATAAATAACTGTAACAACAGGCAACAGAAGTATTGATTTCCGTTGTTTTTTGTATAAGAATGCTATGGCAAAAATACCCATAATAAAAAAACCTTGGTGCGTGCGAATGGAAGAAATGAAATGACTATTGCGCTAAAATTAAATTTAGCTACCACTAAAAAATAAAATGCCGAAAGGAGTATGACTGAAAATAAAGGTTCGGTAAGTGCACTGTTAGATGTTCTAAATGCTTCGGGCGAAAGAAAAATGATGAGAGCTACAATCCAGCTATATTTTAAATTAAATTGTTTTGCTAGAAGATAAATAAGAAAAGATGAAATGGTGTTACAAATTAGATTTAGTATACAACAACCTAGCATTCCAAATTGTGCAAATGGAGATGCTATCAAAGTAAATATTGGTTTTGCCCAATGGTCTAAATAAAATTTTGGGTATTGAAATGAGTATTTGGCTAACACATAGTGCATTGCTCCATCGCCATAATCTGAGCGTGCTTCGGTATTAATTATTACCTAAAAAGTTGTGACACTTATTAATAGAATAATAAAAATGTCGAAGTATTTTGTAATTAATTTCAAATAAAAAAAATTTAACTGTTACACCGCAAGCATATTCGCTAGTTCTACATAAGCCTCCCAACTAAGTTGCTCTGCGCGTTTATTAAATATTTCGTTTTCTAAAACATGCTGTTTGTTGTTTCGCTGGGCAATTTGTTTCAATCCATTGCGCAATGTTTTTCTACGTTGATTGAATGCCGCCTTAATAATTTCTTTGAAAAAAACTTCATTACATGCCAATGAAGTGTTGCTTTTGTGTACCATTCGCATCACGCCAGATTTTACTCTTGGTGGAGGGTCAAACGCAAGTTCACTTACTGTAAATAAATATTCAATATCGTAAAAAGCTTGAAGCAGAACGCTTAAAATCCCATACTCTTTATTACCTGGTTTTGAAGCAACACGTGCTGCCACTTCTTTTTGAAACATTCCTGAAAATAGAGGAACCTGGTTGTGATTTTCGAAAACTTTAAAAAGAATTTGAGTTGAAATATTGTATGGATAATTACCAATTACTGCCGTTGGTTTGTCAAACATTTCTTGCATGTCCATTTGCAAAAAATCACCTTCAATTATTCTATGTTCTAATTCTGGGAAGTGTTCTTGTAAATAAGGAACACTATCACGGTCTAGCTCTACAACAAACAATTTTTCATGAAAATAGTTAAGCAAATACTTTGTTAAAACACCCATTCCAGGACCTATTTCAACAACTTTTTCAAAAGTATCATAACCTGTAATGCTATGAGCTATTGTCTCAGCAATTTCTTCATTCTTTAAAAAGTGTTGTCCTAAAAATTTTTTAGCCCTAAGTGTTTGCAAATCTTTATGTTTTTACAAATAAACAAAACTATTGCTAATGATTATGTATTAGTGGATGATGAATTTCATTTTTGTAAATGTGCAATAAAATTAACACAAGATATTTGTCATAATTGTGCTACAAAAAGTATATTATAAGATAAGAGTGCTTGAACCTAAATTGTTTTCAAGCGATTCGGAATTATCAAAACATCAATTGAAACAAATATTTTTCTAAAATAACTTCAATTCAATATGATTATTAGTTAGTTCTGGACCTGATGAGCACAATAGTAATGTTGTGGAAAAAGAAACGAACATTGAAATAAGTCTTGTGCTGGAAATGTGTTATATCAATGCGTTTGAAGATTTTGTTAATTTTTTTTATGACTTCACCTTTCGTACATTGTTCAAATAAACCAAATAACGCTTATTGAATTGTGAAAAAAAAATAGCAATATTGCTTTGCTCAAATGTGTCGTAAATATTACATTAAGCCAAGCAGTTTATGCAAAAACAAAAAAAGCTTTAGGTGTCTAAAATTGTAAGAATAAATATTGTTTTGACGTATTTTTTGCAATACAGATTTTTGCAACTTTCTTTTTGTAAAATCAGAAAGTCGTATTTTATAATGTGCATTTTCTGTTTGTTTAGTAACCATATTTTTTCACAAGATAAAGTAGAATTAAGATTAAATATTTTTGCTGAGAAGGAATATAAGGCATATGAAAAAGAAAGTTATGAAACCAGTTTTTCTGATACTTTGCAAGCCCAAGAAGAAATAAAGCAAACACTAAATAAATTTTGGAGCAAAGGTTTTGTAAATGTTGAAGTAACTGAAATAAAGCAAATCAAAAATCAAGTTTCTGCTACTATTAAATTAGGAAAATGTTTCAACAAATTTTATATCAATAGAATTACTTATGCTGATAAATTCGACTTAGAGAATTCAATAAAGTTAAAGCAGCATGTATTTACTGCTGATGAACTTTCAAAATTTAAGGAGAAAGTTATTAATAACTTCGAACAACAAGCCTATCCATTTGTAGCTGTAAATCTTGACTCTATTAGCTATTCTGAAAATATTATTTATTCCAACTTTAATATTACTGCTAATAAAAAGGTTAAGATAGACAGTGTTATCATTAATGGAAATGCAAAATTAAACAAGTATTATTTACATAAATATGTTGGTATAAAGCCAAATGATGATTATGACGAGCGTATAGTAAAATCAATAAACAATCGCTTAAAAGAACTTCCATTCGTTACTGAAACAAAACCTTATAGTATTATATTCACTAAAAAGTACACAAAACTTCTAATTCAATTAGATAAAAGGAAAGCAAACAAGTTTGATGGGTTTTTGGGTTTCTTACCCAACGAAAAAAATGATAGAATAAATTTTACTGGACAGTTAAATATAAAATTACTCAACACCATTGCGCATGGAGAAACTATTGAGTTGGAATGGAGAAAATTGCAGGCGCTTACGCAAGATTTAAAAACAAACTTTATTTATCCCTATATTTTTAATTTGCCATTTGGTGTAGAGCATAATTTGAAATTGTATAAGCGTGACACAACTTTTATTGATGTAGCAAATGCATTGGGAGTTCAGTATTTGCTTAAGGGTGGTAACTACCTTAAATTTTTTGTGAGCAAACGCAATATTAATTTAATAAACACAAGTGGTTATGAATTTGCAACTATTTTACCTGAATTTGCTGATATTTCAAACACATCATATGGTATTAACATTAACTTGAATAATACTGACTACAAATTAAGTCCGCGTAGTGGTTTAAAAGTAGTTTTGCAAGCTACTGCTGGCACAAAACAAATTAGGAAAAACCAAATATTTAGCGAAAGTGTTTATAATGGTTTACAACTCACATCTCAGCAATACCAGATGCAAGGCGCTGCTTCGTATTTTATTCCAATTTTTAAAAAGAGTACAATTTTGATTGATGCGAAATTTGCGAGCATAATTGGTAAAAACATTTTCAAGAATGAGCTATACCGAATTGGAGGATTAGTTTCTCTTCGAGGCTTTGATGAAGAGTCAATCAATGCCTCGGCATATATAATCCCTACTATTGAGTATCGTTTTTTATTTGATAAAAACTCTGCCATTTTTATTTTTGCAGATGGTGCTTACTATGAGAATATTAGTCGTACACAACGAGTTTTTGACAGGCCATACGGTGTCGGAACTGGATTGTTTTTCGAGACAAAAGCTGGGATATTTTCTCTTACATATGCATTAGGAAAGCAATTCAACAACCCGGTATTAATCAAGAATGCTAAAATACATTTTGGTTTAGTTAGTGTTTTTTAATAAGCTCCTATATTTTTTACTTTCTTACTTTCGAATATTCGCTAAAACATTTTCATGTAATACCCACATTTTCAATTGTGAGAGTTTCTTTAAAAAAGTAAGTTTGCGAAAATAAAAATTTATATGGCAATTTATTTAGACAATGCAGCTACAACAGCACTTGATCCTGAAGTGTTAAACGCTATGCTTCCGATCATGCAAGAGCATTATGGAAATCCATCATCAATACATGCAATGGGGCGCAAAACAAGAACTGCAATTGAAAATTCGCGAAAAGTAATTGCTAAATTATTGAATGCACAAGTTGGTGAAATATTTTTCACATCAGGAGGAACCGAAGCTGACAACATGGCTATTCATGGAAGTGTTTTTGATTTGGGAATCAAACACGCAATTACAAGTAAAATTGAGCATCACGCCGTTTTACACACACTTGAAAATTTGCAAGAAAGAGGATTTATAAAATTGAGTCTGGTAAATATTAGTGCAAATGGTCAGATAGATTTGGCTCATCTTGAAGAATTATTGGCAACCAACGAACGGTCGCTAGTTAGCTTAATGCACGCCAATAATGAAATTGGAAACTTGTTGCCCATTTTAGAAGTTGGCAATTTGTGCGAAAAGTATAATGCATTGTTTCATTCCGACACAGTGCAAACAATGGGACATTATGTTCATGATGTAAAAGCATTAAAACTACACTATTGCGTTGGAGCGGCACATAAATTTCACGGACCCAAAGGCATTGGATTTATATATTTGAATAGTGATATTAAAATTAAACCAATTATCCATGGTGGTTCTCAAGAGCGCAATATGCGCGGTGGAACCGAAAATGTATATGGTATTATTGGTTTAGCCAAAGCACTTGAAATTGCTTATCGCGATATGGCCGAACACCAAAATCATATACAAGATTTAAAATCATACATGATTGATAAACTAGTGCAAAACATACCGGGTGTTGAGTTTAATGGTACAGCAACAGTTTCTGAAACTTCGCTTTATACTGTGCTTAATGTTCGTTTTCCTGAAACCTCAATTGCCGAAATGTTGTTGTTTAATTTAGATATTGCAGGTATTTGTGTATCTGCTGGTAGTGCTTGCACAAGCGGCAGCAACCAAGGTTCGCATGTGTTACGAGGCATTGGTGTTGATATGAACCGTCCCTCAATACGATTTTCATTCTCTAAAAATAATACCAAGCAAGAAATTGATAGTGTTGTTCAAAAATTATGTGAGATGTTTTTGGTAAAATCATAGTTGAGTAATCAACTGCAAATAAACGATACAATTTCATCTTCGTTTTTATTGGTAACAATTATATCTAATACTTGTAACAGGTTTGATGCATACAACCCTTCGTTATTTTTGTGATTTTCGGATTCCCAAATACTAATGCATTTATTAAATTGATACGCGTCTATATTAATATTATAAACGATATTAGGTATTACAAAATCCTTGTTTACGTCAATAAAATATATAAAAACAGGGTAATCAAACAAATCAATATTCAGTAAGGTTTCGTTAAAAGTTGCATCATAATACAAGTAATTGATCATTTTGCAATTCACTCCTTTTGCAATTAATTTTTGTTGCAAAACTTTTAGTTTAGTTTGCATCACCTTAAGTGGAGTTTGGTCAGCGTTAAAATTGTCAATTGAATTCCAAGTATTATCTGAAAGTTTTAAATATTCAATTCCCAAATCCGATATTTCAAGTTTATAATCGAAACGTGTGTAATTGGGCACGAAATAGCCTGGATAAAAATAACGCAATCCAATTGCTTTGCAATGTTTAATCTTTAAATAAATAAGATACTTCCCAAGACTATATTTTTTGTATTCATGGTCGTAAAAGCAGGTAATACCTGCTGATGTGTTAGCGCCAACATCAAAAACACCAATTGCAATAAGTTTTTTTCCATCAAAAATATTTACTTCAAACGAGTCAAAAATATTTTCACATTTATCGTCTTCATATAATAAGTGTTGTATTGATTCTGATGCTTCAAATGCTACACCTTTTCTATAATTATAAAACAAAAGTTCTTTTTCGGGAGTCAGTTTAAAGCGTTTTATTGTTACTTTAAATTTCTTGTTTTGCTTTTCGAGTTTTGTTTGTGTGCGAGTAGGAGTAAAGCTATGTAAATCAAGTCTCAGCCAAATAGCGCTATAGTAAGTTTTATTAAACTTCAGAAAGTTGGTAGTAAAAACACTTTGCGTCATTCTAAAATATCCTTTACTCAAATAATTATCTAAGCCTTCGCCAGATAACATGCTTGGATAAACTGAATGTGCTAACATATTTGATGTGAAAATGTAGTTATTTTCTAATACTCTAATTCGATTAAAAATCGAATGCCTAAATATAAGTTTTCAGTTTTAAAATCATCTCAAATTTCTTCATGTGAGTTATTTTGTCGAAAAATGAAGAGGCTTGTTTTACCTACTAACTGAGTAAAACTAAAAATTTTAATCATTTTTGAAGGTGTTTTTAATGAGAAAATTAAATTACGTCTAATGTGTTATATGCGCCTGATTTATTTATCGATTAAAATATTAATATTGCGACTAATAATTTTTTTTAATAAAATGAAGCGCATAAATTTTTTGATTGTTGCAAGTGTTGTTGTCTTTTTTTCATCGTGTGGTAACACTAAAAAGGAAGATAGTGTTTTGAGTATTGGAATTGATGCAAAGAATATTGATACAACTATTCGTCCGCAGGATAATTTTTACCTTTTCGCAAATGGTAGTTGGTTAAAAAATAATCCTGTGCCAGCAACAGAAAGCCGTTGGGGAAGTTTTTCAATATTGAATGAAGACAACCTAAAAAAGTTGCGAGAAATTTTGGATGAAACTGCCAAGAAGAAAAACGCAATTGGAACAAATGCTCAAAAAATTGGTGATTACTATTATGCCTCAATGGATTCGGCAAAGAAAAATGCTGAAGGTGTTAAACCATTAAGTTCGGAATTAGAGTTGATTGAAAGTATCAAATCAAACAATGACATTATAAAAGTTTTAGCAAGCCTGCAACTAAATGGCACTAGGGCATTGTTTGTAACATACGTTGGTCAAGATTCTAAAATAAGCAGTCAAAATATTACGCAATTACAACAAAGTGGTTTGGGATTGCCCGACCGTGACTACTACACAAAATCTGATGAAGATTCAAAGCAATTGCAAGTAGCATATCAGGAGCATTTAGTAAAAATGTTCGAGTTGTTAGGCGATGCAAAAGATGTTGCAGCTAAAAATGCCAAAATTGTTTATGCTTTTGAATTACGCCTTGCAAAAGCAAGCATGACAAATGTAGAGCAACGTGATATTGAAAAACAATACAACAAAATGACAATTGCCGATTTGGAGAAACAATATCCAAACATGCAATGGCAAAATTATTTGAATGCGATGGGATTAGCTTCAGCAAAAGAAATAATTATTGGGCAGCCACTTTTCTTTAAAGAAACCAACATGATGCTTAAAACTGAATCTGTACAAAACTGGAAAACATATTTACGTTGGTGGTTAATTAATTCAGCTGCTGATGAGTTAAGTGATGAAGTATCTAAAGAACATTTTGCATTTAACGGTACAATACTAAACGGCCAAAAAGAACAAAAACCTCGCTGGAAAAGAGCTTTACAGGAAGTAGACCAAACAATGGGCGAAGCCTTAGGACAGTTATTTGTAGAAAAGTATTTTAAGCCAGAGAGTAAAGCACGCGTTAACGAAATGGTTAATAACCTTATGACTGCATACATCGAACGTATAGAACAATTAGATTGGATGAGTGCCGAAACTAGGCAAAAAGCTAAGAAAAAACTTTCCACAGTCATTCGTAAATTAGGTTATCCTGATACATGGAGAGATTACTCTAAATTGGAGATTAGTAAAGATTCACATTTTAAAAATTCAACAGCAGCATTTAAGTTTGAGTTGCAACGTAATTTTGCAAAACTTGGACAGCCCGTTGATAAAATGGAGTGGTTAATGAGTCCTCCAACGGTTAATGCATACTACCAACCAACAACAAATGAAATAACATTTCCGGCCGGTATTATGCAACCACCATTCTTTTTTGCCGATGCTGATGATGCGGTAAACTACGCTGGAATTGGTGCTGTAATTGGTCATGAGCTTACACATGGTTTTGATGACCAAGGTTGTCAATTTGATGAAATGGGTAACTTGAAAAACTGGTGGACCGAAGAAGACAAAAGGAAGTTTGAAGTGAAAACTAAAATGGTTATAAATCAATATTCAAATTATGTAGCAATTGATAGTTTACGCGTAAATGGTGAACTTACTTTAGGTGAAAACATTGCCGATTTTGGCGGAAATATGATAGCTTATCATGCATTTAAAAAAACAAAGCAAGGAAAGAGTACCGAAAAAATTGCTGGATTTACACCAGACCAACGTTTCTTTTTAAGTTGGGCACAAATATGGAGAACCAACTATACACCTGAGGCATTAAAAAAACAAGTAAACACTAATCCACATTCACCTGCCATGTTTCGTGCAAATGGACCAATTAGTAACATGCAAGAATTTTACGATGCTTTTGGTGTTAAAAAAGGCGATAAAATGTGGCGCGAAGAAAACGAAAGAGCAAAAGTTTGGTAAATTTTAAATAGTATTTTATAAATAAAATAGGCTGCTTCTCCGAGGCAGCCTTCTTTTTGTTTGAAAAAAAATGAAAGCATAATTTTGAAACAGGATTTTGTAGTTTGTTCAAGTTAAATTCTAAGGCTCACTTATTTAATTTATCACATTTAATTATTTTTTTATCAATAAAGTAAAAATAATTATTGGCTTACTGAATATTTACAACCTATCGTAGGATATATACCCAAACCAATAAACCTATATTTTTTACATCAATTTTTTGTTAGGTTTGACATCATATTATTCTATAATTTAAATGATTATTTCAAAGTATCTATTTTCTTTTGCAACCATAGTTTCGTTGCAATCATTGGCTCAACAAAAAGAAAGACCAACGTTGACAGGGCCATCAAAACAGCCGCCAACAGTAACGCAAGTGGCAACAAAAAATCCTGTTTTTGCTTACACATACCAAAGTGTGCCCAACGACCCATTAAAAACACGTATTTACACTCTTGATAATGGATTCAAAGTTTATTTATCGGTAAATAAAACAGAGCCTCGTATTCAAACTTATATCGCTGTAAGGGCAGGAAGCAAAAACGACCCTAGAGATGCAACAGGTTTGGCGCATTACCTAGAACATATGTTATTTAAAGGGACTGATAAATTTGGAACAACAAATTATGAAAAGGAAAAGCCATTGTTAGTTAAAATATATGCCCTGTACGAAGATTATAGAGCAACTACTGACACAACAAAACGAAAAAATATTTATCATTTAATTGATTCTATTTCAGGCGAAGCAGCTAAGGTTGCAATTGCAAATGAATATGATAAAATGCTTGATGCAATTGGTGCAAAGGGCACTAACGCGCACACTTCGTTTGAAGAGACTGTTTATCAAAGTGATATTCCATCTAATCAACTAGAAAACTTTTTAGATATTGAAGCGGAACGTTTCCGTAATCCAATCATGCGCATTTTTCATACTGAATTGGAAGCAGTATACGAGGAAAAAAACCGTAGCCTCGACAATGACAATTATAAAATTTGGGAGAATTTGCTTTCTCAATTATTTCTGAAACATACCTATGGCACACAAACAACAATTGGGACCATAGACCATCTTAAAAATCCTTCACTTAAGAGAATTGATGAGTTTTTAAAACGATTTTACATAGCTAGTAATATGGCAATATGTATGAGTGGTGATTTTGATCCTGATATGGCATTGTCAATGATTGAAAAAAAGTTAGGTACTCTTCCTAAGATTAACTATGCCGAGAAAAAACCAATGGTTGAAGAAGAGCCAATTACACAACCAAGAATAAAAGAAGTGTTTGGTGCAAGTGCAGAAAGCGTAAGTATTGCATACAGGTTTGGAGCCAAAGGAACAATTGATGCCGACATGATTGCCTTAGTGAGTAAAATTTTATACAATGGCACTGCGGGTTTGTTTGATTTGAATTTAAATCAATCACAAAAACTTTTGAATTCATATGCAGAAAGCAATTCACTTAACGATTATTCAATGTTTGTAATGAGTGCAGATGTAAAGGATGGACAAAAGTTGGAAGAAGCAAAAGATTTGATGTTGGCAGAAATAGATAAAATAAAGCGTGGTGAATTTCCAAGTTGGTTGCTGGGTGCAATTATTAACGAAATGAAATTAAAACAAACTAAGGATTTTGAGAACAATGCAAATCGCGCAACTTTTATGTACCAAAGTTTTATTTCCAATACTAGTTATGACTTTGATGTAAAAACTTTTGACCGTTTATCACAAATAAAACCAGAATCAATTATTGATTTTGTGAAGAAAAATTTCACCAACAATTATGTTGTAGTTTATAAACGAACAGGTGAAGATAAAAGTGTACAGAAGGTTATGAAACCTAAAATTACGCCTGTAGAAACCAATGCAAATTTGCAATCTGACTTTTTGAAAATGATAATTAATAAAAAAGTAAAAGAATCGGAGCCGTTATTTGTCAATTATCAAGATGCAATAAGCAAAGCAACTATAAATTCAAATGTTCCACTTTGGTATGTGAAGAACACAACTAATAACTTATTTACATTAAATTATGTTTTTGATTTTGGAACTAACAATAGTAAAAAATTAAAACTTGCGCTTGATTATCTGGGAATGTTGGGCACCAGTAAAATGAGTGCTGCCGAAGTGAGTCAAGCATTTTACAAATTTGGATGTACCTATGAAACTGCTGTAAAAGAAGACATGACAACCATAACTATTAGTGGTTTATCTGAAAATTTTTCTGAAGCAGTAAAACTATTCGAATTGTTTTTATCTGATTGTCAATCATCACAAGATGCATTTAAAAATTTAATTGGCGCTACAACCAAAATGCGCACTGATACTAAATTAGAAAAAGGAACAATATTACAAAAAGCGCTTTTGAATTATGGTTATTATGGTAAGAATTCTCCATTTTCAAATGCTTTAAATGCCGATGAACTAGAAGATTTGAAGGATATAGAATTGATTGATTTGATTAAATCTTTAAAAACATACAAGCATAGTTTATGGTACTATGGCAATGTTGGTTTCGAACAAATTACAAATGAATTAAACGCATTGCATCAAACCCAAAAAACATTACGTGATTTTGCTGAACCACCAATATTTACTCAATTACCAACCAACGAAAATAAAATTTTCGCTTGCGATTATGACATGAAACAAGCAGAGGTTATAATGATTTCAAAGCAAAATAATTTTGATAAAAATGAGATTCCACAAATAAAATTGTTTCAAGAATATTTTGGTGGTGGAAATGGTATAGTTTTTCAAACAATACGAGAAAGTAAGGCTTTGGCTTATTCAGTTTCTTCAAGATATGTGATGCCAACTGTAAAAGAGCGTTCATTTTATACATTATCATATATCGGTACTCAAGCTGATAAGTTGCCTGAAGCTATGATTGGAATGCATCAATTATTTGATAGTTTGCCAAGAGTTGAAGCAAATTTTGATGGAGCCAAAAAATCATTGTTACAAAAGATAAAAAGCGAAAGATTGAAACCATCAGAATATTTTATCAATTACTACAACGGTTTAAAACTTGGAATTGATTATGATATAAGAAAGGATATTTTTATCACATTACCAACCCTGACTTTTTCAGATTTAATTAAGTTTCATCAACAACATTTCAAAAGCAAAACTTATACAACACTTTTGGTTGGTAAAAAAGAAAACATAAAGTCTGAAACACTTTCAAAATATGGCCAAGTACAATGGTTGAATTTGGAAGA
>Ga0114959_10003685_pt1 | contig 11974 bp, 7 predicted proteins | sample C_130625_EF_Meta_FD_87317 | JGI IMG/M metagenome (GOLD analysis project Ga0114959, IMG submission 87317) | Freshwater microbial communities from Lake Croche, Canada to study carbon cycling - C_130625_EF_MetaG | ecosystem: Environmental > Aquatic > Freshwater > Lake | place: Lake Croche, Canada...
TAAATTCTTCGTTATGCAACTTACTCGGGGTGCCTCTCCAAAGTTGGAAGATGCTTTTGTGCGACATGAACCTCTGTCAAACACAGAGTTAGTCGGCATTGTGGAAATGTCCTCAAAACGTCTTCTGATTGACAGCTCGTTGCAACACGCTGCTGCTGCGTTCAAACTTCCTTCCACTGTGCTATGGAATGCTACATCGAGCGTAATCTTCGGTCACAAGATGCACGACAATATTCAAGCAAAACCGAAGCCTACCAAGTCTCTCCCGGGGTCTTACCTATTCGACTACCAGTTCGATGCCAACGAACACGAATTTCCCTACGAGGAGGGCGACCTCAAGGATCTTTTCGATATCGACCGGATCATAGATTCCCTGGAGAAGCAAACGAACGAAATAAGCAAAGGTTTCGCATGAGGAATATCCTTATTGTAACTCCCACACCGGACGAGAATGTTAGTGCTTATTATAGCAGCTCTCTTGCCCAGAGTGTAAAAATCTCGGAGCGTAATAACATCAACCTTCTTTCGGTTTTTCTCCGGGACAACTCCGAGCATATGGTTGTTAATTTGGGTATTACTTTAGCTCACGATGAGAAATTGGATGGTGTTGTATTCATCAATCGTGAAGTTTCTTGGGACCCGGAGAATTTGATGAGCCTGTGCAGCACCGGAAAAGATGCTGCAGCAATTCCTGTATTTGACGGTAATTCTTTTACTTTGGAGCTTGGGGAAATACCCAGATTGGAAGAAGATGATAACACCGGGGAGATAAAAGTGCAAAGTGCAAGTACTGATTTCGTTTATTTGAGTTCCCGTGTAATTTCCAAACTGTGTGAAACTCACCCAGAAATTTCCTATGGGGGACGAACCGTAAAAGCAATTATGCAAGGTGCGGAGTGTTTTAATCAGTACTTCTCTACCTCTGATTTGCTTGCTTATCGTCTCCGGGAAGCAGGGTTCGGTCTCTGGGTCAATCCTTTACATAATGCCTACAAGGCATCACGCATACTCCAAACTCCCTCCTTCAGTGAAGGTTTGAAAAAACTCCGAGAGTGAGATGAAAAAATTTGTTTTTCTTGCAGGGTTGCCTCGTACCGGTTCTACGGTATTGGGCACCCTTTTATCGCAGCATCCTGATTTAGCAACTACGCCAACTTCTGTTGTTCGTGGTTTGATGAACCACACTGTCAATCTAACTCTTGGTCAGTCCCTGTATTACAACCGGTATGACCACCGTTCCGAACTTTACGGTATACTCCGAGGCATTCTAAACGGTGCTTACGAGGGTTATCCTGAGACAGTCATCGTGGAGAAAGATAGAGGATGGGTTGAGAACATTGATGTGACTACTTTTGTTCTTGGTGACAGACCAAAAATAATTGCTCCGGTCCGGTCTCTGCCTGACATCATCGCCTCATTTATTCTCATTGCCGAGAAGATAGGTCCCAGTGCAAAAATCTATGATGAGGTTACAGCTACTGGTAGAGAAATAAATACCTGGACGTTATCACGAACAATCTGGGAGAAATACGTCTGTTATTCCTGGAGACAGATGAAAGCTGCGTACGAAAATTACCCTGAATGTTTTCACCTCGTTGAGTACGAAGACCTCGTTGATAATACGCAGAAAAATTTTGAAAAAGTTTTGCGCTTTATTGGTGTGGATGAAATCCCTCTTGAGTTGAATAATCTGAAGAACCCTCATCCAGAAAATGATGCAGTGTATGGACTGCCAGGGTTGCACTATGTTCGTACAAAACTTTCTAAAATTTCTCCGCCATCAGTCGAAGTCCTTGGGGAAGAATGCTACCGGTTCTGGAAAAATCAAAACCTGGAATTCTGGAGAGGGTAAAAACTTGTATAGACTAAAACGCAGATGCCCGCACTAAACTTCCCATATCCACCGACCCCCGGTCAGTTATATCCGACCCCCGCCACTTCCGGTGTAACCCAGTATGTCTGGGACAGCACCGTCGGGGTGTGGAACACGGTGGCAACTTTTATGAAGTTGAATAACCAAAATGCCTACAACGGTTATGTTTGGCCTACCACTCAGGGATTGGATAAGCAACAACTTACTACTGATGCTACTGGTGCTCTTTATTGGGCTAACGCTGCTGACCCAACTTTCTTTGCCCTTGGCCTCCAAGGTGCTTTCGATGGGGTGGTAACATCGTTTACGCTTATTGACCCATTTACAACAAACGCTTACACCCCAGCCCCCACTTCAAATCTGGAAGTATTCTTGGGTGGTGTGGCACAAGACCCCATCACAGCTTACACCGTCGTGGGCAATGTAATAAACTTCACTCAAGCGCCTCTAACAGGTACTGCCTTCTTTGCATTTACTGTTATACAAACTCCGTAAAAATTTCAACAACTCCCTACAAACCCCAGGGGTAAAACCAGATATCTAAAAGTTTACCAGAGAGTTTACGAAATGGCTTTGACTAGAGCGCAACTACTGATGGGGAACAGCGCACAGGGATGTGTTCTTCCAGGTCAGGTTCAAGCTGTCAAGCAAGGCAACGGTGTTTGCATTGCCGCTGATGGTACCATCTCCTTTTATGCTAGCACTTCAACCGGGGTAGTAAAAACTAATAACCCAACAGCATTCAACAGTTATGTTTGGCCTAACACGGATGGTGGTGCTGGATATCAGTTAACTACTGATGGGGCAGGTACTTTATCTTGGGGTCCAGCTCCTGGTGATTGCTTCATCAAGCTAAAGACAACCACTTCTCAAACGGGTGCCTACGCTAGCATAACCGGTGAAGTCGGTTGCGTTGCAATGACTTTCATTGCTTCTGCTGGCCAGTGTGCTGCAAATTTCTGTGGGGATATTTGTGTCAACGGTATTACAGCGGGTCTCGGTAAGAACTGCTGCAATACTAATACTGTATTTGGTGCTTGTGCTCTTTCAGTCAACATCTCTGGTACCAATAACGTAGCCATCGGATACAATGTACTACGTGAGAATTCTTCCGGATGTTGTAACACTGGTGTTGGGTTCAATGCCTTAGCATGTAACTCGGTAGGTTGCGGTAATACTGCTCAAGGTTACCTGGCTCTTTGTTGTAATACTTCGGGAGACAAGAACGTTGCTATTGGGGCTTGCTCTCTTCTATGTAACTCTTCTGGTGCTTGTAATACCGCCCTTGGTTGGAATAATTTGCCAGTAAATACTTTCGGTAACTGCAACGTTGCCATTGGTGCTAGTAATTTTATTTCAAACGTTTCCGGTTGCCGTAATTTTGCCCTGGGTAACTGTAACTTCTGTGCGAACACCACTGGTTGCGATAATATTGGTATCGGTTTATTTGCACTGAACTGCCAGACAACGGGTTGCTGCAACATTGCAATAGGCAATTGCAGCCTGTACTGTAACCTTGCTGTGGGTGGAAACCTGGCAATTGGTATTTGTTCACTGTTTGGATCTACATCCGGTTGTTGCAATTTGGCAATCGGTTATCAGTCGATGGCTGGCCTCACCTCTGGTTGCAGAAATCTTGCCGTAGGTTGCCAGGCAATGGGTGGTGGTGCTGTCACCGCATGTAATAATAATGCTTTTGGTCTGTGTTCTTTGTACTGTGTCTCTACCGGTGGCAAAAATGTTGGTATCGGTGATTTCTCTTTATGCGGAGTAACTACCGGTTGCTATAACACCAATGTTGGTTACTCTTCCGGTCAAGGCATTATTGCCTCTCAGTATAACACTGGCATTGGATATCGTTCTCTGCTTAAAGCTTCTGTCGGTAACCAGAATACTGGTCTTGGGTGGGATGCTCTTTGCGATCTTACAACCGGTTGCTATAATACCGGAGTAGGTGCTGGTGCTGGTCAATCTATCTTGACTGGTTGCTCAAATACTTTTGTCGGATGCTCCAGTGGACAAGCAGTGAATAACGGTAGTTTCCATACTGCCGTGGGCTTCCACTCCCTGTATAGCTATGTTAGTGGCACTGGGATTACTTCGATAGGTACTTGCTCCCTCAAAGCAGGAACCACTCTGGACAGGGTTGTTGCAGTAGGTCATCAAGTAGGTGCTAACACCACTTGTGTTGTGGATGGTGTCTATATCGGTGATAGTGCTGGTCTGAATATGTCTTCTAACCAGAGCGTTGTTATTGGGGCTTGCGCTGGGACGTCCGCTGCCGGACAACCCCATACTAATAACGTTTATATTGGTTTCTGCTCTGCTAAAGGTGCTACGAACACTAATTTCAATGTGGCTGTGGGTGCTTGCTCAATGTCCACCGTTTCGTCTGGCTCTTGTAATGTTGCGGTCGGTTTCTGTTCCGGAAACGGATTAACAACCGGTTGCCAAAACGTTCTACTAGGGTACTGCTCAGGTGCCAATATGACAGCTGGTTCCAGAAATACTTTAGTTGGGTATTCTGCTGGTGACAAAATTGGTCTGGGTTCCTGTAACACGGCTGTTGGTGGTAATGCGTTATGCTCTATAACAGCTGCTTGTTATAACACCGCTCTTGGATATAATGCTGGCCAAAGCATTTCAGTTGGTGGGAATAATACTCTCGTTGGCAGAGATGTTGGATGTTTGTTAAACACTGGTTCATACAACACCTTTATGGGTGACAGAGCTGGTTGTACCGGTACAAGTGCCACTCGCAACATTGGTCTTGGTAGTTGTGCAATGAGGTTGCTGACTACCGGTCAATGCAACGTTGCCCTTGGTGACAATGCGATGTCTAACGCTAATGTGTCCGGTTGCCATAATATTGCAATCGGAGCTTTCTCTGGGGCGGGCATCAATGCAAATAATTGCTCGATTGCTATTGGTTTGTGCTCATTAGCTAACATAGGTCAATCTGGTGATCAAAACTTTGCCATTGGGGTTTGCAATGGTGCCAATCTTACCACAGGGGTAAATAATTTAATGGTTGGTACTTGCGCTGGTCGGGCTCTGACCAACGCCACAAACAATATTATTATTGGATGTTGCGCCCTTTGGGCGGCAACTTTCACCGCTTTTCAAACAGCCATCGGTAATGGTTCATTTAGAGTATTCAATAATGGCAACACTAACACCGCCCTAGGTACTAACAGTGCGTATGTGATGACCTGCGGGGGAGGCAATACTTTTATTGGTGAGCTATCTGGTTGTGGCCTTGTCCAAGGTTCTTTTAATACTCTATTAGGGGTATTGTCTGGTCTCGATCTAACAACTCCTGCTAGTTGCTGTAATGTTTTTGTTGGGGAAGCAGCAGGTCTTGGCACAACTCAAGCCACAAACTCAATTTTGATTGGCTCCACAGTCAACACTGGAGTTGCTTCTATTGCAAACTGTGTCGTAATTGGGAATGCGGCAAGTGTAAATTACGGAATTTATGGTGCAGGGTGGCTCACCATCTCTGATTCCCGCGACAAAACTGACGTTCAACCCTTACCTTCAAGTGCTGGATTGGCTCTTGTCAATTCCTTAGAACCGGTCAAATTTGTTTGGGACGCCCGACCATTCATTGGGGTTAATGGTGAGCCAGAGTACCCATCAAAAAATGGTTCACAAGCCATTGGTTTTATAGCTCAGGAGGTTTACGCTGCTCAAGACGCGGCTGGCATACCTTATGGGCAACTAGCTGAAAACAGTAACCCCGAACAGTATACAGTCTTATTAACTCAATTTGTCCCCCCACTTGTAAAAGCAGTTCAAGAATTGTCTGATGCTCTGGATGCTTTGACTGTTCGTGTTGCAGATTTGGAAGCTGAGAATGCTGCTCAGCAAATTGAAATTGATAACTTGCAAACTGATGTAAGCAACCTCAGTTCCGGTAAAGTTAGTAACCCTGCAGAGGCTCCAGTTGCTGGACAAGTTCTAGGATGGAGCGGAACTGGAACTCAATGGGTATCCAACTAAACTTAGTAATTAACCTTTAAATCATTTATCGCTATGTCACACTACAGCCTACACCCTGAACAAGTAGAGTATTACAAAAATGCTCTTACAAAAAACCCTTATACTTGGGCAGGAGACAGCATTCAACAAATAAACGAATTAATTAGTGGAATTCATCTAGAACCCACTCCTAATCGAATTCTCGCCAATTTGCGAAACTCGATGGACCCCGTCCGTATGGCAACATCTAGCCGGGATTTCTTGCAAAATCAAATTCTTCTCTTTGAGGATCTAGGACTACCCGTTCCTTTGGATTTTCAAGAAGCCATAGACAAAGCCAACACATTCCTGAGTTGAACTACCAGTTCCCGGGGTAAAACCAATTACATCAAACCATAACGAAATGACCTACGTTTTCCCAACCGACGGAACCATTTTTCCACCTTACCCGTCTCCGGGTATAGTGCAGTACCAGTATGATGCAACGGCGGCACTCTGGGTGCCTCTTGTCCCAAACCAGACAGTAATACCGGGCACTTACGGGACTTCCCTGAGTGTTCCCAGGTTTACCGTTGACGTGTCTGGAGCAATTTATGCTGCCGACGATATTGACATACAAAGAGGTTCTACAACACGAGTGGGTGTTGTTCAACTTGTAGATAACCTTACTACTAACGACAATACAAAAGCATTATCTGCTTCTGCTGGGTATGCTTTACAACAGGAAATAAATGCAAAATCAGGGTCAGTAACTTCAGTTGGAACGGGAGCTGGCCTTACCGGGGGACCTATAACAACCTCTGGTATTATTTCTCTGAGTTCCTCGGGAGTGACTGCCGGGTCCTACACCAATACCAATATAACTGTAGACCGATACGGACGAATCACTGCTGCAACAAATGGAAGTTCCACGGGTGGAATTGCGGGAGTTATTGCAGGTACGGGTTTATCTGGTGGGGGTACTTCGGGTACTGTAACCCTGACAAATACCGGGGTCCTTTCTTTGACGGCAGGATCAGGGATTTCCCTCAGTGGGTCAACCGGAAATATTACTATAACTGGTACCGGGTCAGGGACGGGAACTGTTACACAAGTTAATACGGGCCCCGGGTTGACTGGAGGACCAATCACAAATGCTGGAACCATTCAATTAGGGGCTTCTGGTGTTGTTTCCGGTACCTACACCAATTCAAATATCACCGTAGACGCATTCGGGAGAATAACTTCTGCAGCCAATGGTTCTAGCACAGGTGGTGTCAGTCAAATTGTCGCAGGGACAAATGTAACCATTTCTCCTTCCGGGGGCACAGGTGTTGTTACAATCAATGCCACCGGGGGTGGAAGTGGTGGAGGAACAGTCACTTCGGTTGCCACTGGCACAGGGTTATCTGGAGGTCCTATTACTTCATCGGGAACCATATCCCTAGCAAACACTACGGTAGTTCCCGGATCTTACACAAACGCCAATATAACCGTTGATGCTCAAGGGAGACTTGTATCCGCTGCTTCGGGCGGAGGTGGTGGCGGGTCTGGTACGGTGACCTCAGTTGCCACGGGTACCGGATTAACCGGTGGTCCAGTTACAACAACGGGTACCATATCTCTAGCCAATACAGCAGTTTCTCCCGGTGCATACACAAATGCTAACATTACAATTGACGCTCAAGGACGAATAACAAGTGCCTCTAACGGGTCCAGTTCTGGCGGAGTAAGTCAAATAATTGCAGGATCTAATGTAACAATATCCCCCTCAGGTGGAACAGGAGCGGTAACAATCAATGCCACTGGCGGTGGTGGCGGTAGCGGTACGGTTACTTCCGTAATTGCTGGTGCAGGTATAGCCACTAATCCTGTTGGTGGAATTACAGGGTCAGGTTCAGTTAGTATTGCACCATTGGGAATTGTGGATTCCATGGTGTCCAACACCGCTGCTATTCAATCCACTAAACTTTCTTTTACTCAAAATGGCACTGGGGCAATTACTCAGACAGTGCAAGATAAACTAGAAGAGTATATATCAGTAAAAGACTATGGTGCAAAAGGTGATGGTGTCACTAATGACACTGCTGCAATTCAAGCGGCATTCAATTATGCCAGCGGAAAACAAATAGGAATTTATGTCCCAGGGGGCAGGTACTTGGTTACCTCACCGCTCACATTAAACGTGACTGGTTCAACCAGTAATGCAATTTGGGGAGACGGTAATGGTGTCTCCGTCATTATGTTGAACACGGGTGGTAACGGTATCAATATTAACTACACTGGTAACTGGTGGTTGTTGGACGTTCCACCAGGATCAACCGCTGTTGCATTTCGTAATTTAACTTTTACAACCACTAATCATTTTGTTAGTGGTAGTAAGTGTTTAGCATATGAAGGTGTATCTTTAGAGGGAAGACCCACTAGACAATCTGTCATTCAGAATGTTGAGTTTCAGGGTTTCAACGCTTTTCAACAGGGGTGGGAAACCCAAGTCTCTCTACATAACGTTGGAGGTTTTGTTATCACGGGTTGTGTATTTACTATGGGGCCTCAACAACAAGGAAATGGTATTGTATGGTCGGGTGATGCTCAATCAAATTCTCCCACGTTGGTTCGTATAACGGCTTGCACGTTTACATATGGAGATAAAGGAATAGTCATGACAGGAGTGGGCACGGAAGGTATGTATATCGTTAATAGTGACTGGGTTGCATGTAACTATGGCGTTTATGTTGATGTAAATGCCGAATCGGGATTTCAAGTTGTAAACTGTCACAACGCTTGTCTTATTCGAGGTTTCTACCTCAGGGGAATGATAGGTGGGAACATTAGTAATGTTTTGCTTTATCAAGGTGTTCCCCCCGTTAAAAATCAAAAATATGTTGGAATTGAGATGTTAAACAACTCATCCGACTTTTCAATTACTGGCAACCAGATATCTGGATCTGGTGCAACCGCTTACCCCGATTGTGCTATTTACCTGGGAAATCAAGCAGCAATACAATTCACCATAGGGATAATGGCTAATGTAATTGAAGATTGGTTCTCACCCGAAGGCGCAATTCGTATCACTTCAGGTTGTAAACGAGTAAACATTGGGGAAAATGCTTTCAATAACAATGTGTGGAACATTATCAATGATAATGCCAATGCCAATGCCGCTGTGGTAATTACCCCCGTTACTTGGAATACAGTTGTAACTAAAACCTTGGTGGGTGGAGCAGGCACTGAAATTATTGACGTTTCAATACCAAACCTTGTTTTTCAAGGAACAGAACCCCCCAATGCCGGTTTCATAGGTTGTGGTACCATAGGCATCGCAGGTAATTTGGTAACAACAGGGACTACTCCATCTAACGCACGTTTTGAGATACGAAGGTTAGGCGGCCTCAACTTACCGGCAGGCCCTGCTACTTTTTACGTCACCATACAACACTTCTACACCACTTACGGTTAACGCGGGTAAAATCACTTATACTAAAGTAAAGAAGCGCAGTGGCACTGTTATCTTTTCCATCATCACCTGTAAATGGAGAGCTGTACCCATTAGCTCCCGCACTCGGTCAAAACCAATACCAGTGGGAAGCCCTTACTAATACATGGAGATTGCTTGGTGCAGCAACTGCGGTAGCTCCAGGAACTTTTGGGAATGTTTCCAACATTCCTCAATTCACCGTAGATGCTACTGGAAAGATTACTTTTGCCACTAATATTCCTATTGATACAACTTACGTAAAAACAAACAACGCATCTGCATATAACGGTTATATATGGCCTGCATCCGATGGTTTATCATCATCTTTTCTTTCCACAGATGGAAGTGGCAATCTTAGTTGGAATCTAATTCCCTTTACTAATTACTGGACACAAGTTGGTACAACTCTGTTACCTTCCACGCAAGGGGACAGTCTTGTGTTAACTGACACAGCAGGTAATTTAACTTTCTTTTCAGATACCACAACCAGTGAGACTGATTTCATAAATAGCAATACCTCTGTTGTTATAAGACCGGACCCTCTTGGAACCTCAACCATCGCTGTATCGGGGGGAGGAAACACCGCTGAACCTCTAGGTTTTCTATCGGATAGTTTTGACTTCAAAGCTTACGGTAATTCCTTTCTGAATAGTCCATCAACTCTATCTTTTACTCAGTCTCTGCTAAGTACAACCACACCCTTAAGTTCCGGTTCGTATATAACATTCAATGCAGGAACCGCAAATAGCGTTACCACTCCGCCCACTCGTGGAACTTCGGGTCAAATTTTAATAACCAACGGTGATGGTACAACTTCGTGGGTTACTAACCCTGAGCAAGGTTGGTGGGCAAGAACGGGGACAAATATTTACCCTGAAAATCCTGGGGACACTGTTCAAATTCACAACCTTGCGAGTATCCCCGTCATTGAACTAAAACCGGACGGAAACGGATACTTCATAGACGGGTTGCAAAATTTTCAAATAAATCCCGGGTACGCTGCCGGGGAAGTAGAACTTCGCGTCAATGATTTCCCTGGCGCTGGCATTCTCCAAATTGATTCCAGTATAGTAAATCTTCGTTCTTACGGTTCCGTATATACAAATGAACCAGCTCAATTTCAAGTAGATTATGCAACTGGTATTGTATTCAATGCAATGTTTACCAGTACTCGGAGAAATCTATTCACAATTGACCTAAACGGAAGCATACAGACTGGATTTAATGTAGTTGCCGGATACCCAGCTTTCTTTGCTGACGGCACTAACGGCGATACACGAGTTGCAGGTATCTTGACAGTCAATGGTGGAGTTGCTTTCTCTCCAACACCGCAGTCTTACTCTTTCCCAAATAACAGGGGAATAAATGGATACGTACTTGTTACAGACGGAGCTGGGGGCACTCAATGGCAATCCGCCTCTGCATTGCAAGGTTACTGGTCTCAATCGGTTTCTACTTTGGATATTTATCCGACAAAACCGGGTCAGAATGTATTCATAAAAGATAACACCGCAGTAAATGCTATTGAAATGTATGCCTCCGGGCGTATAACAGCGTTTGGAGGTGATATAAATAACCCTGCATTTGCAATTTCAAATAACGGTGCGGGGATGTATGGGGATAATTTGCATTTGCGGTTTGCTGTAAATGCGGTTCAAGCGGGAGAGTTCAATCAAACTGAGTTCCACAGTAATCACAATATTCGTATAACGGGTGATTCCACTGACTTCGCTACAGATGCTGTCATAAGCAATGATAACGACGACTTAGTCCTAACTTCCAGCGGCAGTGCTCTGAATGTAAAAGGAATAATTTTTGAAATAGCTCCTGCAATTCCTGCCGGTTATTTTACAAATACCAAAGATTTTGTGGTTACTGAAGGAAATGTTGCCTTAGGGTCTACCAATGTAGTTAACTATGTTGATTCTTTCACCTTAGCAATTGGTGATGTCACTGCTAACAAAAAAGGGTTGCTAAAGTTTGCTTCCCTGTATAACGGTGGTGATGGTGTAGAGCTGACCCAAGATGATGGGACCGGGGATTTTACAATCCAAATGAACCACTCGGCAGCACCCGTATTTACAATAAATGCAACGGACACCATTTTAGATACTACTCTAAGTGTTCTAAATGACACTACTCTTGCCAGCGAGTTGTATTTACCTTCACCAACAGTTCCTCCGGCCTCAACTTCACCTGGTGTAAAAGGTCAAATAGCTTGGGATGCTAATTACGTTTATATTTGCATAGCTGCTAATACCTGGAAACGTACCGCTTTGACCAGCTGGTAACTAGAAATCCAAACTCAAATCTTCTGGGTCCTCAGCAGAAAACGAACCGTATAAATCGTCCGGGGTTACATACCCTTCACACCCCTTTGACCTGTTGGCACTGGAACACACCAGTGCATACTTTGCGTTAGCAAAATGGTAATCTTGCCATTGCTCCCAAAGTTCGGCATCTTTGAATTTCTTTGCTGTGGGTGGACCACACAAAGCAATATCAGTATATTTATATCCCCTCTCAATCAAAAACTTATCAGCAATTTCTGAGAAGGTAAAACCGGTGTGGTCTACATCGGTACGCTGCCCTTTTCTAATCATCAAACCAGAGAGGGCACACACCGTTGGCAATGTTACACTTTCTCTAAAATCTTTCAA
>Ga0114959_10003693_pt1 | contig 11961 bp, 11 predicted proteins | sample C_130625_EF_Meta_FD_87317 | JGI IMG/M metagenome (GOLD analysis project Ga0114959, IMG submission 87317) | Freshwater microbial communities from Lake Croche, Canada to study carbon cycling - C_130625_EF_MetaG | ecosystem: Environmental > Aquatic > Freshwater > Lake | place: Lake Croche, Canada...
AGTCCGAATTTCAACTGGCGCGAAGTGCAGGGGACCGATCCCTCGTACACCGTGCTGCTACCGGCGAAACCGAGTACCCATTCTCGCGCTATCGATCTGGACGGTTTAAAAGTCACCATGATAATGACAGCCACCGAAACTAACGATATCAATTTCGCAGTTGCCAGCATAAAAATCGACGATGCAGCACAGCGCCATGCCGCACTACTCGCCATGCAAAAAGCGATGCTGCACAATATTCATGGCGACGTCGCAGAACAAAAAGTGGTCGCGCTAAAAGATGGAACAACGATGACTGAAATTCATGCCACGGGAAAAACATCGACTGGTCGTCCTCTCAGTTTATTCGCGCGCTTTGGTGAACATGGGCAGGATGTTTTTCAAGTCGTCGCTTTAAGCTCGTCAGATAACCTTACTAGCGAAATTGCTGACACTTTTCTTTCATCGTTTACCCCTCACTAATGTCGCACGCCAGTCATTATCTGGAAGGTAAAGCGGGCATACGCGTCGTTTTAATTTTTGCCGCGGCTTACTTTCTTTCGTATGCATTTCGAGCGATCAATGCGGTAATTGCACCTGACCTAGTCGCTGATATGCAGTTGTCGAACGCTGATCTGGGTTTACTCTCTTCCGCTTATTTCGTGGGCTTTGCAAGTCTCCAACTTCCACTTGGTTTGTGGCTCGATAAATATGGCCCACGTCGCACCGAATCGGCTCTGCTGTTATTTGCAGCAGCGGGTGTCGCCCTATTCGCCAGCAGCACAACGCTCGCTGGTTTATGGATAGGACGCGCACTGATAGGCGTTGGCGTATCAGCCTGCTTAATGGCACCATTAAAGGCCTATCGCAGTTGGTATGCGCCTGAGCGCCAAAGTCAGCTATCGAGTTGGATGCTGGTATTCGGAACCGCTGGCGCGCTTTGCACCACCGTACCCGTCGCAGCTGCGCTGCCATTGATAGGATGGCGTGGTGTGTTCTGGATCATGTGCGCGTTGGTATTAATTGCGGCGACTTTGTTATTCTTTCGACTGCGCGACGTCGAACAAGATCGACTTGAGCAGACAGTAAAGCAAGGCAATGCAGGCGATTCGCTATCGTATCGGCAGATTTTTACGCACCCGTATTTTCGACGCATGGCCTTACTGGGAGGCGTACATCAGGGTGGCTTTATGGCGGTTCAAACCTTGTGGGCCGGACCATGGATGATGCAGGTGTTGGGTCTAACCGCAACGCAAACTTCTCAAGTACTGTTTGTGTTTAATTTTTGTCTGATGCTGTCGTATGTGTTTTTGTCGTGGTGGGCGCCAAAGCATGTGTCGTATGGAGAAAAACCAGGTTGGCCAGCCTTGACGGTAGTGGGATGGGGTATAAGTTTATCCATCGCTCTGCAGATGACTATGCTGTTACTACCTTATTCATGGGCATGGCTGCTCTGGATACCGTTTTCATTATTAGTCACTGTTTCGACACTGGTACAGACGCATGTCAGCCTATCTTTTCCCTCCACCCAAGTAGGACAAGTCAATAGCGCGTACAACTTATCGTTGTTCATCGGCGCATTTAGTGTTCAATGGGGGCTAGGCTTATTAATTGATTTGTTTGTTACGAATGGTTGGGATTATTCACCTGCGATGCGTATGGCCTGGGCGGTTTATTTGATAGCGCAATTGTTTGCACTGGTTCGCTTTGTGAGGAGCAAAGCGAAATTCGATCCTAACGAGCAAGCGTCTATTCCTTAGTTGAGTTGCTAGGGTGAGTTTTAATAATGTGGCTAATGATATAGCTCGCGCATCACTATTTTTATCTAAAGCGCAGAACGCTCTTGAACAATGTCGTATTAATTTGTGATTTTGCAGTGCGGCCAAGGCGTTTACATAGTATTGGAATCCATCCCATTTTTCGATTGCGACTTTTATGCTGATTACGTTTAAATCAAAAGCTGCTGCTGACCTGTTAATGTACAAGACTCACGCTAAGCCTTTACTTGATACCCTGAGCAAAGACGTAGATCAAGGCATCATTACTGCAGAAGACATGCCTACAGCCATCGCAGCGCTGGAAAATGAAATCGCTCTGCACAAGCGCCAACACGCAGCAGACGAGACCGACAGCAACGATTCTTACGGTGACGATCTCGAATCCGGCAAACAAGTCAGTATTAGCGCGCGCGCGTTTCCATTACTCGAAATGATGCGGGCAGCACAGAAAGAAAATACCTTTGTGATGTGGGGAGTGTGATGCCTGAGACGCGATCACTGATATTGAAAATGCGCGACGGTACTGACATACATTGCGCGGATTTTTTTCCTCCCAACCCAGCGCACTCAGGCATCGTGTTCATGCATGGCTTGGGCGAACACTTCGGGCGTTATGCGCATCTCGCTGCTTTTTTTTGTGCGCGCGGTTTCGCAGTACGCACCTATGATCATCGTGGTCATGGCAAATCATCGGGCAAGCGTGGAGACATTCCTCACCAAGACAGCTTACTAGACGATGCTCAACACATCATGCACGACTGGCAATTGTCCTGCCCACCTTCTGTAACGCGACACCTAATGCTAGGGCATAGCATGGGGGGCTTATTCGCAGCGAAGTTCGCGCTATCTAAAATGAGCGCGCTACATGGTTTGATTTTGTCAGCGCCGGCGTTAGCGATTTACATGAATTTTGTCGAGCGATCTTTACTCACGGTGCTGAGCACAGTTGCGCCAGCACTCACGCTATCGAACGGATTAAAAACTAACTATCTGTCGCATGATGCTGCAGTTGTTAAATCGTATTGCAACGATCCCTTAGTACACGATCGTATCAGCGCACGATTACTCAATTCCATGCTCACCACCATGCACGATGTGTTTTCTCACGCAAGCTCACTCGATCTGCCGACGCTGTTGCTAGTAGCGGGACAAGATAAGCTGGTTGATTCAACCGGCAGCTTACGATTTGCACAGGCTAGTCCAGAAAACTATTTGCGTTTGCATGCGTATGACAATCTGTATCACGAAATTTTCAACGAACTCGATGCCAAAGCTGTGTTGGATGATGTGAGCACGTGGCTAGACCAGCTAAGCAATACGGTGGTGCGGTGAAAATCGCCACTGATTCCTTAGCGTTTGCGCTCGATGGCGCAGCGCGTGCGCTAACTTTGGTGAGTGCGGGTACTTCACTCCCTTACGCACTGAATACTACCTTTGATAGTTTGCGTGCACCGCCCTCAGCACGCGGCGCGATTCAAGACATCAGTTATCGCAGCATGAGAAGTTGGGGACTGAGTTCTGAACTGATGGATTTGCTGTTAGATGCGCCACCACAGCAAGAGCGGCTCGGCTCACTTTTACGTATCAGTCTGGGATTGTTGGCTGATGCCAGCCAACCGTATGCGGAGCACACGGTGGTTGATCAAGCTGTCTCTGCCTGCGCTGCCGACCGCGAGCTCTCGCGCGCTAAAGGCGTGGTAAATGCTGTGTTGCGTCGTTTTTTGCGTGACCGTGATCGTATGTTACGCACCGCGAATGCCTCGGAAGAAGCGCAGTGGAATTATCCGCAATGGTGGATAGATAAGCTGCGCAACGATTGGCCGAATCAATGGGAAGACATTCTGCAATCAGGTAATGCTCGTCCGCCACTCACATTGCGAGTTAATCGCCGACTCGGCGGTGTTGAAGATTATCTTGAAATACTTACTCAACAGCAGATAGAGGCAACGCCGATTGGACCTTGGGCTGTGCGGCTAACGCAGCCGACGCCAGTCTCTGACATTCCCGGGTTTCTGCAAGGCCGAGTCTCCGTGCAAGACGCAGCAGCCCAGCTGGCAGCACCTTTGATGCAGCTTGAAAAGGGTATGCGCGTGTTGGATGCCTGCGCAGCACCCGGAGGTAAGAGCGTGCACCTACTTGAAACTGAGCATGTATCACTGGTCGCGCTGGACAATGACAAGTTAAGGCTATCCCGCGTGGCAGACAATCTTGATCGAATGGGCTTCAAAGCCGAACTGCTTTGTGGCGATGCGCGTCGTAAAGATTGGTGGGACGGGCAGGCGTTTGATCGAATTTTGGCCGATGTGCCCTGCACGGCATCGGGCATTGTGCGGCGCCATCCGGACATACGCTGGCTAAGGCGCCCTGACGATGCGCGCACCCTAGCGAAGCAGAGCTTCGCCATTCTGGATAACTTGTGGAGCATGCTGCGGCCAGGCGGATTGATGTTGTTTGTAACGTGCTCGATCTGGCCTGAGGAATCCGAGCTACAGGCTGAGGCGTTCTGCCAACGCCACTCCTGTGAACGTTTGCCCGCCCCGGGGCAGCTGGCTCCTAAGTCAGTCGGGGCAGATGATCATGACGGATTGTTTTACGCGCTACTCCAAAAGCCCTCGTTTTGATACTATCGCCGGGTTGCTCGGGGCGTGGTTTTTTTACCACTCTGCGAACGCACCCCCTCTGGCACATCTGGGCAAGGTAAGAATACGTGGGATTTTTCTGGCTAGTGCCACCTAAACATCAACGTCGCACACTAAGCGATCTCTGGATTGGGATCCAAAAACTATTTTTGGGATTCTGGCTAGGTGCGCTGTGCTTCATTATTGCACCGCCAGCCATGGCAGCCGAAGGCATTGAATTCGTCGACGCCACTCTCTCAGCAACTGACGAAGGCTATTCGCTTTCAAGTAATTTTTCAGTCGAGCTTACGCATGCTTTGGAAGATGCGCTATCGCGCGGCATTCCTTTGCATTTCAAACTTCAACTCGAGGTATCAAGACCACGTTGGTATTGGCTAGATGATGTCGCCATTAAATCCAGTCGTAACATCCGTATTTCATACAACGTTCTGACTCGTCAGTATCGAGCATCTATCGACGGTAGTTTGTATAGAAGCTTTACACAACTTGATGACATGCTCGCATTGCTGCGCCACCCGGGACGTTGGCTCGTTGCTGAAACTAATGCGTTGAAGGCTGATGCTAACTACACGGTTGCGATTCAATTCGGCCTCGATGTTTCTCAACTGCCTAAGACCATACAGGTGACCGCATTAGGAAGCGGTGATTGGAAAATGTCGTCGGGTTGGACTCGCTTTAACTATAAGGCAGAAACTAAGTGACGCGCGCACTTCGTTATCTTTTAATCGCTGCCGCAATGACGGTCAGCATGCTGTTATTCCTATTAGCCACTGTCAGCGACAACACACGATTATTTGATTCCTACTACTCATGGATAGTCGGAGCCAACGTGTTAGTGGGTACGGCACTGTTTGTGTTGGTATTATTTCTGCTAGCGCGTTTAATTAGTCGTTATCGTCGCAAACGTTTTGGATCGCGCTTGATGACGCGATTAGTGTTGATGTTTACCTTGATAGGTGTTTTACCAGGCTTGGTTATTTATTTAGTTTCGGTGCAATTTGTATCTCGGTCGATTGAATCCTGGTTTAACGTCAAGGTTGAAACTGCACTCGAATCAGGTTTAACGCTCGGTCGTAGCGCTCTCGACGCTTCACTTAAAGACTTACGTTTGAAAGCGCTCGCCGTTGCTTCCGAACTTTCTGAAATGCCGGACTCTGTGCTGGCAGGGCAGTTAGCCCGAGCTATTGAGCGTAATCAATTAAATGAAGCGATTGTTGTCTCTGGCACGGGTCAATTAGTCGCCAGCACTAGCAGCGCTTTGTCCAACCTTGTACCTGATATGCCTACGGCTGCGATGATTTCACGTGCCAAATCGATGAGCAGCTATGGATTAATCGAAGGGGGCAGTGAAGGTACTAGCAGCGCTAACGACGGAGGCGCCAATTCACCTTCAACGAGTGCGAAGGGTGGCCTCCGTCTACGCGTGTTGGTTACGATTCGTGGTAACGGTACGTTGAAGTCATTGAATAGCCAGCCTCGCTATCTGCAAGTCACACAAGCCGTACCCGAACAATTAAGTACAAACGCAGAAGCTTTACGCATTGCGTATGGCGAATATCAGGAACGATCATTAGCTCGCGCTGGCTTACGAAATTTTTATCTAATTACGCTGACACTGACGCTACTGTTAGCTATTTTTGCTGCGATGGTCAGCGCATTTCTTTTAGCAACTGATTTAGCACAACCTCTGCTGTTGCTAGCTGAAGGAACGAAGGCGGTTGCAGAAGGTGATCTTTCACCACGCCCGATTACAGCAAGCTCTGATGAACTGGGAACGCTAACTAAATCATTCAACATGATGACGTCTCAGCTGGCAGACGCGCGCGAAGCCGTTGAACGCAATCGTAAAGAAGTTGAAGACGCCAAAGCCTATCTCGAATCTGTATTAGCCAATATGTCGGCGGGTGTAATGGTGCTGGATGACCAATTACGACTAGTCACCTTCAATGCATCAGCCGAAAAAATTTTGTATCAAAATTTATGGCCTTTCCTCGGTCTTTCGTTCGCCAGCATAGCCAGCCTCGCCGCATTTAGCGCTCCTATCATTGAAGCCTTTTCAGGGCAAAGTGCTCACGCTGCGATGAGTGACGGCGACCCGCTGACACAACAGTGGCAACAGCAAATTGAGATTCCGCGTCGTCTTATCGGTCAAAAAATAGATACGGAAATCTCGCTGCTAGCTCGCGGTGCTCGACTACCGGTAGATACTGGGCTCGGTCATGTGGTGGTGTTTGATGATATTTCTGATCTGATCTCTGGACAGCGTTCCACCGCTTGGGCAGAAGTGGCAAGGCGTCTTGCACATGAAATTAAAAATCCACTGACACCGATTCAACTATCCGCTGAACGTCTGATGATGAAACTTCAAACTAAGCTCAGTGGCGATGATGCGGCTTTACTTGAACGCGGTACGAATACGATTGTGAATCAAGTCGTCGCTATGCAACAGATGGTAGACAATTTCCGCGATTATGCAAAAACACCACCGCCTGTTCTTAAGCCCTTAGAACTGAATAGCTTGATTATGGAAATTCTTGAACTTTATGGCGGCCTTCGTAGCAATGAACAATTATTCACGCATTTAGAAAACGATCTTCCAAAAATCATGGGTGACGCAACCCAACTTCGACAAGTGGTACACAACTTATTACAAAACGCACAAGATGCGACCAGTGAACTAAAAGGCGAACGCGCGCCGCAAATCGATGTGCGGACAGAATCGATACGCTACGGCGATGCCGATGGCGCCACTCGCATCGCCGTTAGCTTAAGCATTACCGACAACGGCCCGGGCTTTGATTCCAAAGTCATGGCCAGAGCGTTTGAGCCGTATGTAACGTCAAAACCCCGAGGTACTGGCTTGGGATTGCCTGTGGTCAAGAAAATTGTAGAAGAGCACGGCGGCCGGATTGAGCTGCAAAACCGCAAAGATGGGCCTGGAGCAAGGGTTTCCATACTTTTACTTCGGCTGGCAAGTATTTAATCATTTGACATTATTAATTGCAAAAAATACAATTTCCGTACGAGTCCATCGGATTGAGAAAAAGAGGCGGCAATGGCGAATATTCTGGTAGTTGATGATGAAATGGGTATCCGGGAATTGCTCTCGGAAATACTGGGCGATGAGGGTCACGTCGTCACGACGGCCGAAGACGCCAACCAGGCTCGCGACCTTCGACTCTCAAGCTCGCCTGACCTCGTTCTCTTAGATATATGGATGCCAGATATTGATGGCGTTACTCTCCTCAAGGAGTGGCAGCGCGACGGTCTGCTGACCATGCCCGTTATTATGATGTCGGGTCATGCCACCATCGATACGGCCGTCGAAGCAACCCGAATCGGCGCGATTAATTTTCTAGAAAAGCCAATCTCTTTACAAAAGCTTCTGCGAACCGTGCAGCAGGGTTTATCAATAGCACCCGAGGCCGCTCGCGGCACGATGGTCTCTACGAATGGCCGATCGAATGCGATACCTGACAAAACTGCGATCCCTGCATCGCCGCATCCATTTAATGGTCATTCTTACCCAACCACTCTGACTTCTGGTAACCAGTATTTGCCGCCTGAAACTGAATTCCGCGTTTCCTTTGAATTACCTCTGCGTGAAGCGCGTGATGCCTTTGAACGCGCCTACTTCGAGCATCATCTGAAACGCGAAGGCGGCAGTATGACGCGCGTAGCCGAGCGTACCGGTTTAGAGCGTACCCATCTGTATCGAAAGCTAAAGCAACTAGGCGTGGAATCAAACAAGGCTGCAAAGAAAACCGGATGACCTTACTTCGTTTAGTCTACGGTGCAAATCAGAGTGAGCGCGAGGACGCGATTAAAACTCAGATTAACCCGAAACTATTCACCATGGCCTTGTTGGAAGGCGGCGCCGTGGGTAACACACCGCTTAACTCTATGGCATCGCTCAAAGTGGTTCGCATGGCACCTGGTTGCCCATGTTGTAGCGGTAACCTAACGATGCGCGTGATGCTTAATCGTGCATTGAAAGAAAAACCTGATTTAGTGTTTCTAAGCTTGGCAAATCCTCTACATATCACAGCGATCAGGGATTTTTTGCAGGAAGATCAATATTCGGGTAGGCTGGATTTAGGCTTTGATCTTATCTGTGAATCTGTAAATTAATTTTGGCATGCGAATTGCTGTACCTCTTGAAAAATCGTTTTACAGCACCATTTTGGATCACATAGTACTTACTCCAAGGAGCCGGCATGAACCTGATCTATAACAGCGAGCAGTACAGCGTGCTTGAGTTTGGTGCCGAAGCAGAACAAGAAGCCATGCGCTTTGGTGGCTATGAAATTCTTGATAAACCCGCACAACGCGAAATCTTCATCGCAGGTCCACTCGCCGAAACCTTCAGACAACATGTGCGCGATTTGATCGCTACCGCGCCTAGCATGGAAGAATTTGATGAGTTTTTAGATAGCTATGGCTCGCTCATGGCACAACCTGTCGTACTGCACTAAGCAATAAACAAACGATAGTCCGCACGTGAATGCATAGTAATTCTCGCTTTATCACCAGTAATCAAACGGGTATTCACGATCAACTGCACGACCTGATTCAACGTCGTGCTTCTTCTCATTATCTCAAGCCCATCGCGCCGAGTAGTCGCCTTGCTTTTAACTCGGCGTTACGCGCCTGGCGAGATAACAACAAATCACCAATCATCATTGATGCAGGTTGTGGCGTCGGCTTATCCACTCGACGACTCGCCACACTGCAGCCCCAACATTTCGTAATTGGAATCGATCAGTCATCGGATCGATTGTCGCGTCAAGTTGAGTGGTCATCTGATACTCCCGACAACTTCATTACCGTGCGTGCTGATGTCGTTGATTTCTGGCGATTGCTGCACGATGCTGAGATTTATCCTTCTCACCACTACCTGCTCTACCCAAACCCCTGGCCGAAAAAACACCATCTAGCTCGACGATGGCACGCGCATCCGGTATTTCCAACGCTGCTAGCACTCGGTGGTTATATTGAATGCCGGAGTAACTGGAAAACATATGTGGAAGAATTTGCAGTCGCCGCGACACTGATGAGTGGCACCTCTGCCCAGTGCGAAAGCTTTTTGCCCAGTTCTGCTGCCTTGACACCTTTTGAAGAAAAATATCTCAACTCGGGTCATGAGCTATGGCGTTGCAGGCTACATCTGCCTGCGACTAACAGCCCGTCAAAGGCAACTGAATTTTCATGTTAACGTTGACAAGAAATCACTCTTGATCGAGCCCTATCATGTGCCAACTGCTGGGCATGAATTGCAATACTCCCACCGACATCGTGTTCAGCTTTACCGGTTTTGCAACGCGAGGCGGTGGCACCGATGAACACAAAGACGGCTGGGGAATCGCCTTCTTTGAGGGTGCGGGAGTCCGACTGTTTGTCGATCATCAATCAGCCATTGCCTCGCCTGTGGCAGAGTTGATCAAACACTATCCGATCAAATCCACCAACGTCATATCGCATATTCGCAAAGCCACGCAAGGCCATGTCGCGCTAGAGAACTGTCATCCATTCATACGCGAACTATGGGGGCGTTATTGGGTCTTTGCTCACAATGGTGATCTGAAAGAATTTTCACCTGAATTAAACGGCGCATTCCGTCCGGTTGGCACCACCGATAGCGAACACGCGTTTTGCTTCTTACTACAAGAATTACGCAGCCGCTTCGGAGACACGCCACCAACACAATACCAACTTACTGAAGCGTTGAAAGAACTGACGACCGACATTGCATCGTACGGCATATTTAACATGATGCTCTCAGATGGCTCGGCCTTGTATGCGCATTGTTCAACCCGTTTGCATTACATCATCCGCAAATACCCGTTTGCACAAGCGAAGCTATCTGATGAAGATTTAACGGTCGACTTTTCAGAAGTCACCACACCGAATGATCAGGTGGCTATCATTGTCACTGAGCCTCTAACGACTAATGAAAATTGGCATGCTTTTAGTGCAGGTGAGATGAAAGTATTCGTTGATGGTCAGCCAGTGAACTGATTCACTGGCTGACCATCACGAGCTTTACAAATTCGGCGCCAACCAACTCTGTAACTGTTCCGCACTAACGCCACGCCGCTTGGCCATGTCAGTCAACTGATCAGCACCTATTTTTCCGACGCTAAAATACTTAGACTCGGGATGGCCGAAATAAAATCCTGAAACGGAAGCGCCCGGGAACATAGCATACGATTCTGTCAAACTCATTCCGATGTCTTCGCACTCAAGTATGCGGAACATATCTTGTTTTACTGTGTGTTCGGGACACGCTGGGTAACCCGGCGCAGGACGTATGCCCCGATACGACTCCGCAATCAACTCGGTCGCTGCAAACTTTTCATCACTGGCATAACCCCACAAATCTTTGCGCACACGCTCATGCAGATATTCAGCAAAGGCTTCCGCAAAACGATCAGCCAGCGCCTTGAGCATGATGGATGAATAATCATCATTAGCGCTTTCAAAACGTTGCTCATGTTTTTCAATACCAATGCCTGAGGTCACAGCAAACAAACCGATGTAATCTGTAATGCCAGACGATTTAGGCGCGATGAAATCAGATAGACATTGATTAGGTCTAGCAACTCCATCAATAACCGGCTTTTCCGTTTGTTGACGTAAGCCGTAATACGTGAATGCGACTTCTGTTTTACTTTCGTCGGTATAAATTTCAATATCATCATCACCAACAGTATTGGCGGGCAAAATCGCCATCACACCATTTGCTGTCAGCCACCGACCATCTATCAGTTTTTTCAACATCGCCTGCGCTTCAGCATAGACATTGCTAGCTGATTCGCCGACTACGGGGTCGGTCAAAATTGCAGGGAAAGGCCCCGCCAAATCCCAAGTCTGAAAAAACGGACCCCAATCGATGTAGTTAGCCAGCAGTGCGAGATCGACATTTCTGAAATGACGACGCCCTATGAATTTCGGTTTGTGTGGTGCGTACTTATCTTGAAACGACAAACTCATTTTGTTTTTACGCGCCGCCTCTAGCGACAGCATAGGCACAGCCTTTTTGCCAGCATGCTGTTGTCGAATACGCTCGTAATCAGTCGCAATCTCACTAATGTAGTGATCGCGCGATTCGGGCGTTAGCAACGACTGCGCCACCGACACTGAACGAGAAGCATCGGGCACGTACACTACCGGCCCTTCGTAATTCGGCGCAATCTTCACCGCTGTGTGAGCACGACTGGTGGTCGCACCACCAATTAAGAGCGGCGTCTTTAAGCCACGGAAATACGGATCGCGCTGCATTTCTTTGGCCACATGCGCCATTTCTTCCAGTGACGGCGTGATCAAACCCGACAAACCTATGATGTCGGCATTTTCTTCTTTAGCTTTGGCAAGAATTTCCGAACACGGCACCATCACGCCCATGTTCACCACATCAAAATTATTACATTGCAAAACTACAGATACGATGTTCTTACCAATATCATGCACGTCACCTTTAACGGTAGCGATGATAATTTTTCCTTTGGCTTTCGCCGCTTGCCCTGTGCGTTTCTCTTCTGCGAGCTTTTCTTCTTCAATGTAGG
>Ga0114959_10003695_pt1 | contig 11958 bp, 14 predicted proteins | sample C_130625_EF_Meta_FD_87317 | JGI IMG/M metagenome (GOLD analysis project Ga0114959, IMG submission 87317) | Freshwater microbial communities from Lake Croche, Canada to study carbon cycling - C_130625_EF_MetaG | ecosystem: Environmental > Aquatic > Freshwater > Lake | place: Lake Croche, Canada...
ACCAGCTCCAGCTCCTGTTCCTGGTTCTAAACCAGCTCCTGGTACTGTTTCTGACTCTGGTACTGGTACTGGTACTGGTACTGTTTCTGATCCAAATGCGAAACCTCTTCCTGAGCCAAGCGCAACTGTAAAACCAAATCCAGATGAAGGAAGAAATGGAGAACAAATAGGCTTACCACAAGGAGTAACAGACCAAACTACAGTTCCAGAAACTCCATTTCAAAATCAACCTCAACAACAAGTAGTAGATTTCCCAGATGCAATCGCAAAACCAGTACCAGGATCAAGTGCACAATTATTAGGAGGAGTAAAGCGTAAAGAAGGGATGTTAGGTTTTGCTAAAAGAATATTTGATACTTTAGTAAAGGAACCATTAATGGGGGGACCAAAACAAAATGGAGGAAATAATAAAAAGTCAGAAAAAACAAAGAAAACTCAATAAAAACCAAATTCCAATATAAACTTGCAAAACAATATAAAATCAATATTTTATATTCTTTATTATGAGCAAATCCAAACAACAAGTCCCATTCGTGAGTGTATGTACGCCTACATTCAACCGTCGTCCATTTATTCCAATAATGTTAAAATGCTTTGATCATCAAACTTATCCGAAAGATAGAATGGAATGGATTATTATAGACGATGGTACAGATAAAATAGAGGATCTTGTAAAAAATCACCCACAAATAAAATACTTTAAGTATGACAAGAAGATGACATTAGGAAGAAAACGCAACCTAATGCATCAGAAAGCACAAGGTTCCATAATCGTTTATATGGATGATGACGATTATTATCCTCCAGAACGAGTATCACACGCAGTAGAGACATTAAAAAATAATCCATCTGCATTATGCGCAGGATCAAGTGAAATGTATATTTACTTCAAACATATTGGACAAATGATTCAGTTTGGGCCATATGGACCAAAACATTCTACTGCAGCCACTTTTGCATTCAGAAAAGGCCTTTTAAAAACGACAAAATATGATAATGATGCTTGTCTAGCGGAGGAGAAGAAATTTTTGAAGGACTACACAGTGCCATTTGTTCAATTAGACCCATTGAAATCCATCTTGGTTTTCTCTCATACTCATAATTCATTTGATAAGAAAAAATTGTTAGAAAACAAAAATGATCCAAATATTAGATCCACTACCAAAACCGTGGATGATTTTGTCAAAGAGCATGATATCAAGAAATTCTTTATGGAAGATATTGACCAATATTTAGATAACTATGAACCAGGTAAACCGCAACATAAACAAGACATATTGAAACAAATAGATGAACTTACTGAAAAACGCAAAAAAATGCAGGAAAAAATGCAAAAACAACAATCAGCAAATCCACTTTATCCAAAAATGATGGAACAAATTCAGATTATTCAACAATTGGCATCAGAAAACAATATCTTGAAAGAAAAAATCAAGTATTTGGACGAAAAAATGAAGGAACTATTGGCTCAATCTATTAAAGATCGTAAAGACTTGGCAAAATTTCGGTATGGTCCTTCTTGTTAAAAATTCTTTTGTTGCACTTGCACATATGCGTCTTTAATAAATTAAATAATATATTATACAAAATGGTTTAAAAACAAAATACATTATAATGTATTAATACAAGAAACCAAAAGAGATGTGGCAAGATGAACACTTAGAGAATGCGGATGATTATTCCCTTGATTCAAATAACCGTCATAAGGTGAATGATCTTGTGAAGGATAAGAGGAAGCATAAGATTAAAAGAGTTAATCGTGATGGTAGACTGAAGACAATTGAAATATTTGGTTCAGGTCCTCAGGACTGCACAATTAGAAATGCAGTGAGTGGTTTTAGATATGTAGGACACAATGTTGGCTCATTGAATGAGGATTTATATTTCAAGGTAAAACTTTCCACTGGTGAACTCGGTGAAGGAGTAGAAGGTCCAACATTGTTTTACGATGATCCAGAACAATACGAGAATCATTTGTTTGAGGAGGTTTCACAGGAAATCAAGCAAAAGTGGCATAAGAAGTTTTTGGATGCAAAATATGGAGAACTCACTAGTTCTAGTTAAGTAACTCCTCCAAAAATTTATGATAAATTTACGAATAGTATTATATTAAAAATAAAAATAATATAATATAGAAATTAAATTACAATGATATTAAATATGTGTTTATTATTTTATCTATTTTTTATGATTATGAATAAAAATACTTATTATTCAAATAAATATATGGATGAAAGGGTTGGTATAGATGAAAAATTTTTGATTAATGAAGTTTCTATTTCTGACGAAGAATTAATGAAAAACTTTTATAAAAAGAGTGTATTAGATAAATTATCAAGTCATAACTATAGTGTAGATGAAAAAATAAAGATAATACAAGAATTGGGGTTTTTTGAAGAAAAACTGAATACAGAAAATATAAAACCATTTAGTTCAAAAAACGGTGGTTTAATGAATGATTGGGACTTTGAAGAGTTTTAATCGTAACAGTCATTTTGTACAGAACACTGATCATCCTCAATAATTGCATCATCCGGAAAATCTTCTGCATCTTCTTTTGTATATTTTTCCAAATATCTATAAATGCGATTAATGTCTAATTTAGATATTTCATAATTCTCTAAAAAACCAGAGATTTCAGTATCCTGATATTTATTTCGTAAATCCAAGAAAAAAGAGAATATATCTTTCTTATCCATCCCTAAAACCTGACATAAATTTTGAATAAAGAGTGAATTATTATATTCAGTGGAATATTTTGTTAGTACTTTGGTGAAACGTACTTCAGTTGGATTATAAAGTTCTTTTTTTTGGAATGTTTCATGATACAATTTATTATTTTTAAAGGTTTTGATGAGAGAACTCATTTCATTAAATTGCCAGATTTGTTTTTGAAAAGTAATGCGATCAATGTAATCAGCAAAACACATATTATTCAATAATTTTACATAAAATGGAACAGCAATACTTTTATTTGTTTTACCTAAAACATCAATAATATTTTCGTGCCATAATAAGCCAACAATTGTTCTATCCGTTTCATTCATAATAGTAAGATGATCATTGAGCGAGTAAGAATGATTGATGAGTTTTTGTGTTATTTTTTTAGTGTCATCATTATATGATTTAAGTTCAAATATCTTTTCAATGTTGTTATTTTTTAAAATACTTTTATCATTATTATAAATACTTATTATATTATTCAATTTTCGTAAATCATTTTGAACATATTGTATCATACTTTTCATCATTTTTGCGTCTATTTTTGGCATCAGAAAGTTGATAATATTAGTCATTTGTGGTTGTGTAGGCGATTTCAATTCAACTACGAAACATACTTTCATTAGTTCCTTGATTTTTTTATCAATATGATAATTACCAATACATACAATTGGATTCATTGTCACTTCTTCTTTCTTCTGTTTCTTCGTTTTCTTGGGGCGGATCAATTTGATTAATGTATTGATTCCACCTTTGTCCCCATTATTCATTCCATCAATTTCATCCATTACTATGGCAATTTTTTGTACCTTTTTGTGAAACATACTCATAATATTTTTATCGGACATATTATGCTTAGTAATCGTCTCAATGATACTCTTATTACGAACATCTCCAGCATCATATTTGACGACGTCGTAATTTAGTTCTTTCAACAAGTTCGTGACAAATGTCGTTTTTCCAGTGCCTGGTTCACCATAAATATAAATACCCTTTGTTAGAAGCAGATTTTGTTTTTCTAATTCAAAAGTTTTTAAAAAATTCTTAATTTTATTGGCGCTTTCTTCGCGCTCCAAGAGTTGATTCATATTTAATTCATCCATTTTCTTTTTATTATCTTAACAAGATTCTTTTTATGTTGATTTTTACTCACAACATTTGAACCATATAATGTAGACTGTATCAAATGTTTGCATTTATTTGACTCGTATACCAGGCAATAATCTATTAAAAAATACAAATAATTTATATACATCTTTTCTTTATAATAATAATTATGAAAATGAAGCCAATGTCTGTAATTTTCTTTTAATACTTGAGAAAAAACGAAACTATTATCTCTGCGAACAATATCTCGGACATAGTTGTCATATTGGTGTTTAATGTTGCATAAATAATTTTTGATAGATGGGTGATACAATTCATAATAAGATCTATTTAAAGTCATAAGAACGATTGGTTTAACATATTCAAAAATAATGTCTATTAATTCTTTTGGTAAATTATTTTTGATATTTGATAATATGAGTTGATTTTCGTCTTGTGTTTGGTCTTGTTTTGCAGTTTCATTATTCATTGTTATAATATTACTATATTTAACTTTATACAAAAATCAATATTGTTTGTATAAAGATTGAATAATTTAAGTTTGGTTTTGTCTAAGCTGTTTCTGTAGGCTCATCAGGTGTGCAAGGATCGGTTTTCCCGTAACCATAGTTGATTCCGTCCCACCAAACTTGGTGGTCATTTGCCCACTTATATTTGCTGCAATCATCCATTGAAGTGAAATCTTGATGATAAAATGATTGTCCATCAGTTGATTCGGGGAATCCTGTGCCTAATTTATGCACATTAACGCAGATATTGTTACCGGAGGTATCAACCCAATAATCAGGACAGTCGCTAATAAGAGGTGGCCATTCTACCTCACTTTTAGAATAGCTCAAGAATATGATAATTAAAATAATAGAAATTATAAAAAGTCCACCAGTAATCATTAAAACGATGCCTTGAAAATTTGCCATTGTATAAAATAAATACATATAATTTTTTCTATAAGTCTAATATAAATGAGTTGTTCAAATATTGTATCAAATGGAAGAGTGGATATTAATGGTCCTAAAACCAAGGATCTCTTTAATATTTACGACAAAATACCAGCGAAGCAATGTGCAACTTTAAGAAATCCTACTGAAGGACTTTGGGATAAAACTTCTCTCTCAGACACATTTTTCTCTCAACAAAATATTCAGATCATACAAAATGGAATACGCGCCGGAGTTTATCATATGTCTAAAGGCCAATATATTATTGGAAATCAAGAATGTGACACCTTGAAAATAATTATGCGTAGTTTGTTTTTGCAATACGCAGCGAATCAGCCTGATAATATTAAGAAACAAGTGGAAGAGTTGAACAAAATGGTTCTAGATTACTGTATTCCTCAAGTATATGGAGAGGCACACGGCTATCACAAATACATTGTTGATGCAAGTACAATGTACACGCCAATTGCTCACCCTGTGATGTCATCTAATAATGATAAGCAGCTAGGGTTGAATCCTTGGTTCTAATTCCACTTTTGGGAAAGGTGGATCCAAATCTTACAAGCCTTCCCCCGCTTAATTATGGATCGTTGCTCAAAAGTGGAATGAGTTTTGCTCCACTTTTTCTAAAAGTGGATAAGAGTTTTGCTCCACTTTTTCTAAAAGTGGATAAGAGTTTTGCTCAACTTTTTCTAAAAGTGGAAAAGTGGATAAGTTGAAATTTATTAATTTTTAGCTCCACTTTTTTAAAAGTCTAAACTATGATCTACACCAATTATTATTTAATAACTACATCAACTCTTTTTTCAGTGCCAGTTTTTTATGGTATTTATAAAAGAAAATATGGATTGTCAGCAGTTACAAGCGTTGCAATGACTTGTTCTCTGTTTTACTGGTACCAACCAGTAAAAGGGACTTCTAAAAATGCTGATTTAATTGTTAGCAAAATCAGCGGTTTTATTTATTTTGCATATGGACTTTACAATATGAATAACAATTTTGGAAAAATGATTGGATATTCAAATATGGCATTGATGTTAAGTTGTTATAATGCATCTTGTATATTATATAATTTGAATAACCCATATTGGGTATACTACCATATGAGTTTTCATTTATTTACAGTTTTTGGTAAAATGCTTGTTATTGGATTTTCCAATTAGTTGCTGCCTTTAGAAAAGATAGAGTAAAATATAATCTGCGTTTATATTATTATGTGGGCTTGTTTTTTTATTTCTTTTATCCTCTTTGTGCTTTTGACACCTGGGATCCTTCTTCGTCTTCCTCCTAAGGGTGGTAAGCTTACTGTTGCTATTGTGCACGGCGTTGTCCTTGTTTTCATTCTTCGTTTAATTATGGGTTATTATAAGAAGAACTACGAAGGTCTTATGGGAGGTGGTTATGGTAGTGTAGGACGCGCATTATTGATGTAAACTATTCATAACTTTCCAATATTTCTCTCTTTGATCTTTTTTATTTCAAAATAATATAAATTTAAATCTAACTTTATATTATTATGAACCATTTGTTTTGTTTGTTTATTGTTGTTCTCTTTGTTCTTTTGACACCCAATGTTCTTCTTCGCCTTCCTCCTAAGGGTGGAAAGTGGACTGTTGCTATTGTTCACGGTCTAGTCTTCGCGTTTATCCTTCACTATTCTTATATGTACTACTTTAAGGCAACTGAGGGTGCTACTACTATGAAAGCAATGCCTGATGCGTTGAAAAATATGATGGGAACAAAGAAGCAAGGTATGAAAGCAATGCCTGGAGCAATGAGAAAATAAATCTATTTCTTTTTACTAGATTTTTTAAGAGATTTGGATTTTTTGGCTTTTCTTAATTTTTTGGACTTCTTAGATTTCTTACCTCTCTTTCTTTTTTTAAGGCCTTTGCCTAATGCAGACAATAATCTAGGATGAGTAATAGATTGAATCAGATCATCTATTTCAGAATTTTTTCCGTAAATATCTTCGTCATATTTAATAAAATAAAAACAACGAAATGTCACAACTACATCATTTAATGCATTATGTAATTTTGATTCAACAGGTGGATATCCAAATAAATATTCGTAAAGCTGATTTAATCTAGGGAATTTGTAATAAGTCTTGCCACTATGACTTTTAGCTTCAATTTTGCAAACATCTGTTCCCATATCCGCAGTGCATTTAAATTTTTGTGATGATTGTATTCCAACAAATTCACTCAAATATCTTGTGGTATCAGCAGATAAGTGCAGTTTCATTAACTCAGCTAATACCATATTTTTATCGTACTCCACATTATGACCTACAACAATATTTGCATGTTTATATGCTTCCAAAAAATTTTCAATTGCTATTTGTAATGAAACTGTTTTTCCCATTGTAGCCGCTTTTTGTTGCTCTTTTAGCGCATTTGTTATTGTATAATGTGCATCAGGATCGCTTAAAAACGTATGAACAGTTTCTTGTGGTAAATCAATATACTCATCAAAAGGAGTGAATTCATTAGTTTCAGTATCATATAAAATATAACTGATCTGAATAATATCATTCCATTTTGGCGACCATTTCGACCAAGAATCTAACCTTGGTGTTATAGAAAAAAGTTCCGATTTTAATTGATCAACAAACCTTCTCTCTTCTGCTGTTTTTCTAGACATTTTCATCAAGGGAGTGAACCCAGTTGTTTCGGTATCAAACACTAATATAATAGGCATATGACTATTTATTATATTATGTAAATATTTTAAGTAAATGAAGAATCTACTTGAGACTATTGAAAAAATAAGTCAAAAATCCTTGAATTCCTGCAAATATTATCATTATAATAAAAATCATTAAAAAATCTGGTCCGGTTGGTAATTTAAAATCGGCGTTAACATTTGAATTCATTCTACCAATATTGTAGTGGATCATATTTTCAAACATATTAACAAAAATATATACAATAAATGATACAATAATTAAATGAACGTTTTTTCCATTAAGAATATACATATATATTTTATATATTATTAATTATTTTTTGTTTTTGTTATACAAATATTAATAAATTTATACAAATTTATTATTTATACAACGCTGAGCTTTGTTACTTTCTTCACTTTCTTTGCTCCTGAGCCGCTCATCATTCTCTCTTTCTCTTCTTTGAACTTTAATAACTCTTGTGCAAGATCGTCCAATTCATAAGTCCACATTTCTTGTACAGATGTTTCTTGCACCTTCTTTAACTCGGCTTCTTTTGTTCCGCGTTCTTTTTCCAACTTGGCTACATTTTCTTCAGTGACACTGTCCATCGGCATCTTAGTCAAATATTTGTAGTCCTCGTCATCATCTATCACATCGTAACCTTTCTCCTCTAACATTTCAATCACCTGATCTTTCTTCTTGAAACGCAAATCAATCGTTCCATCCAAGTTTTCCTTGATATAACGCGCCTTGTTAGAAAGCAGTAACAGTTCAGCAGTAAGGGCCTCCACTAAATAATTTTTGCGATCTTGATACATTGTAAGACGCTTCTCATAGTAGTCGTCAATAATTTTCGCAATACTATCATATTTCTTCAGTTGCTCATCTGCATCAAACAAGTGCATATTTCTAAGGCTGCCAGTTGTGAAGAGCTTGAAAACCTTCTCAAGTTCATTGGTTCCATTTTCATAGGTCTTGGCCTCCAATTCTTCCAGCTTACCCTTGGCCAATGTAATCGTGAAATCAACAGTAGTATCTTTGCTCATATCATCGTAGTCCTTGACAACAGGTACAATCTTCTTGCCATCTTTATCTGTTGTTTCCGTTAAATTCTCCAAGAGCTCCTTGAAGTCGTCTGTCCAAAATCCGACAGGCAGTTCAGTGACTTGAATCTTGTCGGCTGACACCTTCTTGTAAATTCCCTTGAACATATATTTTTGATCATCTACTTTGATTGTTTGACCAGTGAAGCCGTCGTAGTAAGGCGCAAATTCAAACACAGATTGTTCAACAGTGTTTTGCAACTTCGCCTTCAAATAAGCCATAATCTCCATTGGATTATAACACAAAATTTCTGTGCTGAATCCAGTGCCGATGCCCTTGCACCCATTGACTAAAACCATCGGAATAATCGGAGCATAATACACTGGCTCAACTGGAAGACCATCATCATCCAAATACTGCAAGACATGGTCATCTGCTTCAATAAAGATTTTACGCGAAATCTTGGACAGCTGTGTGTAGATATATCTTTCCGATGCACTATCTTTACCGCCTTGTAGACGAGTGCCGAACTGACCATTTGGCATAAACAAGTTGATGTTGTTGGAACCGACGAAATTTTGTGCCATTCCGACAATCGCAGCATTCAATGACGCCTCGCCGTGATGATAACCAGAGTGCTCAGACACATAACCACTGAATTGTGCGACCTTGATCTCAGTAGTCAGATTTTTCTTCAACGCTGAGAAGAAGATTTTGCGCTGACTTGTCTTGTGGCCATCCATCAAGTTGGGAATGCTGCGATCGCAATCGTATTTGGAAAAGTGGATGAACTCGCGTTCAATGAAATCGTCATAAGTGACCATATCTTGACTTGTAGATAAGTGCTTGTTGCGGTCATAGAGTTCCAGCCAGTCCTTGCGATCATCTGCGCGTTTTTTGTTAAAGACCATATCAATTGCTTCATCGCTGCTCTTACCCTTGGACTCAAAGCCGATGACTTTCTTCTTCTCAAAATATTCGCGGAATTCTTTGCCAGTACTGGTACCCAAACCTTTGTAATATTTGACTTTCCAGCCTTTGGCATCATTGGCTTGTTTCCAATCCTCATATTCACCGTCATTGTAGAACACCAACTCTTGAGATCCCTTACGCGCCTTCAAAATCGGAGTGTTCATAAATCCGATGAATCCAGGAATGAGTGCCAACGAAGGCCACTCGGAATGAAACAAGTTGATACAGAGACCTTTGATATGCGAACCATCCAAATCCTGATCCGTCATAAAGAGGACTTTGCCATAACGCAGCTTTTTGTTGACATCAGCCAATGATGTGTAAGAGTCGCCGGTTACAAGACCAAGTATCTTCTTGATTTCGGAGATCTCTTTGTTCTCACCGATTTTCTTGATGGACTCGCCACGCACATTGAGGAGCTTACCCTTGAGTGGATAGACGCCAATGTTGTTGCGGTCTTCAGAAGATAGACCAGAGACAATACCAGCCTTGGCTGAGTCTCCCTCGCAAAGAATAATCATGCACTGACTTGATTTCTCTGTACCTGCCCAGTTTGCATCAATGAGCTTTGGAATACCGCGAATATTCTTGCTTTTGGTTCCGTCAGTTTTCTTTGCGGCTTTGGTCTCCTTGACATCGTTGATTGCACAAGCTGCATCCATTACTCCCATCTTTGATACCTTCTCAATGAACTTGTCTGAAACGCTGCAAGAGGAACCAAACTTAGAACTTGGTGTGTTCATAAAGTCTTTCGTCTGACTGTCAAACGCTGGGTTCTCAATATCGCAACGAATGAACAAGATGAGTTGCTCCTTGATGGAGTTCGGATTCACAGTGACCTTCTTCTTCTTCTCAATGAATGCAATGAGCTTCCTGGTGATCTGATTCAAAATGTATTCTACGTGTTTTCCGCCCTTGGAAGTGTAAATACCATTTACAAATGAGATCTGCACAAACTCGTGACTTGGTGAAAGCGCGACTGCATATTCCCATCGTGCTCCTTCCTCTTCATAAACGCGAGGTGCATCACCTTTCGCACCAATGTAGAGATCAATGTACTGCTGGAAATTCTTGACAGGCACAAGCTGCTGATTGTATTTCACTTTGAGGGACTTGTCAGTCACAGCGGAAATATCGTAGACACGCTTTTTCAAGAGCTGGATCATTGATGACGATAGTCCACTGAGACCAAGACGAGCATAATCAGGTTTGAAAGTAATCTTGGTATAAGGCTTGGTTTTGCACTTGGTAATACTTGGCTTCCCAATGACATCCAAGTTATTACTGAATTCTTGGACATACTTGAGACCACGGATATGATCAACTGTCTCCACAGATCCGTAAGTGGACCAAATGAGGACGAGCTTGAATCCGAAACCGTTCTTACCACCAACGATCTTCTTCTCAGTCTTATCGTAGTTTGTACTGGTGCGCAAGTGACCGAAGATGAGTTCAGGAATCCATACCTTGTACTCAGGATGCTCCGCTACGTCAATCCCGTTACCGTCATTAGTCATTACAATGGTACCGTCATCTCCAATACTGATATCAATATAGGAAACAGGGATCGCATTTTCTTGACCAGATGAAACTGCTTGTTGCATTCTAATGACATGATCTCTGCAGTTCACGATGCCTTCATCAAAAAGCTTGAACAAGCCAGGAATATAATCAATAATGGTTTCTACTTGAATTTTCTCTCCGCTGCTGCTTAGAATCCATTGCTCAGAATCTATTTTCTCTATAGAACCGATATAGGTATCCGGATTATCCAGAATATGCTGCTTATCGGTTTTCTGCTGATACTTAGCAGATAATTGTTGAGAGGTTGAGTTTGCTTTAGCTGTGGACGACATACTGTATATTGTACAATCATAAGTTATGTTTAAATGTAATTCAATTTTTTATTTTATGAAATCCAAAAAATAAAATAACAGTCAAAAAATAAAATAACACACGAAAGTATGTACACATTAATTAAACAAAGCAGACCTTTTTCAAAAAAAGTACGAGGTCTTTTGATCGCAGCATTAGCAAGAGATTTATTAGCAAATGCAAATCCAAATGGATATCTTTACCAAAAATACGAAGAAAATGTGAAATGTGTTTGCCAAAGTAGCGAAAAAACAACTCCAGAATCAGCTGCACTCAATGGACAAGATAATTCCCTAGTCACAAGACAAGTAGAAACCATATTATTTGTTCCTGGAGGTCGCACACAATTTGGCAATTTTTTAACAAATGCAACACTAATGGCTTATTTAGAAGAAAGAAAGAATAATCCAACTCTAGGTGAAAACGCGTTTATAGATGGCCGCACAAATTTCAACGGACAATTTGAGGGGCAACCTGGCGGAATTCGTGGTCCTTTAAGAATTCGTAATAGATTTTGATAATTCATAAATTTAAACTGCCATAATTTAGAAGAAGAATCCAAAATCTTTGGACTCTTCTTCTTATTCTTGAGTTAAGAAAAAGATGTTTAGAGAGAAAAAGTATTCT
>Ga0114959_10003696_pt1 | contig 11956 bp, 10 predicted proteins | sample C_130625_EF_Meta_FD_87317 | JGI IMG/M metagenome (GOLD analysis project Ga0114959, IMG submission 87317) | Freshwater microbial communities from Lake Croche, Canada to study carbon cycling - C_130625_EF_MetaG | ecosystem: Environmental > Aquatic > Freshwater > Lake | place: Lake Croche, Canada...
AAGGTCATATTCGGACACGTCTGATTGAACCCAACCCCTTCGTAACGTTTGTTGTGCCTAAAAGATTAGCACGGGTACCCGTCACATTCGTATAACAATACGATGATTTTTTAATCCTGGGGTTGACTTTTGTATTTTAAGGCATAAGTTATACCTATGGGAAAGGAAGTTCAATAAATGAAGCTTGGTTATCAGACAATCACCTGGGGTGGCGTGGTCGGAGCCGCTCAGGGAGTCACGAGTATTAAAGATCTCTTTTATCAAACTTATGGGTCAACAGAGAAGGCTGTTCAAGATATCGCTGCAGCTGGTTATCAGGGTATCGAGATATTTGATGGCAATTTGGCCGAGTATGCCGATAACCCAGCAGCCTTTACCGCGCTTCTCTCATCACACAAGCTTGAACTTGTCAGTGTTTATACAGGTGCAAATTTCATTTACAACGACATCCTTGAAGATGAGTTCTACAAGATTAATAAAGCTATTTCTTTTGCCAAGTTGATGGGGGCAACTAACCTCATAGTCGGTGGTGGTGCAAAGCGATCATCTGGGACAACGGAAAAAGACTTTCAGATGCTTGCCCAGGGGTTAGATAAGGTAACTGATTTGGCTGCAGCTGCAGGCCTCACTGCCTGCTACCACCCCCACCTAACCACCATTGTTGAAACGACTGCAGAACTTGAGAAGATTATGTCTCTGTCCAAGATTCACTTCTGTCCAGATACTGCTCATCTGGCTGCAGGCGGGGTCGACACCGCAAGTGCCATCCGAAAATATGGCAAACGTGTTCGCCATGTACACCTGAAAGATTTCACGGCAGAACCCTTTGCTTTCCTGCCCTTGGGCACGGGCAATATAGATTTTATAGAAATCTTTGCTGCTCTAAAAGAAGTCGCATATGACGGATGGTTAGTTGTCGAGCTCGACAACTATGACGGTGACCCTAAAGTTGCTGCTGAAATAAGTATGAAGTTCATCAAAGAAAATCTTAAGTAAGTACCAAAGGGTCCCAGTGCCCGGGCATATCTCTTAAAAAATCTAACCAGGAGGCAAAAATGAAAAAGCTAAATGTAGGTCTAATCGGAGCAGGATTCATGGGTAAGGCTCACTCCCTCGCCTACGTGGCTATGCCGATGTTCTTCTGGCCAGCCCCTGCTATTCCTGTCCGTAAAACAATTGTTGATATAGATGCTGCGACTGCAGCGGCCGCAGCCGAACGTTTTGGTTTTGAGAACAGCAGCGGGGATTGGCGCTCAATTATCGATGACCCAAGCATCGATATTGTTGATATTGCTACTCCTAACCATCTGCACGCAGAAATTGCGATAGCGGCTGCGGCTGCTGGGAAACATATTATTAGTGAAAAGCCACTAGCCCGAGACGGTGCCGAGGCAAAAACTATGTATGACGCTGTAAAAAATGCAGGTATCGTGCACATGGTTGCCTTTAACTATCGCCGTACTCCTGCCGTTGCTCTGGCCAAGAAGTACATCGAAGAAGGAGCAATTGGCGAGATCCTAAATTTTCGTGGAACATACCTGCAAGACTGGTCTGCTGATCCTGACGGTCCATTGTCTTGGCGTTTCCAGAAGAAAATCGCTGGCTCTGGTTCGCTAGGAGACATCGGAACCCACGTCGTTGATCTTGCTCGTTATCTTTGCGGAGAAATCACTCAAGTAAATACGCAATTAAAGACTTGGGTAAAAACTCGCCCAATCCAAAGTGGAACTGTAGACAAGCTAGGAACCGGAGCAAAAGATGCATCTGCAGCACGCGCAGAGGTTGATGTTGATGATGAAGTCTTATCACTGTTAGAGTTCCAAAATGGAGCCATCGGCTCTCTTGAGGCAACACGTAATGCACATGGAAGAAATAACTTCCTTACTTTTGAGATTCACGGAAGCCTAGGGTCAATTTATTTTAATTATGAGCGTCGCGATGAACTTCAGGTCGCATTTGCAAATGACCAGGCTGATCGAAAGGGCTTCCGAACCGTCTACACCGGCCCTGCGCATCCTTATGGCGAAGGATTATGGCCAATTCCTGCACTTGGTATTGGTTATGGCGAAACAAAAATTATCGAAGCATACGACTTTATAAAAGCAATCGTTGAAGGCGGAGAGGTATCTCCCAACTTTAAGGACGGATATCAGATTAACCTCATCGCAGATGCCATGGCTTCTTCATCACAAACTCGCTTATGGACACCAGTTGAGATCGTAAAATAGAAAATTTTGATGAAAACGGTTATGTCCAAGGAGATTAATCTCCAAATGTCGGTTTTAGCGCGAGCGAAGAGGGAATAAGCATGTCCACCACTTTTTCTAGACAGGTCGATGAAATTCCCCAGTTACTGGTGATAAACGCAGGCGTAGTAGGTTTTGGCTTCGTTGGAGAAATCCATGTGAGGGCGATTCGTGCAGCAGGTGGAGTTGTCACCGCGATAGCCGCTAAGGATATCGGCGAAGCGCAGAGTGCTGCAGCAAAGTTGGGAATTTCTAAGGCAGTTACTATCGAAGAGATGGTCAATGATCCAGATATCGATGTTATTCATATCTGTACACCTAACATCTTTCACGCTCAAATAGCTGAGATGGTGATTCGTGCTGGAAAACATGTGGTCTGCGAAAAACCTTTAGCGGTCTCAGTTGAGCAGGCTCACTTTTTAGCGCAACTTGCTGCGGAATATAACGTCATCGCCACTATTCCATTTATCTATAGATACTACCCATCTGTCAGAGAGAGTCGATCTCGTATCGCGGCTTTAAAAGAGCCGTTAAACCTCCTTCATGGTTACTACCTTCAGGACTGGTTATCGCGCGAGACCACGGTTAACTGGCGCATTGATCCCGAATTAGGTGGACCATCTAGGGCCTTTGGAGATATCGGTGTGCACTGGTGTGATCTATTGGAGTTTGTCACCGGTCATCGAATCACCCACATCAGCTCCCAATTCATGAAAGTTTTTAATGCGCGGGGTGAATATAAAGAAATTAGTACAGAGGATGGGGCTACCATGATTTTTAAAACCGATAAGGGCGCACAGGGCTCTCTTGTCCTTTCTCAAGTATCGGCTGGGAGAAAGAATAAGTTGTGGTTCTCCTTCGAAAGCCCTGCCGAGAGCTTTGTTTTTGATCAAGAAGCCCCTGAATCCTTATGGGTCGGTGGGCTAGATTCGAATCGGATATTCATGCGCGGGGTAAATGAGGAGTCGGCTCAAGCACAGGCATACTCGGTGCTTCCAGCTGGGCATCCACAGGGATACCAAGACTGTTTTAACGCACTCATTAGCGATACCTACAAAGCAATCTCTGGCATTCATATAGATGGCTTACCTACTTTCGTAGATGGTCTACGTGCTGCACAATTAACCCAGGCGGTGTTGCAATCATCGCAGACAGGCGAGTGGGTGGAGATTTAATGCAACTGGGCTTCCTTACTGCATGTCTACCAAAACTGACCCTTGAGGAGATCGCTGACTGGGCGGTCCTAGCGGGATATGAGGCTCTTGAGGTTGCAGCCTGGCCAGATCTCGGAGAACGTCCGTTTATCGCAACGCACCTAAATGTCGAGAATACAGATGCGCAATATCTTGCCCAGGTTAAAAACATCTTTGATTCCCGTAACCTTAAACTCTCCTCTATAGCTTTTTATGACAACAACCTTCACCCTGAGCAAAAGAGCCGTGATGAGATCAATACCCATGTCATCAAGTGCATTGATGCAGCCGCGGCACTAGGAGTTGAATCGGTAGGAACATTTATCGGTCGCGATTGGAACAAGCCGGTTAGAGAAAATCTAGCTATCGCAAAAGATGTTTTTGCGCCTCTTGTAAGTCACGCAGATTCAAAGGGTGTAAAAATCATTATTGAAAACTGTGTCATGGAGGGTTGGCACCCCGATGGATACCCAGGAAATCTGGCCTACTCACCAGAGCTATGGGAGTGGATGTTTAATCTTGGTCTGTATTTAAATTACGATCCATCTCACTTAATGTGGATGGGAATTGATCCTGTTACAGTCATAAAACCCTATCTTGAACGTATCCCCCATGCTCAAGCCAAAGATATTCAAATCAACGCTGAACAAAGAAACTTTTATGGTTTCCCAGGCAAAGCCGTAACGCGTGAAAATCCGTGGGATGTCGGCTGGTGGCGCTACCGTGTTCCTGGTTTGGGAGACGTCGATTGGCGTCGCCTAATCGATGCCATGTACGAAGGTGGATTTACGGGAACGCTCTCGGTCGAACATGAAGATCCGCTATGGGGTGGCACCCCTGAGAAGGTAAAGGTTGGCTTGAAAATTGCCTTTGATACCTTACGTCCACTAATTGTTGATTAGAAAAATTTTTTTCGAAAATTTACTGATGCTCAATTTAAGTTAATTCTATTCGTTGAAAGCATTCCCGAATATAGGTGTCCGAAGCTCGAAGTTGAGAAGTTACTTTCTCTAGCGACCACCCATGAGTCCCATGACACTTTAAACTTGCGGCTCCTTCGTATCCTATGGCTCGCAAAGTTGATAGTGGCACCGCATGATCAAGAGTTCCATTACTCCGTGGCAATTGATTTTCCCCAGCTCCAAAATTTAGACCGTCGACACCGTGCTTGTATGCTCGATCAATATCCCAAATGTAATAGTAGTAGAGGCGCTTACGCTCAGCCAGAAAAATAATTGCCTCCGAAATTGACTCACCTAATACCCATAAGTGAGGAGGTGCCAGACAAACGCCCAAATTTGGATGGTCGATATCAGTTACAAGTCGCTTAATTTGCGCCAATGAATCTACACCTTCATCCCAACGCTTATCTTCGTTTGCTCCTGTTTCAAAATCTGCTGAAAATGGCACAGTCAAATGATTTTCAACCGCAATTCGAACCCCGCGCTTTGTTCCAAGTTCAACTAATGGGGGTAAGAATTTTGAAACAAAGTCGGAATAATTTGCTTCACAATCAAAAATAACAGTATCGATGCCAAGATCGGCAGCAAAATCAATGCGTTCAAGAATTTCATCCTGATTTTTTCCGTACACGGTGAGCCCGCATGGTTTCATATTGTATTTATCTAGAATCGCTGTGATTTTGCTAGGATCATCTCCAGGATTCACATGATGAGCCAAGGGTGATGCACTGCTCCATAGGTTTACTTCTTTAAAACCTAAGCCCGCAAGTTCTCTGATTGCGTTTTCGAAATCAAAATCATGATAGGGCAAGATCTCGGCTGTATAACGCATAGTGTTCCTCTATTTTCTCTTTGTGTGATTCATTATTCATTCCAAATAAATACAGCTTTTTCTGTTTCCCGTCTATCAAACATTGCAAAAGCCTCTTCCGCTTGATTGAGGGAGAATCGATGAGAAATCAATACCTCAGGGTCTATTTTCCGTGAAACGACAAAATCTACAATCTCACTCCAGGCTACTAATGGAAAATACCAGCCGCCCACGATAGTAAGAAGCTTGCGGATTACTTGATCACTTGGATTGATCTCAGTCCTACTTGATTCGCCAACAAATGCAACTGTGCCAAACTTGCCTGCGATATCCAGGGCGAGGTTTTGCCCGAGCGGTGATCCTGAACAATCAATTGCTATTTCTACCCCTTCGCCATTTGTAATTCCAAGAATCACTTCAATAATGTCGGCATCTAAGGAATTTAAGGAGTGTTTTGCGCCTATTGTCTTAGAGAACTTGAGGCGATCCTCCATAATGTCGATACCAATGACTTCGGCACCCAATTGACTTGCAACTAAAGTGGCAGCTGCACCCATTGGCCCCAACCCAATCACAGCGAGCCGAGTGTTTTGCACAATCTTCAATTTTGCTTGAAGGTAGTACTGGCTGCCAATCATGTCAGTCATAATGGAACCCGCTGCAAAGGAAATCTCATCCGGTAACAAAAGTGCATTAGCAGCGGGTATTAAGACATAGTCAGCATTTCCACCATCCACATCAAATCCAAGGCATTTCCATCTTGCACAAAGCATGGTGAAGCCTTTTAAGCAGTACTTGCAGGTTCCACATCCAAAAGCGAGATGAACTGCCACGCGATCGCCTGGCTTGAGATTTTTAACACCTGGACCAACTTCTACAATTTCACCGCATGACTCATGTCCAGGAACTACGGCGCCTCTTCCTGCCTTGCCATCGCCCACTACGGAATAATCTCCGGAATACAATCCCATATCACTTCGACATATGGCCGAGGCGCGACTCTTAATTAATACCTCACCTGCTCCAACTTTTGGAATTGGTCGATCGACAATCTGAACTTTGCGGTTACCAGGAAACAAAACCGCTTTCATTGTCTGAGCCATATGATTATTAATCCTTTCGAGAAAGAATTACAGCAATCACGATAATTGCTCCTTGAACAACCTGCTGTTGGCTCACATCTAAACCAGCCAAAATTAAACCGTTGTTAACCAAGCCGATGAAAAATGCACCAACGAAGCTCCCAAAGACCGCACCGCGACCACCAAATAGGCTAGTTCCGCCAAGAATCACCGCTGCGATTACAGATAGTGCATCACCTTGACCCCATTGGAATCGACCTGACTCTAAACGCCCGGCATACAACAATCCCGCCAAGCTCGCGCAAACTCCAGAGCCAACAAGAACCCAAAATTTAATTTTTGCAGTATTTACACCCGTGTATTTCGCTGCAAGCAGACTTCCACCCGTAGCTAAAACTTGCCTTCCGAATTTTGTATGGTTGAGTACAAATGCTCCAATAAATGTGGCTCCAAGTGACCAAAACAATAGACCTGGGATTGGGCCCACTTGTCCACCACCGAAAATAGAGTTGAAGGTTGAATTTCCAATCGCGACAGGAAGTGAGGATGTGTACCAACGGGCACCGCCCTCAACCAAACCGAGCATTCCGAGAGTGACCAGGAAAGATGGGACTTTAAAAACTGCAACTAAAAGACCGGTAATAATGCCAAGGACGAGACCCGTGGAGAGGCCAGCAGCCACTCCAATTACGAGGCCGTAACTCTGCAAAGCATTCGCAGCGATGACACTTGATAATCCGGCAACACTGCCGACGCTGAGATCAATCTCCGCAGTAGCAATAACAAAAGTCATCATCACAGCCATTACAGCGATACTGGAACACTGACGCGCGATGTTGAGTAGGTTACCAGGTTGATTAAATCCTAAATCCCCCAATGTGATCGAGAAGAAGATCAAGGTCAAAATGAACGCTATATAAATTGTGTTCTTTCTCCAGGGAAAGGTCCGAATGGTCTGTGAGGCCTTAGAACCGAATGTATTACTCATGTGTGCTCCTCTGCATTGCTAGTTGTAGAAACTCTTCCGTTGGAATGTTTTCTCTCAACAAGTCTTGTGAAACTTCTCCATCTCGTAAAACTAGAATTCGATCACAAACGGCAAGAAGTTCTGGCAGCTCGGATGAGACGAAAAGGACACCTTTGCCCTCATCTGCAAACTTCCTGATGGTATTCAAAATTTCTACCTTAGTCTCAATGTCTACGCCCGCAGTCGGTTCATCCATCATCATTATCTTTGGATTTGTACCAAACCACTTAGCAATGACAACCTTCTGTTGATTTCCACCAGAAAGTAAGACGACATCATTTTTCTTATTTTGAGCCTTAATCGAGAATTTTTCTATCATTGAAGATATATAGTTCTGAATTTTGTCTTTTCTTAAAATTCCAAACGTTTGAAGTCCTTGCAAGGACGGTAGAGTCAAGTTGTCAGAAACTGAGTGCCGGAGAACCAGGCCGTACTTTCTTCGGTCTTCGGGAACTAAGGCGATTCCAAGCCCAATAGCTCTTTGGATATTCTTTAGACTCACTTGCTTACCTTCTACAAATATTTTTCCATGCTGGGTTGGAGTGATGCCATAAATCATGTTGAGCACTTCAGTGCGGCCACTTCCCATTAATCCTGCGAAACCTAGGATTTCTCCTTCACGTAGCTCAAAAGATAAATCTTTGATCTTTTTCCCGTCACTTACACTTTGAGCGCTCAAAAGTACTTTTGAGTCAACTTGTGAATTACGCTTTTGCCATTCAAGGGTTTCCTCCATCTTGTGTCCCACAATTGCTTCGATTACATCCAATGACCCAAGCGACGAGGTTTGTGAATCCATAACTTTTTGACCATTTCGAATGACTGTTACGCGCTGAGCGATTGTGAAAATTTCATCCATCCGGTGTGAGATATAGATAATTCCCAATCCTCGATCTTGAAGGCGACGAATGAGCCCGAAAAGCGCTTGTGCTTCATCAGATGCAAGACTCGATGTTGGTTCATCCAAAATCAAGATTCTTGCATTCTGAGCAAGGGCCTTTGCAATTTCCGTTAGCTGTTGTAAGGCCGTGCTCAGTCCTCCAACTGCTGCATTAGGGTCAATTTCAACGCCCATGCTTTCAAAGATCTCTAGTGTTTTCTTCTGAGCCCGCTTCTCTGAGATAAATCCAAATTTTTTGGTGAATTCATTGGTGAGAAAAATGTTTTGTGCCACTGTTAGATTTGGGATAAGACTGAATTCTTGAAAAACCATACCTATGCCAGCTTTTCTCGCCTCAAGGCTATTTTTGAATTGGAAACTCGAACCTTCAATCATGATTTCACCCTCATCGCAGGTGTAAACCCCCATAAGAATCTTCATCAAGGTAGATTTCCCAGCCCCATTTCCGCCTACGAGCGCATGTACCTCCCCTGAGTTGAGAGAAAAATCTACGCCCTTCAGAACGGTCACCCCGCTAAAGGACTTTCGGATACCTTTGAGTTCTACAAGTGTGGGCACTTACTAATGTCCAATCCATGAATTCAGTATTTTGGAAAAGTTGTAGTTTGAAATCATCGCTGGAGTCTCGCAATCACAGTAGTGCAATTCAATGAACTACCCCAGAATCGCACGGATGTCGTCTCCCATATCCTTGATTAGCTTCCTACTTCCAGCGATGGCTCCTGCGGTCCAGAAAAATCCATGAATCATTCCCTCGTATCGACGCTTAATCACCTTTGTGCCCGCCTTGGAAAGCAACTCTGCATAATCTTCTGCTTCGTCTCGCAATGGATCGTATTCCGCTGTGAGGACAATAGCTGGTGCAAGATTTGAAAAATTTGCAGAATTAATAGGTGCCGCGTATGGATTCTTACGATCTTTCGGATTCTCAATGTACTGGTTCCAAGCCCAAACACAAGCTGCAGCCGAGAGCATATAACCGGTGGCATTTTCATGCATCGAAGGTCGAGTTGAGTCGCTATCCACGGTTGGGTAAATTAAAAGTTGAAACGCGAGTCGCGGGCCTTGCTCGTCACGGGCTTTTAAAGCCACTGCGGCGGCGAGGTTACCGCCAGCACTGTCTCCACCCACGCCAATTCGTTCGCGATCAATACCTAATCTTTCTGCATTTTCAAAAACCCACTGAGTGGAGAAATATGCATCATTAAATGGTGTGGGAAATTTGTGTTCCGGTGCTTTTTGATAATTGACCGCAATAATTACGCAGCCGGCGCTATTCGATAAGGCCCGGTGTGCGGATTCAGAGAGAGAAATATTTGAAACTGTAAACGCACTGCCATGAAAGAAGACAATTGCAGGAAGGGGTCCAATGCCCTTTGGGCGATAAATTCTTATCGGCAGATCAGCTGTTGGACCTGGAATGAACTCATGGAGTACTTCTGCGACCTCTTCTAAAGAACCGATAAAGTCTTTGGACCAGTCTCCTTGCCGTGCTTCGAATGGCGTACAGTCTTCAAGAGGTTTCCCTCCTGCCTTTTCTAGCGTTCTCAGCAATTCCACAACTTGTGGGTCCAATGGCATTTCTACTCCCGTGATTGAGAAGGCACCAGCGCTCCTGGTGGGAGCGCTGGCGCAATCGATTATTACTTGATTTCTAGCTTCTTGTAGGCAGAAGTTACCGCTTTAGGGGCATCTGTCTTATAGATGGCCTTCCAGCCTTCCTTGATGTTTAGGTTCGTAACAGGAAGTGGTGAATCGGCAAAGAAACCTGAAATTGCCGAACGTGATCCTGCAACTGCAACTGCACCCAATCGAGCTGCCATTTGGCCTTCGTTGTTTGAGTCAATGGCAATTGTTCCTGCCATCAACTTATTTGATGCGATTGCAACTGCAGTAGGTTCGCCAAATCCCATGGTTGTGATCTTGAAATCTTTGCGACCAGCTGCACGTGCAGCTGCCATGATTCCTTCACCAGGGAAGTCCCAAGTGCCCCAACCGCCGGCAAGTTTAGGATGCTTGATGAATAGGGCTGAAACTGCTGCTTGTGCGGCTGCAGCAAAATCTGGACCAATGATTCCCGCACGGTAAACCTTAATCTTTGGGAATTTCTTCATTGTATCTTGAAAACCTTTTTCACCTTGATTGGTTGTAAAGTTATCGGCGTTGTAAAACACCTGCGCCACTTCACCTTTGCCACCGATAGCTGCGGCCAGTTGATAGGCAGAAATCACGCCACCTTGGTAACGGTTATCGGTAATCATGGTTACATAATCAGTTCCTGGCTTGAATCCGGTAGGAACTAAAGTTGAAAACACAATCTTTATCCCTGCGTCATTTACTTTCTTGAATACAGGTGCCATCGCGACTGGGTCGGTTGGTAGCGAGAAGATAAAGTTAGGCTTTGCCGCCAAAAGTGATTCGATTTGAGTTGTCTGTTTTGCAGGGTCATTTGATGCGTCAGTTACCCCAACGATGGTGATTCCGAGTGCTGCAGCTTGAGTCTTAAATCCTTCAATAATCTGTAATGACCAAGCATCGCTCATGCTATGCATTGCGATACCTGCACGTAGGCCCAAGGACTTTATTTTAGAGATTTCAGCAGGTGTGAGTTCTGCCTCTTTCTGGCTGCCAGAAGCGAGGCCATTTGGGTCCTTGTAGTTACTTGTTTTTAATACTTCGGCAATCGCCTTATTTGCTAAAGCAGTTACTGTTGCATCTGGACCAATTGCGCCAGGTGTTGTGCCAGCTAGAGCGCCAGGTGCGGCAATAGCCAGAAGTCCTGCCGTACCGAGCGCAACCATGCGCTTGGATATTCTCAGGGATGATCCCCGCTTTTCGCGTCCAATCGTTCCGATTTCTGTCTTCATAACCTTGCCCCACTCTTTCTCTAGATTAGTTAACATTACTTTTCATACTCCTAGGTTAACAAAACATAAGTTAGGAATGACTTATCTTTTGTATTGTTGGCAATACTTACGCTTTTTTATACAATAGTCAAGGGCAATGCGCCTAATTTTGAATTGTTATGGGAGTGTTATAAAGCAGATTTCCCCAGTTCTACGCTTGTTCGGAGCCTGGAAGATGCCTGCCTCTACTCACTCGTGGTCTGGCAAGTAGGTGACAAGGTATATCCGTTATTTAGGTAGCAGCCGCCCTAGAGGGCCCGGTTTCAAGCCAAGTCCATCTTCGTCAGCGCCCAACACTCCTCACCTGACAATAAGGACAACAAAGTGACGACCTGTTACCCAAGGCAATCCTTCTCAATAAAAGCAGCAACCGGGTAGCAACGCGGATAGTCATTTGGATGCGAAATTCGATAATTGAGCGCTTACTAGGCGTATTACACGCGGTAGTGTGCGTGATTACTAGCGCGTAAGACCTTACTTCCACTAACTCTTAATCACCGGGTTTTGAACACTTTCTTCTTAAGTGCACCCGTCCCCCACAACGCCCACGCCACCAGCAGCGGCTGGAAGAGCAATCTGATTGCGCGAGCGCGATCACTATCTAATCCGAAGGCATCGATGTGATTGATGTACTGAGAGATGTTTCCGGGAAAGATTACGATGAAGAAGAGCGCTGTGGCTATTCCCACTTCTCGGCGTCGTTGGAGGGAGGCGAGGGCGAGGCCAAGGGTTATCTCGACAACTCCTGAGGCGAGTACGACAAAGTCAGGTGAGAGCGGGAGCCAGGTGGGTACTTGAGCTTGGAAGGTCATGCGGCTGGTTGTTAAG
>Ga0114959_10003698_pt1 | contig 11952 bp, 12 predicted proteins | sample C_130625_EF_Meta_FD_87317 | JGI IMG/M metagenome (GOLD analysis project Ga0114959, IMG submission 87317) | Freshwater microbial communities from Lake Croche, Canada to study carbon cycling - C_130625_EF_MetaG | ecosystem: Environmental > Aquatic > Freshwater > Lake | place: Lake Croche, Canada...
AGACGCTTATTCCTGACACAAAAGGGAATTGGGATGCGCTAATTAGAATGATTGAAGGGGGACAAGAAGTAGTGTCGCATAACATGGAAACGGTTGAACGTTTATACCGAAATGTTCGCCCACAAGCCCGATATGCCCGAAGTTTAGAACAAACAAAACTTACCAAAGAATACGGAAAACGGACAAAATCTGGGATTATGCTGGGTTTAGGAGAAACGCAAGACGAAGTTTTCAAGGCAATGGACGATTTAATCGAAAATGGTTTAGACGTTTTGACGTTGGGACAATACCTGCAACCCACCAAAATGCACCACGAAGTGATCGAATGGATTCACCCAGATACTTTCGCCATGTATAAAGAAGAAGGCTTAAAACGTGGTTTGAATTATGTGGAATCGGGGGCTTTGGTGAGAAGTAGTTATCATGCCGAGAAGCATATATGATCCGATCAATCAACTTCTTTAAAGTTTTAGGACTTTTGAGAACTATTACAACAAAATTTTATTAATTTAGAAATCCCGTAAGATTCAAAACTTGCGGGATTTTTATTTGTTATCATTTGTAATCAAGCGAAATATGCCCCTCAATAATACTCAAAATCCATCAAATACTTATAATTATATCATCGCAGGCGGAGGTATGGCAGGGCTTTCATTGGCTTGTTATTTGAATCAAAATCCTTATTTTAAAGATAAAACAATCCTTATCATTGACCGTGAAGAAAAAAATACCAACGACCATACTTGGTGTTTTTGGGAAAAAGGAATATCGCCTTTTGAAGAAATTGTTTTTAAACAATGGAAGGGGGTTTGGTTTCACGGAACAGATAACTTTTCTCAATTCCTTGATTTACAGGATTATAATTACAAAATGATTCGTGCGATTGATTTTTATGAATATATTTTTGGCATCCTAAAACAAAATCCAAATATTACATTTTTGCAAGCCGATATTTTAGAAATGAACCAAACGGTGAAAACGGATCAAGGCGATTTCTATGCTTCAGAATTTGTATTTGATAGTTGTTACCGGTCAAATTATGATAATCCAAAATATCATAATATGTTGCAGCATTTCAAAGGGTGGGTGATCGAAACCCAAAAACCAGCCTTCACAATAAACGAGCCTACCCTTTTTGATTTTAGGACTGACCAAAAAAACGAACTTCGGTTTGTCTATGTTTTGCCTTATTCTGAAACAAAAGCGTTAATAGAATTTACCATTTTTTCAGACAATCTTATCACTGATGCTGAATACGAATTCTATCTAAAAAAATACATTGAAGAAACCCTAAAATTTGGTCAGTTTCGGATAAAACCTGACGAGTACCAAATCTCGGAAACTGAATTTGGCATTGTCCCAATGTCAGATGAGCCACACGAAATTTCGCCAAGGGAGAAGGTCATCCGAATTGGTACATCGGGTGGATACGTCAAAGCTTCGACCGGATACAGCTTTCAAAGAAGTCAGCGATTTTTGCAGAAATTAGTGAAGTCCTTGGAAAACAATCAAAGGCTCGGTAATGGCTTAAAATTAGATGTTTGGAAAGGATTTTTAGATACTGTTTTATTAAATGTAATGCTGAAAAATAGAACACCCCAAGATGAAATTTTTACCCGATTGTTTAAATATAACTCACCCGTAAAAGTCTTAAAATTTTTGGATGAAGACACCTCTTTTTTCGAAGATATAACGTTAATTAACACCGTTCCAAAATTGCCATTTATCAATGCGGCTTGGAATGTACTGATCAAAAAAATATTTTAAACCCCCGCTTTTTGTTTAAAAAGTACGTAAAACATTGATCGCTGCCGGAGTTATAATAATGTTTATTTAAAAAAAGTATTTTTTTTTAGAGACAATCTCTATTGAATAAAATATAATAGATAATTTATCCATAAAATCCCCATTAGACAACCCAAATTGTCATTTCAAATTATTCGTTTTAAATTTGTGAGATATTAGATTTTTCATATTTTTTAAATTACACATAATGGCATATCTTTTCACCTCTGAGTCGGTTTCGGAAGGACACCCAGACAAAGTCGCAGATCAAATTTCGGACGCATTGATTGATAATTTCATGGCGTTCGACCCCTCCTCAAAAGTAGCTTGCGAAACCCTAGTAACTACGGGATTGGTCGTTTTAGCGGGTGAAGTAAAAACACAAACTTATCTTGACGTTCAGGCAATTGCCCGTGAAGTTATTCGTAAAATCGGTTACACAAAGGCGGAATATATGTTTGAGGCTAATTCTTGCGGTATTATTTCAGCAATTCACGACCAATCCGATGATATTAACCAAGGTGTCGATAGAGTTACCACCGATGATTTTGAATCAAAAGCAAATGCACAAGGCGCAGGTGACCAAGGAATGATGTTTGGTTACGCAACTCGTGAAACGGATAATTATATGCCTTTGGCTCTGGATTTAGCGCATACGATTTTGAAAGAAATGTCAGAAATTCGTAACAACGAGCCTGAATTAATCGGATACCTTCGCCCAGATGCAAAATCACAAGTAACCATTGAATATTCTGACGATAACGTTCCTCAACGAATTGATACCATCGTTGTTTCAACGCAACACGATGATTTTGATGCTGATGAAGCCATGCTAGCAAAAATTAAATCGGACATTATTAATATTGTAATTCCAAGAGTAAAAGCGAAATTGAAGCCTGAATTGCAACCACTTTTTACGGATGAAATTACTTATCATATCAATCCAACTGGAAAATTTGTAATTGGTGGGCCTCACGGAGATACAGGTTTGACAGGTCGGAAAATTATCGTAGATACTTACGGTGGAAAAGGTGCTCACGGGGGTGGTGCATTCTCTGGGAAAGACCCATCAAAAGTTGACCGATCGGCCGCTTATGCCACTCGTCACGTAGCGAAAAACGCCGTGGCAGCAGGTCTTTGTGATGAGCTTTTAGTGCAAGTTTCTTATGCCATTGGCGTAGCAAAACCATGTGGTTTGTTCGTGAACACTTTCGGTACGGCTAAAGTTGGTTTAACAGACGGAGAAATTGCCCGTAAATTAGAGGAAGTTTTCGATATGCGTCCTTATGCTATCGAACAACGTTTGAAATTGCGTAACCCAATCTATTCAGAAACAGCGGCTTACGGACACATGGGGCGTAAAAATGAAACAGTAACAAAATCTTTCAAAGGGCCAGATGGAAAAGTGAAAGAAGTTGAGGTTGAGCTTTTTACGTGGGAAAAATTAGATTTCGTGGATGCGGTTAAGGCTAAATTTAGATTGTAATTTCGGGCTTAGGACTTAGGGGATTGGATTTATTGAATAACCTCCAAATCTCAACGTCCACAACAATAAAAAAGGGTTGCTCTCGTAAGAAAGCAACCCTTTTTAGGTATGTTAGAGAAAAGAACTTCTCTTCATTAACTTTCCATTGCCATCGACACCAAAACATCACGGGTAGGATTTAGTTTCTGCTGAATTTTATCTTTAAATTTTTTAAGCTGAACTTTCAAGGCTTCAATGGCTATGTCCATTGCTTCTTCAAAAGAAGATGCTTGTTCTTTTACAAATAATGTTGCGCCAGGTAAGCTGATTTTTACTTCCAACATCTTATTTCTAACCCTTTTGGTGTCTCCCTTGTCTAACCTCAGAAAAACCTCTCCACCTGTAATACGGTCATAAAACATATCCAGTTTGTCTAATTTAGACTGAATGAACTCCAACAGCTTCATATCAGCGTCGAAGTGTATTGAATGCACTTGTAATTTCATACGCACTCGTTAGTTTAAATTTGATTGATAAATAACAAAAACTTGCCCATTGGAGAAGTTCTTCGTTTCGTTCAAGATTTCTTAATTCCTCCCCGTGTATTAAAAGTAAATCATTCTTTTAGATTTATAAAAGAACAATGGCTCTTTAATTACGTAACTAAAACAATAAATATTAAACAAACGCCAAAGAACTCTCCGATTTCTTGCAAAAACGCTGTTTGATTGGGACAGATTTTTCTAAGATTTAGGCGTTTTCTTAATTAAATTTAAATATTATTTTTGGATTAACCAAATGTTAATAGTAAATTCTTTGAAAAATGAAAATTATATTTTTTAAATACTAAAACACTAAGATTTAACTTGAAAAAATGCAATTTTGAGATTTCATTAGGTATATTCAGGGTCAAAACATTGAGGATGAAGCAATTTTGAGCTTTCACGATCAAATAATCAACAAATAATGATTTAATTTCAAGAATACTCCCAAACATCCATTCATAAACCATAAATTTTCCCGAAATTTGACTCTTATTTTTTTCACCTTTGTATGTGTCCGATAGACAACCGCAGTATTTATTCCAAAAAATGTCCGAAAAAATAATTATTCTTGATTTTGGCTCGCAGGTTACTCAGTTAATCGCCCGTCGTGTTCGTGAACTCAATATTTACTGCGAAATCCATCCTTTCAATAAAATTCCTATGATTGATGAATCCGTAAAAGGAATTATCCTTTCTGGAAGTCCGTGTTCGGTACAGGATGAAGATTCTCCCCGCATTGATTTAAGTCTTTTCAGAGGGAAATTGCCTGTTTTGGGTATTTGTTATGGAGCTCAATTAATGGCATTTTTGGGTGGGGGAGAAGTGTACAATGCTGGCCATCGGGAGTATGGCAGAGCAAGTTTGAAAAAAGTAGCAGAAAGTCCACTATTGAATAACGTTTCTGAAAATAACCAAGTGTGGATGTCGCACGGAGATACGATTATGTCGCTCCCGGATGATTTTGAAGTAATTGGTTCAACCGATGATGTAAAATATGCTGCGTTCCATATTCAAGGAGAACAAACTTATGGCATTCAGTTTCATCCCGAAGTTACACATTCATTGGAAGGCAAAACGATGTTGAAAAACTTCGTCATTGATATTTGTAAATGTTCACAAGATTGGACGGCCGATTCTTTCGTGGATTCAACCGTGGCCGCTTTGAAGGTGCAATTGGGCGATGATAAAGTGGTGCTTGGGATTTCAGGAGGCGTTGATAGTTCGGTAGCAGCCATGTTGATTCACAAAGCCATTGGCAAGAATCTTTATTGCATTTTTGTGGATAATGGTTTATTGAGAAAAAATGAATTCGAGGACGTTTTAGCTTCTTACAAAGACCTAGGATTAAACGTAAAAGGCGTAAATTCAAAGGATATATTTTACAAAGCTTTGGAAGGTTTGACCGACCCCGAAGCGAAGCGAAAAGCCATTGGAAAATCATTCATTGATGTTTTTGACCATGAATCTCATTTAATTGAAGACGTGAAATGGTTGGGACAAGGCACCATTTATCCCGATATTATTGAATCGGTTTCGGTAAGTGGAGGTCCTTCGCAGACCATTAAATCGCATCATAATGTGGGCGGTTTACCCGATTATATGAAATTGCAAGTGGTTGAACCTTTGAAAACTTTGTTTAAAGACGAAGTTCGTTTGGTGGGTAAAACGCTTGAAATTCCAGCATTTATTTTAGGACGCCATCCTTTTCCAGGTCCCGGTTTAGGCATTAGAATTTTAGGCGATATTACGGCTGAAAAAGTGCAAATTCTTCAAGAAGTTGATCATATTTTTATTAATGGACTAAAAACCAGAGGCTTATACGACCAAGTTTGGCAAGCGGGGGCGATGCTTTTACCGATTCAATCCGTGGGTGTCATGGGTGATGAACGTACTTACGAACGGGTAGTTGCCTTGCGTGCCGTTTCATCCGTGGACGGAATGACGGCGGATTGGTGCCATTTACCGTATGATTTCTTGGCGGATATTTCCAACGAAATTATCAATAAAGTGAAAGGCGTAAATCGAGTGGTGTATGATATTTCATCAAAACCACCCGCTACGATTGAGTGGGAATAGGAAAATGAAAGGCTGATTTTTAATAATCAGCCTTTTTTGTTAAATTGCTTTTCGTAAATTAATAATCAGTAAATGGTCTTATGAAAACGACACTTAATTTTAATACCAGCATTCAGCTAACACTGAGTCAATTGGTCGATTTGGCAATACAACTTCCTAAAAAAGAGCGTTTTAAATTAGCTTCTATTTTAGTTGAAGAGGAGGATTATATTAGTAAAAATGAATTAGTATCGAAGATTAAAGAAGGTTTACAGGATGCTAAACTTCATAAAGAAGGGAAAATAAAACTGAGAACACTTTCTGAATTTTTAGAAAATGTATAGCGTAAGATCCGCAAGAAGTTTTGAAAGAGACGCAAAGAAACTTTTGAAAAAATATGCCTCCTTACGAAAAGAATTAATGGAATTAGGAGATGAATTATCCAAAAATCCCACACTTTGAATCCCGCTGGGAAAAGATTGCTACAAAATTAAAATTGGCATAAAAAGCAAAGGTAAAGGTGCAAGAGGTGGTGCAAGAGTTATTACTTATGTGATCACTGAAAATGAAGAAGTAATTTTATTAACCATATACGATAAAAAAGAAAAATCAAATTTATCCTCAAATGAACTAGAAGAACTCTTAGAAGATTATGATTAATTCAAAGAGCCCGACCTCAAAATTAGTCTTTTTTATTAAATTGCTTTTGTAAATAAATTTTAATGTCATGACTAAACATCAAGTTGTAGATTCTTTGAAAAGTTTTCCAGAAAAATTTTCCATAGAAGACTTAATAGAAAAGTTAATCTTTATTGAGAAAGTTGAAGAAGGACTTGTGCAGTCTAAAAATGGAGAGACCGTTTCTATGGATGATGCTAAAAAAAGACTACATAAATGGTTATAATAGCGTTTACACCCAAAGCATTGGATGATATTGAAATTACAGCCATCTATATTTCCCAAACCTCTGAAAAATATGCTCATATGTTCGTAGAAACAATTTTTCAGAAGCTAATTACTTATCAAAGCATCCATTAATTGGAAGATTTTTACCAGAATTTGAAGAAAATACTACTCTTCGTGAATTAATCAGACCTCCTGATAGAATTGTTTATCGAATTGTCAGTTTAGACAGAATTGATATAATTCGAGTGTTAAGAAGTGCTCAGAATTTTTTACCAGAAATGTTTCAGTAAACACTTTCTTAATCCCCTCTTCGTTAATATCCCATCAAAGATTATTATCTTGCAGACTTTATTTTTATCAACTCTCATCAAACGAATGAAATTTAGATTCTTAACCCTTTCGGCACTTTTTTTATGCCTAAATACTTTCGCTCAGAAAGTTTCCCAAAACACCAGTTATCAATTTTTCGTGGATTTAACTAAAGTCCAAAACGATAAATTGGAGGTATCTTTAATTACGCCTAAAATCTCGAAAGACGAAGTGGTTTATAATATGCCTAAGATTGTTCCCGGTACGTACGCAAATTATGATTTTGGACGTTATGTGTCTGATTTTAAGGCTTTTGATCCCAATGGAAAGTCACTTTCAATCGAAAAAGTGGATAAAAATAGTTACAAAATTAAAGGCGCAAAAAGGCTTAACAAAATTACATATTTAGTGGATGATACTTGGGATTCGCCCGAAATTGCGGGAGAATATGTCTTTGAACCGGCCGGAACAGATGTTGAGGAAAATAAATTATTCGCCATTAATGCTCACGGATTTTTTGGTTATTTCACGGATATGAAACGTCAAATCTACGAGCTAACTTTCACGAAACCAACCGGTTTCTACGGAGCAAGCTCATTGACGACATCGAAATCGGACGAAAAAAACGACACGTTTATTGTGCCAAACTATAACGATTTAGTGGATGCCCCAATTATGTATTCAATGCCCGATACCACGATTTTGAAAGTGGGTGGTGCGGATATTCTGATTTCGGTATTTTCACCCAATAAAAAAGCAAACTCATCAGAAATTGCGGAGAACATCAAAACACTTTTGGAAGCCCAAAAAGAATATTTAGGCGGAACCTTACCCATTAAAAAATACGCTTTTTTGATTGTGCTTTCTGATAATTTGAAAAATGGCAGTTACGGCGCTTTAGAACATTCGTATTCTTCGTTTTACTACTTGCCAGAATCATCTTCGGAAGAACTTTCGCAGACAATTAAGGACGTCTGTTCGCACGAATTTTTTCACATCGTAACGCCTTTGAGCATTCATTCTTATGAGATCGGAGATTTTGATTTTAACAATCCAAAAATGTCAAAACACCTATGGATGTACGAAGGAATGACCGAATATTCGGCGGGTCATATGCAAATGAAATATAATCTAATTGATTTACCGAAATACATGGATATGCTAAAATCTAAAATCGGCAATATGAACGACCGTTATAAAGATTCTATTCCCTTTACGGTGATGTCGGTGGATGTTTTGGACAAATACAAAGACCAGTACCAAAATGTGTACGAAAAAGGGGCATTAATTGGCTTGTGTTTGGATATTAAATTACGTCAACTATCGGGTGGAAAATACGGTACGCAAAACTTAATGCGTGATTTGTCAAAATATTACGGCAAAGAGAAATCGTTTAATGACGAAGAATTATTTGATAAAATCACGGAGGTAACAAAATTCCCGGAAATTCGTCAGTTTTTTGCTAAATATGTGGAAGGGAAAGAGCCACTTCCAATCCAAGAAACCTTGAAAAGTGTTGGAATTGATTATTTGAAGAGCCGTAAAAAGAAAGAAAAAACTTTGGGATATTCGGTTTATAACTTAGGAATTAATCCAGAATCAAAAGGGATTTTTATTATTGACGAAGACGGCATTGATGAATTTGGCAAGAAATTAGGCTTTAAAGCGGGCGACGAACTGGTCTCATTGAATGGTAAAAAATTAGATTTAACATCTTTCAGAGTAGAAAGGAGTGAATATATGGCAAATGCCAAAGACGGGGATGAAATAAATTATGTGGTACTTCGCAAAGACGGAGACAAAAAAGAAGAAGTTAAACTTTCGGGTAAATTATTTATTCCAGAAGTAGAAGAAAAAAATATTCTTTCGCCATTGGAAAGCCCGAGTGATGAGCAGTTGAAATTGCAACAGGCATGGTTAGTTCCTGCCGTGAATTGAATGTTTTGTACTAACTTTCCGAAAGTTCTAAAACTTTCGGAAAGTTTAACCTTGATTAAGCTTACGTTATGAAAAATCTCCTTAAAACAGATTTCATAATCTTATATACATTAGGCTCATTTTTATTGTTTACTTGCGATAATCTCAACAGTAATTTACCTCCAACGCCAGATGGGGGTAAATTTTTTTACCCAAAAATTGGTCAATCGGTCGTATATGAGGTGGAGGAAACAGCCTACGAACTCACTGGTAAATTAACGGTGAAAAACTATCAAATAAAAGAGGTGAATGCTGCTATTTTCAAAGATTTGGATGGAAGAGAAGCCCTAAGAATTGAACGATATCGAAGAGAAAATGATACACAGCAATGGATGCTTGATTTTGTTTTTATCGCAAAAAAAGAGATTGATAAAGCGCTCAAAACCGAAAATAATGTAACTTACATAAAAATATCCTTCCCGATAAAAGAAGGGTTAAAATGGAATGGAAACGCCTATAATTCTTTGGGAAATGATATTTACGAAATGAAAAAGGTTAATCAAACCTTTGAAACGAATGGACAGAAGTTTGATAATTCGATAACCATTATTCAACAAAATGACTCAACTTTATTGGATCTGAAAAAAAGAATTGAGGTTTATGCGGAAGGAATCGGATTGGTATTTCAAGAAAAAACAAATGTATTTTATTGTAATTCACCTAATTGCCTTGGCAAAGGAAGGATTGATTTTGGTACAAAACATATTTTAAAATTTAAAAATAATGAGTAGTAGTTATCAGTTGTCAGTTATCAGTTGGCGGTATGCGGTTGGCATTACTAAATCTTTGCCTATTTTTGAATGCTTTAGAAAGCAAATTACGTGTGGAATCGCAAAAGTAAAATTGTCGGCTATTTATGGTTTACTACTTACTGCCTATTGCCTACTGCCTATTGCTAGTTACGCTCAATTGCCAGCCAAATATTTAATTACTTTCAAGGATAAAAGTAACTCGCCCTATTCGGTCTCAAAACCTTTGGAGTTTCTTTCGCAACGTTCGATTAATCGTCGACAGAAACAAAATATTACCGTCAAGACTCGAGACTTACCCGTAAATCCAGCTTATATTTCTGAAATTAATAAAACGGGTGCAAAAATTTGGTTTACCTCTCGTTGGATGAATGCCGCTTTAATTCAAACATCCGATGCCAATTTACAGACAATTTTGAAAATGCCTTTCGTGAAAGGTTTGGAGGTAAATGGCACAGTTGATAATCCAAGTACTCGATCGGCTAGAAAAGAATCCAAGTTCGAAGCCCTTGATAATCAATCGTATAATTATGGTTTTGCCAAAATTCAAAACGAAATGATTGGTGTAAATGTGATGCACGATTTGGGTTTCCGGGGGGAAGGAATGATGATTGGCGTGTTGGATGCAGGTTTCAATAATGCCGATAAAATCCCGGCCTTGAAACCTCTTTTTGAGGAAGGAAGAATTGTAGGAACGTATGATTTTGTGAAAAAAGAATCGGCTGTGTACGAAGATGACGAACACGGAACGGAGGTTCTCTCGTGCATGGGTGCATTTTCGGAAGGAACGATGGTTGGAACTGCCCCGAAAGCCTCTTTTTTATTATTACGTTCGGAAGATACGGCTTCGGAATACATTATCGAGGAGGCAAATTGGCTTTTTGCGGCTGAATATGCGGACAGTGTTGGGGTAGATTTGATTAATTCTTCACTGGGATATACCACCTTTGATGATGCAAAAACTGACCATACTTATGTGCAACTAAATGGAAATACTACCATCGCAGCTCGGGCCGCCGATTGGGCATCGGGCGTTGGGATTATCTGTGTGATCAGTGCTGGCAATGAAGGAAATGATGTGTGGAAATACGAAGGAACGCCCGCCGATGCTGATTCTGTGTTGGCCGTTGGGGCAGTGGATGCCAATAAATTATACGCAAGATTTAGTTCATTGGGCCTTCCAACGGACTCTCGTATCAAACCTGATGTCGTGGCGATGGGACAGGGAGTGGCAGTAATTGCCCCAGATGGTAAGCCTACAACGTCCTCAGGAACTTCATTTTCTTCTCCCATATTGTGTGGGATGGTGGCCGGATATTGGCAAGCGAATCCCACGTTGACGAACATGCAAGTGATGGAAAATGTTCGGAAATCTGGCAGCCAGGCAAGCAAACCCGATAAGATTTTGGGTTACGGAATTCCGAATTTGTATAAAGTACTCGGCGTGCAGGAAGCGGTAAATGATTTTGTTAAAGTATATCCAAATCCCGCAAATAAAGAAATTATGCTTGAAATTAATGATTTTTCGGGTAAAAATTATGAAGCCATTTTGATGGATATTTCTGGAATAATTCAACACAAAGAAACCATTAAAGATCGCATTCAAACGATATCACTAGAAAAAATGCCCCCGGGCATTTATTTTTTAAGGCTCGGAAATGAAGAAAAAAGTAAGGTTCTGAAACTTGGTATTGAATAAAATTCGTTGCTTAATCTATAAAATAAAGTGCTTGGTCTTCGAATACTTTACGTATTTCGTTTTCCTAAATTTAAATAACAATTTATGCACACAATTTCTTTCAAATATTATTCAATAAAACTCAAATAAATATCCATGAAAACAGTAAAATTTTTAATGACCTTTTGCTTAATTATTACGGGATTAAGCACTTACGCACAATATGGACAAGGCGGTGGTGGCGGTGGCTATCAACAACTTTCCCCGGAAGACCGTGCGTATAATCAGACAAAGCAGATGAAAAAAATGCTTACCTTGACGAAAGAACAGTTTGACAAAGTGGAAATGGTAAACGTTAAATATGCTTTGTTGATGGATTCAACAATGAAAGCAAATGGTGGATTTTCGCCCGAAATGAGAGAAAAAATGAAACCAATGATGGAGGCAAAAGATAAAGAATTGAAGCCGATTTTAACGGAAGAG
>Ga0114959_10003699_pt1 | contig 11952 bp, 12 predicted proteins | sample C_130625_EF_Meta_FD_87317 | JGI IMG/M metagenome (GOLD analysis project Ga0114959, IMG submission 87317) | Freshwater microbial communities from Lake Croche, Canada to study carbon cycling - C_130625_EF_MetaG | ecosystem: Environmental > Aquatic > Freshwater > Lake | place: Lake Croche, Canada...
ATTTGGATTTTCAATATTAGTTCTTTCTAATTTTAATCCGACAATCAATTTTGGGATTTTAATTGGAATAGCTATATTTGCTGCTTTAATTCTTTCTCTAACTATTATGCCTCTTCTTCTTTTAATAACTAAACCATTTAAGAATGGATAGTTTTCTAAATTTTTTTCAAACAAACAAATTAAATTCATTCGACATTATTGCAGCTGTTATTGTTTTAATTAATATAATTTCTTCAACAAAAAAAGGTTTTGTATTAAGTTTAATTCATTTTTTAAAATGGGTTATTGCTTTCTTGGTGGCAAAATTCTCAATTCCTCATGTTCTTCCCTATGTTAATAAAATAATAGAAAACGATTCTACTGCAAAAACTTTTGCTGGAGTAATTGTGTTTTTATTAAGTTTATTCTTTTTAATGATCATAGGCAAAGCCCTTGGAAGTTCTTTAAAATGGGCAGGTTTAGGAGGAATTGATAAATTATTTGGTTTTATATTTGGAGGGATTACGGGTTATTTTTATTGTGTTATAATATTGAGTCTATCAAACTATATTTATATATATGAAAAATGGCCTAGCTTCCTCAAAAATGGGTCTGCATATAACATCATTGAATATGGAAGAAAAATATTTGATGAAAAGATTTTATTTAGCAACGAATATACTGACGAAACAAAGAAAAAGTTAAGTAAATAGAATTTATGCAAATAGATCTCAACGCTGATAAATTAAAAGAAGAGTGTGGAGTTTTCGGTATATTTGATCATGCGGATGCATCTGCTTTGACTGCTTTAGGTCTACATGCTTTACAACACAGAGGTCAAGAGTCTTGCGGCATTGTTTCTTACGATGGTAAAAATTATTTTTCAGAAAGAAGACTTGGATTGGTTGGAGATAATTTTACAAAAGAAACAACAATACAAAAATTACCTGGCAGTTTCGCTATAGGACATAATCGTTATTCAACTACAGGTGCTCCAGTACTAAGAAATATACAACCATTTTTTGCAGATCTTTATACTGGTGGCATTAGTATTGCTCATAACGGGAACCTTACTAATTCGATTATTTTAAGAGAAAAAATGATAAAAGATGGAGCTATATTCCAAACTACTTCTGATACTGAAACTATAGTCCAGTTAATTGCTCGTTCTAAAAGATTAAAAACAATTGATAAAATAATAGATTCTTTATTTCAAATTCAAGGTGGTTTTGCTCTTGTTATGCTCACAAATAAAAAACTAATTGGAGTAAGAGATCCTTACGGAATAAGACCTTTGGTTCTTGGAAAATTGGGAAAATCTCATGTACTTGCTTCAGAAACTTGCGCCTTAGATATAATAGGAGCAACTTTTGTTCGTGAAATTGAAAATGGAGAAATTGTAGTAATTACAAATGAAGGTGTGGAAAGTATCAAACCTTTTCCTAAAATAAAAGCGCGTCCTTGTATTTTCGAATATATATATTTTGCAAGACCTGACAGTATAATGTCTGGAAAAAGTGTTTATGAATTTAGAAAAAATTTTGGACAACAATTAGCTAAGGAATCTCATATTGATTCTGATTTAGTGTCTGCTGTACCCGACTCTGGAGTTCCAGCTGCCATTGGTTACTCTGTTGAATCAAAAATTCCATTTGAATTAGGGTTAATTAGAAATCACTATGTTGGGAGAACTTTTATTGAACCAACTCAGCAAATAAGACAGTTGGGTGTTAAGCTAAAGCATAATCCTAATAAATCTCTAATTAAAAATAAAAGAATAATTTTAATTGACGATTCAGTAGTCAGAGGAACTACTTCAAAGAAAATTGTGCAAATGATGTATGATGCTGGAGCAAAAGAGGTGCATATGAGAATATCCTGTCCTCCTATTCTATATCCAGATTATTATGGGATAGACACCCCTGACAAAGATCAATTATTAGCTTCGAATATGTCTATGGAAGAAATGAAAAAATATATTGGGGTAAAAACATTAGGATTTTTGTCTATAGATGGAATTTATAAAGCTATGGGTTATTCAAAACGTAATAATTTAGCCCCTGAGTTTACTGATCATTATTTCACAGGTGAATATCCGATAGTGCCTCTAGATCAAACAAATAGAGACAGAAAAGACAATCAATTATCTTTGTTAAGTAATATTAGATAATATTTATTTTTTTCTTTTTAATCCAAAAGGATTTTCCGAACTAACAAATTTTAAAAAAATTTTAAATCCTTTTATATTAAATTTTTTAATTAAACCTTTGGCTATATATTTTTGATAATCTAAGGTAATTTTATTAACTTGATTTCCAAAAATTTTAAATATTATTGGTCTACTACTAACTTGTTTAATGTATTTTATTTTTGGTCGAAATCTTGAATATATAGGAATCTTATTCTTGCCTATAAGAGCATTCAAAGCTGTATTAAGTTCTTTAGTTTCAAAATTTTTTCTTAAACGATGATGAATATTAATAGCTTCATCAAATATTTTTTTGGGGAATTCTAATTTTAGAGAACAGATGGCAATTGGGTCGGCAATAGATGCATCGGAAAATAAACTTTTAATATAATAAACATATTCGTTCTTAATTTTTTTTAGTTCATCTACTAAATCAATTTTATTGATTAAAAATATAAGTCCTTTTCCTTTATCTAATACCATTCTACAAATTTGCTTATCAGTTCTTGTAAATTCTTTGTCAGCCTCAATCATAAACAAAACAATATCGGCCTGATAAACTGCCTTTAAACTTTCTTGAGTAATATACTGTTGTTCATCTGACTTTGATTTTGCTTTTCTTTTTAAACCACCAGAATCTATAATTTTAAAAATTCTTTTTTTATAAGAAATATTCTCAATAAATAAATCTGTTGTTGTTCCCGGAATATCACTAACAGGTGATAATTCTTGATTTATTATTTTATTAAAAAAAGTAGATTTACCCACATTAGGCTTTCCGACTATGGCGATCGTAATAATTCCAGATGATGACATGGTATTCATTAATTAATTAACTAATAATAACTCGGAAGAATGATTAAGGATTAACATTTTATTATCAATTATAATTGGAGCTCTCGACAGCTCACTGTTAATTTTTTTATGAGCAATATACTTCCCATTTATAGCTGCTATTTTGTAAAGATTACCCTCAGAAGATGTTAAATAAAGATTATTAGATGCTAATACTAATCCATAATAATCTATTGGATCTTTTGAATTTTTAGAAATTTTACCTAAATTTATAGACCATAAAATAGTTCCATTGTTTTTATTAAAAGCTATTACGAATCCATTTTCCGTCAGAACAAATAGATATCTTTCATTACTGATATGATTTTGAATAGAAGATAATTTGTAAGACCATTTAATTTCTCCTGTCTCAATATTAAGATTTAATAAATCACCGCTATTAGATGAAACATAAACATCCTTTTTATCAATTAATATATTAGATATTTTAAAAACTAAATTAGTGGAAATATTGTTTTGGGACAAAATATTTCTATTCCATAAAATAACCTGTTTATCTAAATCGATAGCAGTTACATCTCCAACATCATTTGAAAAAAGTAATTTATTATCATAAATAGAAATGCTGCTCGATTTTGCTGGTTTTATTAAACCCGATAAAGATTCAAAGCTCCATATTTTCTGACCATCCAAGGGGTTAAATGCGTAAAGCCTGCTATTCTGATTTACGACATATAAAATACCTTTGTAGTAGTTGATGTGTGAAGAAAAAGGAATTCCATAATTCTGCAGCCAAACTGTTTTTCCAGTTTCAATATTAATAGAATAAACAAATCCTAAATTATCTGCCGCATATAAGAATTCTTCATTTAAATGCATTGTAATATTTTTTGGATAACTATTATAAGAACTTTCATATATTTTTAATTCCCATACGACTTTGAAATTTAATAGATCAAATTTATAAATAGTTCCTTTTTCATCGCTAAAAAAGATAAAACCTTCATAAGCTATTAACGAGCCAGCATCATTATCCTTGTTAATATAATCGCCAATATTTTTCTTAAAAATAGCTTCAAGTTTTCCATCAAATAACAAATGATCATAAAAATTATTTGATGAAAAATGCTCATAAAACCATTTTTTATTTAATTGAGGTTGATTAAGTTGCAAATTAATTTTGGATTCAATTTCTTTATCAAAAACATTATTTGATTCAAAAATATTTATTTTCTCACCTTGCTTTTTAAAACTTTCAAGATCAACTTTTTTATCCTTATCAGATGAGCATGAATAAGCTAAAAAAAAAATAAATATTAAAATTAATCTCATTTAATTTGTACTTTTATTTTTTTTTCTATTTCTTTTTTAAATAAATCTGGAATGTTTTCTATTTTTAGAGCCTGACTATAAATATCTTTTGCTTTATTTTTTTGTCCTCTATCTAAATAAAAATCTCCTAATATTTCTAAAGACAAAAGCTTCCAAGTCGAATTCTTAAAATCACTGGGATTTAATAAGTTAAAAAAATTATTTTCATCAGATGAATCAAAAATAAGTATAGCTTTTTTTATTTTAAAAAGATCTTTATCGTTCTTTTCAATATCACCTAAAATAGCCTCGTCTAAAATCGAAATTTGCTTATTTTTGTCATTTTTAGATAACTCTAACAACTTAGATATTGCTAAAACTTTATAAATATTAATTTTTGAATTTTTCAAATCCTCTAGTCTTTTTTTAGCTTCTTCATTTTTTTTTTCAGAAATAAGATTTAATATTACTACATATTCTTGAGTAGCTTTTTTTGCCCTACTTTCAAATAAAATATTTTTTCCTACAAAAAAAATTAGTATTAAAAAAAATAAAAGAATAAATAAAATTATTTTAAATTTATATTTTTTAAATAAATTTAAAATTCTATCTTGTTTAAGATCGTCATTAATTTCATTGAAAATTTGATTCATAATATTTAGTATAAATTTTGAGGTCCTGGAAACTTCTTTCTTTTTATGTCTTTTGCAAGCTTTCTTACCGAAGTTTCAGTTCTAGTTACAAAATCGTCATACACCTTAACGAATCTAGCTGGTTTTTCTGAAAAACCCAAAATATCTTCTGTTACTAATATTTGTCCATCGCATTCTTCTGATGCTCCTATCCCTATGGTAGGTATATTAACAATATTGTTAATCTTATCAGCAAGTTTTTTAGGCACACATTCAATTACAATAGAAAAAGCACCTGCTTTCTGCAAGCTAATCGCATCACTTATAATTTGATTAAAACTTAAATAATCTTTTCCCTGAACTTTATAGTCTGATTTTTTTTTGGCACTTTGTGGAAGTAATCCAACATGTCCCATTACTGGAATATTATTTTTTACTAAATAATTTATTGTTTCATAAATTTTAACTCCACCTTCAAGTTTCACAGCATCACATTTTGTTTCTTTCATAATCTTTTTTGCATTAAATAATGCAATTTTTATATTTTTTTCATAGGAACCAAATGGCATATCGATAACTAATAAGCTGTTTTTTGCAGATGCTCTAACTGCCTTTCCATGCATAATCATCATTTCTAAAGTAACATCCCTCGTTGAATTCATGCCATGCAAAACCATACCTACAGAGTCTCCAACTAAAATTATATCACAATATTTATTCAATATTTTTGCAACTGGAGTTGTGTAGGCGGTTAAACAAACTAATGGTTTCTTAAATTTTTTAAATTTAATATTGTTTATACTTAGTTTCTTCTTCATAAATTTTATTCCCACTCAATTGTTGCTGGTGGTTTAGAAGTGATGTCATAAACAACTCTATTAATACCTTTTACATTATTAATAATTTTATTAGAGATTTCCCCTAAATCTTTATTTTTAAAGTGATAAAAATCTGCAGTCATTCCGTCTAGAGATGTTACAGCTCTTAATGAGCATACAAAATCATATGTTTTAAAATCTCCCATAACCCCAACGGTTTTGATGGGCAAAAGTACGGTAAAAGCTTGCCAGATTTTATTATAAAGATTTCTTTTTTTTAGTTCACTAATAAAAATATTGTCAGCCTCTTGTAAGATTTTAATTTTAGTCTTATCAATTTTTCCAGGAATTCTAATAGCTAAACCAGGACCTGGGAATGGATGTCTAAAAATTATTTCTTTTGATAATTTTAAACTAATTCCAATATTTCTAACTTCATCTTTGAATAGCTCTCTAAATGGCTCCACTAAAGTGAATTTCATTTTTTTTGGAAGTCCTCCAACGTTATGATGTGACTTAATTACAGAAGATGGTCCACCATGGTGACTTTGACTTTCAATTACGTCCGGATATAAAGTTCCTTGTGCTAAATATTTAATATTCTTAAATTTTTTAGATTCTTTTTCAAAAACTCTAATAAAAACTTTTCCTATAATTTTTCTTTTTGTTTCTGGATCCGAAACATTATGCAGGGCATTTAAAAATTCATTGGAAGCATCAACGTAATTTAACTTAATTTTGTAATTTTTCTTAAATACATTAATTACCTGTAATGCTTCATTTTTTCTTAGCAATCCTGTATTTATAAAAAAACAATGAAGTTTCTTTCCTATTGCTTTATACAATAAAGCGGCCAAGACACTACTATCCACACCACCTGATAACGCACATAATACATTTTCATTTTTTACATCCGATCTTATATTTTTTATTAAGTAATTAATTTGATTTTTAGAATTCCAGTTTTTTTTTAATTTACAGATATTAAATAAAAAATTTTTAAATAAAATTGAACCTTTGGTGGTATGAACAACTTCAGGATGAAATTGAACCCCGTAAATATTTTTTTTTAAATTTTGAATTATCGTATATTTATAATCATCACTAGATGATATTCCTTCAAAGCCTTTTGGTATTTTTTTTACTACGTCGGTATGATTCATCCACACCTGCGCCTTATTATTTTTATTAAAAAAACCATTAGTTAGTTTTGAAGATTTATTTTTATAAACATAGCATCTTCCAAACTCACTTTTTTTTTGATTTTTAACAACGCCACCAAATTCTCTTGCTAAAAGTTGATGCCCATAACAAATGCCTAATATTGGCTTATTAAAAGTTAATATTTGCTTTGGAATTCCGAGGTATGAATTCTTAGTAATAGATAATGGTCCGCCTGATAAAATAATTCCTTTTAAATTAATTTCATTGCATAAGTTTTTAGTTTTATAACAACTTATAATCTCACAATAAACTCCAAGCTCTCTTACTCTCCTTGCTATCAACTGCGTGGTTTGAGAACCAAAATCTATAATAATTATTTTATTTATATGCGAGGTATCTTTCATTGTTTTTTATCGACAATAATCATTTTCGATAAATCATTTTTCTTTAAGCATAAATCTTTGCATACTTTAGCGAAAATTAAATTTGCTTCTTGCGCTTTTTTAAAGTCACCTTCATCAATATTTAATAAAATTTTTAAATACAAAGCTTCTTCATTTTTTTGATTAATAACTAAAACTGTGTCTAAATAATTTTTTTGCTGCATTTTATCTTTATCAATCAAAGCTATTTTAGATAAATATAGGTAAGATTTTTCATTCTTAGTATTAAATACGATGTCTTTTTCAAAATAAAATTTTGCTTCTTTATAATCATTTAAATTAAAGAATTTAAGACCTTGATTATAATAATCAACGCTTGCTGCGTTAACCGAAAATTTAAAATTTATAAAAAATATTAATATTAAAATTTTTTTCATAATTAGCTTTCAAAAGGATAGTTAGGAGATTGTTTTGTGATCTGTATATCATGCACATGACTTTCTTTTAAGCCTGAGTTTGTAATTTTTACAAATTTTGCTTTACTTTTTAATTCAGAAATATTTTTTGCTCCTACATAGCCCATAGAGGCTTTTAATCCTCCTACTAACTGATGAATAACAGTTCTAACTGCGCCTTTATAGGGAACCCTTCCTTCTATGCCTTCAGGAACTAATTTTAATGAATCACTAATCTCTTCTTGGAAATATCTATCAGCAGATCCTCTGGACATAGCTCCTATAGAACCCATTCCTCTGTACGATTTATAGCTTCTGCCCTGATAATAGAAAACATCGCCAGGACTTTCTTCAGTTCCTGCAAATAATGATCCTATCATTACCGCATCAGCACCCGCTCCTATTGCTTTTGCAATATCACCTGAGTATCTAATTCCTCCATCGGCTATAATTTTTATTTTTTTATTTTTAACTACCTTGGCAACATTATATATTGCAGAAAATTGGGGCACCCCAACTCCAGCAACTATTCTAGTAGTGCAAATTGATCCAGGTCCTATACCTATTTTAATAGCATCTGCTCCATAATCAATTAATGACTTGGCTCCATCAGCTGTAGCAACATTGCCTGCAATTACTGGAACTTTAATATTTTTTTTAATTTTTTCTAAAGTTTTTAATACCGATAGTGAATGACCATGAGCTGTATCTAAAACAATTGTATCCGCACCAGCTTCTGACAATCTTATCGCTCTTTCGATACCTTCGTCCCCAACGCCAACTGCTGCAGCTACAATCAATGATCCTTTTTTATCTTTTGCAGCTTCTGGATAAATTTGAGATTTTTGAATATCTTTTACAGTAATTAGTCCTTTGCATTTAAAACTATTATCTACGATAATTAATTTTTCTATTTTATTTTTAAATAAAATCTTTTTTGCTTCTGATAAAGTGGTGCCTACTTTTGCAGTAATTAAATTTTTTGTCATTAATTCTCTGACTTTAATTTTTTTATCAGTTACAAATCTAACGTCTCTATTGGTTAAAATACCAACTAACTTATGACTTTTGTTAACAACCAAGATTCCGGAAATTTTATTATTTTTCATTAACTCAGTTGCATCTGATAGGGTAGCTTCTGAATCTATCGTAATAGGATCAATTACCATTCCAGATTCAAATCTTTTAACTAATTTAATTTGATTCACCTGATCATCTATTTTCATATTTTTATGAATACACGCCATTCCACCCGATTGAGCTACGGCGATAGCTAACTTGTATTCTGAGACGGTATCCATCGCAGAAGCAATAAGAGGTATTCCTAGAGTAATAGAAGAAGTTATTTGGGTAGATACAATCGCTTCTTTAGGTAGAACGCTAGACTGTCTTGGTTCTAGCAAGACATCATCGAAAGTTAAAGCTTCAGGGATTTCCATGTACAAAATTATTATATAAAAAAACTAAAGTCAAACTTTTTTTAGATTTTCGCACAATAAATACATTTCCTTGGAGTCTTTTCTGCTAGAATCAGGTTTAATTCTTTCAGTTATTTCAAAAGAAATCTTGGCATTTTTAATTAGAATATCTTCATCTTTACCAGAAAAGAACTTTAGTAATAAATAAGATTTTTGTTTTAAAATCACTTTAGACAAATTAAGGACATCTATTGCTATAGAATTTGTTCTTATGGCGTCTACATCTTTATTTCCTGTAGTATTAACAGCCATATCTGACAATAAAATATCGACTTTAACTTGATTAAAAAAATTATTAACGAAATCAAAAAAATCAATTTCATTAAAGTCTTTTTTATAAAAAAAAATATTTTCAATTTTATCCATGTCCAAAATGTCTATAGACAAATTTTTTCCATTTTTATTAATTTCAGAACAAACTTGCGACCATCCACCTGGAGCGCTACCTAAATCTAAAATATGCAAATTATTTTTTAAAAATTTAAATTTTTTATTAATTTCAATTAGTTTAAAGGCTGATCTGGATCTATAGCCTTTTGCTTTGGCTTCTTTGACATAAAAATCACTATTTTGTCTTGTTATCCAAAGTTTTGAACTTTTTTTTAATTTTTTATTCTGTATTTTATCCATATAAAGACTGAATATAGAAATACACTAATAAAAAACTTTGAAAACAAATTAATAAAATTGAAAAAAATATTAATATATAATTCAGGTGGTGGGATTGGGGATGCGGTGCAGATTGTAAATTTGCTTGTATCTTTACATGAACACTATACTGATCACGAGATTTTTCTTCTTCAAGCTCACCAAAATAATTTGTTTGAAACTACTCTAAAGGAATTAAATTTAAATTTTATAAAAAAAAGTTCTATTGAGCTAATGTATTTTGGCTTTAGATTAAAACATTATTTTCAATTAAATTCATTAATTAAAAAAAATAATATATTTTTTGATATAATTATAGATTTACAAACTAAATTAAGAAATACAATAATCTTAAAAAAAATTCCACACAGTATTTTTATATCTAGCACATTTAATAATTTTTTTTTACAGCCTAAACTTAAAATTAATAATAGAGAAAAAAATATTATTCAAAGAATTACAAATTACATAAATATTTTAAATGATAAAAAATTTATTTCTAAAAAATATAATACAAATCTAATTAAAAAATCTTATTTTGAAGAAGTTAATAAATTACTACCTGAAAATAAATATGTTGGAATTTCTATTACTCAGGGAAATTTATATAGAAAAAAAACATTGCCCCTAAATTATATTATAGAAGTAACGCAACACCTTTTGTCTATTAATAAAAAACCTGTTTTTTTAATTGAAAAAAAACATATTAAACTCAAAGTGGAAATAGAAAGACAATTGAAGGGGGTTATTTTTCCAGAGTTCAATAGCAACATAAATGATCCTTGTTTATTATTACTGTTAGGAAAAAAAATGGATTACTCTATATCTATAGATAATGGCGTAATGCATATATTGTCCCTTACTAATGTTCCAATGATCGCAATATTTGGTCCTACTTCACCAGATAAATTCGCTCCAAAAATTGATAATATTAAGATTTTAAGCAGTCAGAAACTATTTAATTCAAATAATATTGATTTGATTACTCCTAAAATGATTATTGAAAAAATAGACTTATTAGAAAAAGAACTAAATTAACCTATATTTATTTTAAATAAAATCTTCAGAAATTAAGCTGTCCACATTTTTTGAAGATCGTTTTTTTATAATTTTAAAATGAATAAAACTGATCGGTATTAAAAATATATAAAAAAATCCTGTAAATAAAAGAGTATCAAATGGGTAATTAATTAAAAAACCAAAATAAAAAGCAATTAATAATAATAAAAATATTAAAAAAGGTTTTCCTATTTTAATTCCTTTTAATGAATAAGTTGGAATTTTGCTAATCATTAAAAATGTTGAGGCTATAATAGATACTATAGCTAGTTTTTTATAATCATAACCTGACCTAAGATCACTCAATGATAAGATTAGTGGCAAAAGCAATATTCCCGCTCCTGCAGGCGAAGGCACACCTGTAAAAAAATTCTCTTTCCATTTCTCATTATTTATTTTTGTATTTAAATTAAATCTAGCTAATCTCAAACAACATGCTACTGAATGAAATAAAACTAATATCCAGCCAATATTTCCCAAGTCTTTTAATATCCAAATATAAACTGTAATCGCAGGAGCTACTCCAAAATTTATAAAATCAATTAAAGAATCTAACTCAGCTCCAAATTTAGAAGTTCCTTTGATTAATCTTGCTATTCTTCCGTCCATTGTGTCTATAATTGAAGCTATTGTAATTGCTATAACTGCATATTCAAATTGTGAATTTAAGGAAAATTTAATTGAACTAAGCCCAACACACAAACCCAGAATACTAATGACGCTTGGAACTATGTATCTTGGATGAATCATTTTTAAAAATAATATAAACTAAATTTTTGCAAGCAAACTTTCTCCGGCAACTACAGTCTGACCTTCTCTTACTAATAGTTTGTATTCATTATCAAAATACAAATCTACCCTACTTCCAAATCTTATTATTCCAATTCTATCTCCTTGATTTAAATTCTGACCTTGTTTAACTTCGCATATAATTCTTCGAGCTACCAAACCAGCTATCTGTACAATTGCAAAATTTTTTCCTGAATTGTTAGAATATTTTATTAAATTTCTTTCATTATCTTCACTTGCTTTATCTAAAGAA
>Ga0114959_10003705_pt1 | contig 11944 bp, 12 predicted proteins | sample C_130625_EF_Meta_FD_87317 | JGI IMG/M metagenome (GOLD analysis project Ga0114959, IMG submission 87317) | Freshwater microbial communities from Lake Croche, Canada to study carbon cycling - C_130625_EF_MetaG | ecosystem: Environmental > Aquatic > Freshwater > Lake | place: Lake Croche, Canada...
GTCTTTCACGTCGTCTTTCACTTCTTCTATAATTATAGTACGCATTTGTTCCATAAGAGGAATTGGCGTGTCTATATCTACATTTTGACTATCTTCTCTAACACTACCTTGTAATTTATCAATTGATTTTGAAGCCAACTTTTCAATCGTAGAGAACATTTTTTCTAAGTGTGATTGAAGATCTTTAATTTTTTCGTCTTTAGAAATAGATAAGTCATTGATTTCTTTCTTATGTTGCAGTATTAAATTGTCAATTTCTCTTTTTCTCTCTTGTAATTTTAATTTATATTCTGAATGAAGATCTTTAATTTTTTCGTCTTTAGAAACAGATAAGTCACTGATTTCTTTCTTATATTGCAATATTAAATCCTCTTTTTCTTTATCTTTAGCTTCTAATTTTAGTTTACATTCATCTTGACAAATGCGTATAATATATTTTTTACAAATATCAAGATGTGTATTTAAATTCGACTTATTAATAAAAGACAGATTACAATCTTTACAAATAAATTTCGAATTCATTTCAAGTCCTCTTATTTTCAGACATGCTTTATTATTTGATAGATGTGATTTCAAATTATACTTTGATTTTAAGACCAGTTTACAGTGTTCGCATTCCATTTTTATTATTAATATCTCTTTTAAATCATTTTATGATAAAAAATAATAGAATATGAAATTTTATCACAAATACTTGCGTAAAAATATAATTAGAATTGTTCAATTGATTGATTATTTTTAATTATAATTAAAAAAATAAAAGTATATAAAAAAATGAATCAAGATGAATTGAATAAACACTTAAAAGAAGAAAAGCGATTGGTTGTTGTTGACTTTCACGCAATCTGGTGTGGTCCTTGTAAAAAACTGATGCCGGTTTTAGAGAAGATGGTAGATGAACACGATCTATGTTTACTGAAAGTAGATGTAGATGAATCGGAAGAATTTTCTGATCATTACGAAGTCATTACTATTCCTACACTTTTATTTTTCAAGAATGGAGAGCTATTGGATAAACTTGTAAGCTCTGATGAAAACGATGTATTGCAATTGATTCTAAAGCATAAATAAGTACTTTTAGAAACTATTTGTTACTCTTCTTAGTCTTACTCTTAGTCTTACTCTTACTCTTACTCTTAGTTTTACTCTTAGTTTTACTCTTAGTCTTACTCTTAGTCTTACTCTTAGTCTTACTCTTAGTCTTACTCTTAGTCTTAGTTTTACTCTTAGTTTTACTCTTAGTCTTACTCTTAGTTTTACTCTTAGTTTTACTCTTAGTTTTACTCTTCTTAAAGTAGTAATAAGGATAAATATTTTCTTTTAAAGATGTATAACGATCTTCAATTTCACCTCCTTTAACGATGTATTTATTTATTATATCAATTGATTCTTTTCTAGTTGATTCATATCCTGTTTTAATCAACTCTTTATTTAAATCAGTCTTTGATTCGTATTCACCTGCTTCCATATTTATAGGTTTAACTAATTCAGTTTTTATTTTCTTAATATTTAATATATATATATTTTTAATGACAATTTGTGCTGGTCTGTACACTATATATTCAATACCTGTAGGACTATGATAAATAACAGAATCGTGTTCAATTTTACCTTCTTCTAATCTTTGATTATAATTATCAAAAATAGGATGAGTTTGTCTATTCCAACTTTCAGTATAAAATGGATTTCCCATATACAAATCCACATCAAATAAGACACTTTCGTCTTCTGGAACCATACGTAGATGCAACTTATTAGCGACTTTTACGATACAATCGATTGGTCTGGAACAAAAATAAATGGCAGGTCCTTGGGTAACTCCTCCTACTCCTCTACATTGAAAATTATCATTATAAATGCTAAAAAAATTGTTGATATTTGTGAGATGAAAAGCTTGTATAGGTGCAAATTCATTAATTCTATCTTTGATCATTTTATTGAATTTAAAATCATCAGAATTACATTTTACATCTTCTCCTAATATCGACTTTTGTTCTTGACTATTAAAGTCTGTTATTATATTATTAATGATATTAATTCTATTCTTTGGGTAGTAGTCTGTTAATACGGTTAAATAATCAAAATTCCCTTTTTCTTTTAACATTTCAATGATACTAAAAATTTTTATAATATTATCATCTATATCGTATTCACCTAATTCAATAAGTATCTCGTCTAATACTCCTTTAAAATTATTATTTTTTTTAATATATTCTGTTAATTTTCTGTTATCGTAATTATTTTCTAGCATTTTTTCAACTACTTCTTCAACTACTTTGTCAACTCTTTTGAAAATAATCTTATCTTCTTTTAAAGGAAAAGCAATTAGTCTTTTTGACATCTTTTATAAAATTGATTATAATTATTTTTTTTTAAATACAGAAAAATGTTATCTCAAACAAATCGACACGAAAGAGATTCTCGTATCACATTTGACGAATCGACACATACTTATGCCATCGACGGATCAAGTGATAAAGTGATAAGCGTGACCACTCTCATTCATAGTCATTTTCCACATTTTAAACCGTACGAAATAATTACTAAAATGCGAAATAATAAGAATGGAATGCCTTTAAAATATCATAATATGTCAGATGAACAGATCATAAAACAATGGAATGATAATGGGAAAGAAGCTAGTCAACTTGGAACATCAATTCATAAATCTGTTGAACTTTTTTATGATCAAAAAGATCATATATCATCTACCGATTTCATTGAAATGATAAAATTTAATGATATAGTTGGTCAACATACTGTTGAATTTTATCATTTTTTAAAATTTAACGAGAGCGTGAAAGATCGTCTTCGTCCTTATCGAACAGAGTGGAGTATTTTTAGAACAGAGTTAAAACTTGCTGGTCAGTTAGATATGTTATACGAAATCATAAATGAACCAGGATACTATGCTCTATATGACTGGAAAAGAGTGAAAGAAATTAAAATGGAAAATAGATATGAAAAAGGGTTGAAAGGGTTGAGCCATCTTGACCATTGTAATTATAATCATTATTCAATTCAGTTAAATATTTATAAACGTATACTAGAGACGTTATATGGTTTAAAAATAAAAGAAATGTGTTTAGTGATTCTTCATCCAGATAATGATACGTTTAAATTGGTGAAAATTCACGAAATGAAAAAAGAAATTAATTATATTTTCAAAGAAAGAAAAAAAAATCTGTTATAATAAAAAATGGCATTACGTTCATTTGTACTTGTAAATGTAAATGGTAAATCTCCCAAAAAGTGTGGTCGATATCTTGGATCGTCTGCTTCAAGCTCAGTAAAAAAGGCGTTCAACGAATTACTAAAAAGTAAGAAAAGTAAGAGTAAAAGTAAAAGTAAGAGTGTTAGTATGGTTTTGACGTTACGTGAATCCACTGAAGGATCTAAAAAGAAAGAATATAAATATAAAGTGAAACGAGTGGTGTTAAGGAACCTCGTGTAGTCGAATTGAAAAATGGAGATCAAATCGTTTATCGATATGATACTAAAGTGAAAAAAGCTTAAATTAAAAAAAAAATTTATTTAATTTATAAAATTAAATGGAATGTTACCATTACGAAAAATATCATTTCGAGAAGGGTCTATTTGATGTAGATAGGACATATATTATCCATTTAGAAGGGAATGGTAGACTAGATAACATATACAAACAGTTAGAAGAGTTTCACCCAAGTAAAGAGGTATACATCCTATTCAATAAAGGCTATAAAAAATGTCATAAAAATTTAGAAGAACAGAAATCAACTCTCGATTTAATTGATGCTTTTATGACTATCTTTAAAGATGCAAAAGATTTGGATAATATACTGATACTAGAAGATGATTTTTTTTTTGATAAAGAGGTTAAAGATGTTAAAGAGGTTAATATCGACCAATTTATCAATGACAAAAAAGATGAAAGTTTCGTTTATTATCTAGGAACTGTTCCTTATCTTACTATACCATCTCTTACTAAACACCATATAACGTTACTTAGTACAGGAACACATGCTTGTATCTATTCAAAACAAATGCGAAAAGAAACATTGGAAAATAAAGTGACTAATGACTGGGATATGTATATCAATTTTAATCATAGAAGATATATGTATCATAAACCGTTATGTTACCAACTATTTCCAGAAACAGAAAATTCAAAAGAATGGGGATTTGGGTCATCCATTTTAAGACAGGTTTTTAAATGGAATGGATTAGATCAGAGTGAAAAAGGTTATCAACATTTTTATTTATTTTCAAAATTTTTATTCATTATCTTGATTATCATTTTCATTTATGTAATACATATTTTAGTCTCACGACACTTCTTGTATTTTATAAAATAATAAACTAATCCAAATATGATTAATAACAATGAAAGAATACCTAAACAGATGAAAAAAGAAGAATATTTTAAAACAAAATTGTATAACATGCTATCAAATGAATGCCAACTAGATCCTTCTAATGTTCCAATAACAATTCCTTCTTTATATACATTAAAATCTTCTGTAACTGAATAAGGATTGAATTTAGTCTTTGGCAAAACAGTATACGAATGCTTTGTTTTTTTTAATACTCTATCTAACATCAAAGGTCCTGTGCTTAACATTACTTTCAAATGTTTTCCAAAAGCATAAAAAGGTAATGGCTCTTTCAGTTCTTTTATGATATCTAAAAAAATAGGAGATTTTCCTGTAGAAATCATTAAAGAATTTGTGAAACAATTGCTATTAGAAGAAAAGACAAAACAATCGTCGTATGAAATATATTTTTCAATGTTTTCTTTCGGATAAAGATCTAAATCACAATAGACTCCTCCAAAGTCATATAAGATAAAATAACGGATCATATCAGCTCTTTGTATATCATACTCATAGTTATCATGTAGTTCTAGAAAGTCTGGGTGATAGTTCTTAATATGATTTCGTATATCTTCATCTGTCCATAAAATATATGTCCAATCTGGATGAAGTCTGATCCATTCTTCTTGTGACTTCTTCCATTTATCTGGTATCTCTTTTGTTTTCCAAGTTTGGTGAATGATTTTAGGAATGCTCATTTAATTTATTTAAAAAATTTATTTAAAATAAAATGGATATTAGAACTATAAAGAGTTACATTATTAATCTAGAAAAATATAAAAAAAAATATGAGAGAACAAAGAAAAATCTCAGCAGATTTAATATCACTCCAGAAAGATTTGATGCTATCTATATAGACGATGTTAATTCTCAAGATATAAAAAATATAACTTACCCATCTGTTCAATATACAATAGAAAGAGGACGAAATGTTGATAATAATATCGGATCAAAAGGAGCGATAGGATGTTATCTATCTCATACTAAATTATGGAAAATGTTATTAGAGTCAAATGAAGATATGTTTTTGATATTTGAAGATGATGTGAATATAAATAATTATACCATAGAACAACTTAACCAAACTTTAAAAGAAGTAGGAAATTATGATTGGGATTTTATATTTTTAGGGTACAGTAAACCTTATCTAATGAATGATATAAAAATAGATAATGTATATAAAATAAACAGTATTACATACGGAATGCACGCATATTTGATTAACAAAAAAGGAGCTTTAAAATTATTAAAACATTCTTTTCCTATAGTAGATCAGATAGATAGTTATTTATCTTATATGGCAAGTAGAGGAGATATAAACGCGTATCGTTTAAAAGAAAACTATTTTATACAGGATAATATAGAAGGAACTTCTATTCAAACAGATTTTTCTGTAAAACCTTTATTAACAAGACTGTCAAACAATCAATTGATTTTTTTATGCATTTTTTTTATTTTTTTAGCTGTGATTATTTTTATTCAATTAGTAAATTATTTTAAATCTCTTATTATAAAATGAACCCTGTTTATGTGTTTATGATGATAATAGTTCTTGCTATCATATTAATCTTATTACTAAAAGACGATAAAAAAGACGATAAAAAAGATAGTTTACTACAACCATGGACAGGTGATCAGTTAGCCATGTCTCTTGGTATTGTTGGAAAATTATTAGCTAACTTATCTCCATCCAAAGAACAAATAGAATGTTTAATCTCTGAATTATCCAGAAAGATGTCCTTTAAAGATTTTATAAACGAAAATGATAATGATAAACTTGCATCTCTTTTAGGTATGAAAGGAAAATGGTCTGAATGTGTTAAGAAAATATATACTTCAATTGTCCAAATAATTATTTATGAAATAGATCCAAAGAGTGAATTATTACCCTCTTGTGTTATTAAAAAATTAGAAGAAAATTATTCTCCTTTAGAGTTAAACAGAGCTGTCATTACAGATATAATTAATGATTGCAAAAATTTAGTATCAGCATGGACAGAAGAGCAGTTAACTAGAACTTTTGATATTATCCGCCCTTATATTTCTGCAAGTGTATCAAAAGAATTATTAAACTGTGTAGTATCAAATATATCTCGTAAGATGCCTTTTAAAGAATTCTTAAAAAAAGATAAAGTTGCTTTAATTAGAGATAGTTGGGGAAGTTGTATCATAAGATCTGTTCTACCTGCAAGTTTAAAGAATATTCCAAAAGAAACAATCGATTGTTTTCTATCTGAATTAAGTACCAAAATATCTTTTGAAGACTTCGTCAAGAAAAGTAAAGCTGATCAACTCGATTTGATTTTAGGCGTAAAAGGAAAATGGTCTGAGTGTTTGAAAAAAATATTGACAAACGTTTTGAAAGAACAAATGCCTAATGAAAAATGCAATTCTTGTGTTATAAACGCGTTAGAAGTAAATTTATCACCGAGTGATTTGTTAAATAAAAATATTGAAGAATTTCAAATGTTTTTAAAGACTGTATCTACTAACTGTGCTAAAGATTGTAGTAAATAAAATTGATTTTTTTATTTTTCTTATTTAGACAAAGAAAAATGAACTGCAATACTTGTCAAATATTTTTACAATATTCTTCTTTATTCTGGGACGGTAAAATCCCTTACTGTTTTGAATGTGTAAAAACGAAGAAGATTGATGAAGAAACAGTTTACTGTGAACCTGTAGAATGGAACTATTGTGACTATTGTCAACAGATCATTATAAATACAGAGTATATAGGTCCTTGTGATGTACAAATCAAATGTATAGATATGAAAAGACATTTAAAAGCTTATCAAGGGTTTGAACATTTATGCAAAGATTGTAGCGTGAGTATAGAGAATATCCATTTTTGTTTATTATGTAAAGATGTTTTACTAAATTAAATTAAATTAAAAATTAATTTAATTTATTATAAATGGATAATTCTTGTGGAGCTAACTATAAAAGTCTAACAATTATATTAATTATAGCTATTTTTATGGTTATATTTTTTATATGCACAACTTTATATTACAGAAATAAATCATCGACTTCATCAAAACCAGACCCAAAACCAAAACCAACTATAACCAAAAACATCGATCAAATGACATCGCCAAGTGATATAAATAAATATAAACAGAATGGAATGCAACTTATTTATTCAAACGAAATGAAAGATCAAACTCGAATTATGAATGATTTTGTATTTGAAGAACAGCCTAATAATACACTAGGAACAGGAACCCAGAGTTATGTAGGAAAAGATCTTGTTAAATTAACTAATAATGGTTTATATTTAGGCGTTGATGTACAACAAAAACCATTTGATCAAGAAAGTACTGATCAAGAAAGTACTGATTTCAATAAATGGCTTTCTACAAAAATGACAGGCAGATCAAAGGTAAGATTTTGTTATGGTGTTATTGAAGCTAAAATTAGATGTCCTGATATTGTAGGAACGTGGCCAGCATTTTGGTTGAATTTTTGTTCTGGTACTTATGGACCAGACAGAGATGGTAAAAATATGAAATTAATAAGTTATCAACCTGATCATCCTTTTCCGTGTGGTATGTATTGGCCTCCAGAAATTGACATTATGGAACGATTTAATCCGGCATTAGCTTATAATAAACAAAGATTTGATTATTTAAAATCTCTCCCTGAATTTAATGGCGTCTTAAAATCTTCTTATCTAGATCCTGATTTTTTTAATCAAAATCAATCAAGTCTTCACTCTCCAAATCAAGTAGGTATGCCTCCAGTAAACTTTAATAACTCATCTAATAACCAAAATCAATGGTGTCCACAAGGAGTCTGTGATTCTGCTGGACCTAAACCAGGACCTTCTAATTTTGATGATAATAAATGTAATGAAAGAAAAGCTGGAAAAGGATATTGTTTTGGAACATCTACATTTTACAGAGATCGAAAATCTCCGACAAAAGAATTTATCATTTATAAATGTGTTTGGACTCCAGATCGAGTTGAATTTTATATGGATGATGAATATTACGGCTCACTTGATTATAGAAGTTTTGCTTTATATAATAATGGTTCAGTTGAACCTGTTGTTATCCCATCTGTTCCTATGTTTCCTATATTTAATACATCACTTTTACAAGGATTAAATATATATCCTGTGATAGAGTCCGCCGGCGCAAGATCTAAACTAAACTATGATGATAAAGGTAAATTTATTAAAGATGGAATGGAAATTGAATGGGTGAGAATTTACCAAGATGTAAATACAGGAACAGGTTTAAATCCACAGCTTACAGAAGTTCAGAAACAAACAATTATGAAAAGTAAATCTGCTATCGTCAAAAAAAGTGCTGTATCGACAATAGACTACCTAGAATGCACTAAAAAAAAGAGTTGTAACGATACTATTTATTCGAATATTATTAACAATGTTTGCGATCATTTAGACAAAAAAAATGATAATTTCTGTTTAGGATTAGACGCTGCTATGGTTGCAAATAATGGAGGAATATTTAACAACGGACAGTCATCATTGACAGCCATTAAAACAGACGCGGTTCTTTCTTATATTTCCGACAAATACAATTTAAATTGCGATGAAAAATCATGTTACCCAATAGGCTATGATGTCATGCCAAAAGAATACATAAACTCTGATTGGTATAATAAATATGGATATCCAGAAGTTGATTTAAGTCCTAAAGCTCCTTGTTACGGAGTTCAATCATTAGATGGATCAATGAATTTAAGTAAATATAAATGCAAATAATTTACGGAATTAAACTTGCCCATATTTTTAAACAACATCCATCAGTGTAAGCGAAAATCTTACATTGACAACCATTTTCAGTTTGATTTTGAAAATCTACAGCTAATGAAAAATTTTTATTAAAATTATCTATCGAGAAATCAGGATTAAATATAGTTTTCATATCTACATCCAAAACTGTTAAATCATGGTTACCTTTATTAGTTGCCAAAGAAGTTCCAAAAAACTCATCATTATAACAAAGAAATGATAATGAATTAATGCACAGAATTCCTCTTTCACAATGATTTGAATAGGCTTGAAATCTGATTGTTCTATAAAGAAGTTTATTATTATATACAAAACTATCCTTTATAATCTTGTAAAAAAGTCCAGTATGATTAATATTAAAATTAAAATATGGAGATAAAGGGGTAGTCATAGTGAATACATAATATGTATCACGACTTTTATCAATGACTAAGTCATTTGTTGCGTTACTACTTTGTGATTCAATATTAAAATCCTGAACATTAGATATCATTTTTGTATGCGGAATGCCATCTTTAGGCACGCAGATATTTTTGATAATAACTTCTTTTTCTTTTCCATCAGAAGGTCCTCCTCCTTGACCACCTGGTGCCCATAAATTAAAATGGAGATACGTATCTCCATCAACAATAGGTATATTACTTTCATTCCCGTTATTATTATTAGGATTTCCTTCTATATAATAATTAAAAGACCATGCATTAGTAGATGTACTATTATCAAAATTTTGATCATTAAATCCTTTATTCCAAGGTTGTGGTCCAAAGTCACCAGCTGCCGCCCAAAATTGCAAGTTTTTCTTTTTACTTGGATCATTATTATTATTCATCCAGTTCATTCTAAACGTGATACTATTTCCAGCTTTTCCTATTTCTGACCATTTATTATTTCTGTTTAAATCCCACATTGATCTTGCTAAATTAGTAGGATTAAATTGACAATTGCTAGGATCATTTGGATTATTCGGATTAAAATTGAACCAAGGTTGTGTACCCCACTGTGCCATTCCAAAATTATCTTTCACACGAGATTTACCCCATTCTACGATATCAAGTTCATGACAACCATTAGGATTAATAGAAGATGGAGAACAATAATTTCCGCATAAACCGGGAGTTGTTAACCCTGCTTTGTAAAATGTATATGCACCAAATGTCGTATTCCAATCTGCTGGTGAATCATATGCACCTACGCCATCAACAAAATGAACTGTAAAATAATAGTCGCCGTAATTAATTGGATCTAAACATACCGCTTCGGCAGATTCCCATACTCCACTAGAATTTTTTTGATATTTTAAATGTAATTCTCCATCTGAGCCTATAAAAGCGTTATTTTTACTCCAAAAAGATGGTCCAGGATAATTAGTAGATGCGGTTAGTGATGGATCATTTCCGTGATAATTAGTATCGAATTTTATGCCTACACTATTAGTAATTATATTAGGAGAAAAATCAGGTTTAGGATCATTAGTAATAGAAAAATCAGGTTTAGGATTGTTTTTAGGATTGTTTTTAGTATACATATAAGCTACAAAACTAATAACTAGAACAATGCCAATGACAATTATAAGTATATAAACTTCATTTTTCATTTATTTAATAGAAAATAATTAAAAATTTAAAAATAAAATGGGCGCTACCAATATAAATCTATTACAATAATAGATGAACCTTATTTTTTGTTTTTATCTCTCCCAATTACATTAAAAGTAGAAAAATGGTCTGTAATGTTAACAGCTTATTTTAACAGACAAGAACAGGTTATCACATTTGATGATAATATTATCAAAAAAATAATAAAAGATACAGGAACAAAACCTTATATCAAATCTAACTCTAAAACAAAAGATGACATCACTAATTTTTGTATTAATACCTATTATTTTAAAAATTCTCCCCAGAATTTTATCCTTGGAAAATATATTTTAAACTCTGAATCTGATAATGATTGTTCTTGTTATTCTAGTCATCTAGGTCCTTATAATGATATATATCCTAATAAAACTGCTATGTGTTATAGCAAATTTTGTTCTTCCGATATGATGACTTTATTTGATATAGACGAATCATATTGTGAACAAGATACTATTTGTAAAGAAATAAATGACTGGATTACCCAAGGAAACACTCAAAATCCTAGTGAAATAGATAATACGAAATTTAAAAAATATTGCCCATATATACCACCATCAGATACTTCTGTTTTTAATATAGATTTGTTTTTTATCGGAATATCTATCAGTCTATTAACATCCACTTTAGTATTTTTAATATGCAAAAATAAGTCCTACGAAAATCTTAGCACATTCTTACTAACATCTTCTATCTTCATCATACTATCTATTGTTAGTTATTACAGTTCTATTTTTTTTGTAGGTGAATATATATGTAAAAATGATAATGGAGTACTAACAACCACATGTGTCTCTAAAAAATATAAAGATTACTCTATACTATCCGAATTTTGTTCAGAATCTTTTAAACCATTGTGTGAGTGTATATCAACAAATAGTTGTGGGTCAAATTGTACTTGTCATTCACAAGCTTGTTTTCCAAAAACTGGAGAAAGAAAAGTGACAAAGACTTATACTCAAAATGTTAAATATACATTAATTGTTTCATCTGTTATTACATCTATTTTGTTTCCTTTGTTATTTATATACGCATCACGAGATTACGACTGGCATATTAATAAAAAAATATCTATTTTAATTGTCATCGTTGTATCTATCATACCGTTAATCTACATGATAATTAAAACATTTCAAAAAAATGAAGTACAAGTATTCGATAAACAAAATTGTAAATAATTTTTTATATATAAA
>Ga0114959_10003706_pt1 | contig 11941 bp, 23 predicted proteins | sample C_130625_EF_Meta_FD_87317 | JGI IMG/M metagenome (GOLD analysis project Ga0114959, IMG submission 87317) | Freshwater microbial communities from Lake Croche, Canada to study carbon cycling - C_130625_EF_MetaG | ecosystem: Environmental > Aquatic > Freshwater > Lake | place: Lake Croche, Canada...
AATCGCTTCTTCTGGAGTAATGACACCGTTGGTCTCAATGTTCATCACCAACTTATCTAAGTCAGTACGCTGTTCAACACGAGCAGACTCAACAGAGTACGACACACGTTTAACAGGTGAAAATGAAGCATCAAGAATAATGCGACCAATGGTCTTGTTTGCATCTTCAGCCAGACGTCGAACGTTACCTGGCACGTAACCCCGACCCTTCTCAACTTTGACTTGCATATCAAGCTTGCCGCCTGGGGTCAGGTGCGCAATAACGTGATCAGGATTGATCAACTCCACATCATGGGGCAGATCGATATCGGATGCGAGTACTGCTCCTTCGCCTTCTTTCTTCAGCGTCAGCATAACTTCATCACGGCTATGAAGTTTGAATACCACGCCCTTGAGGTTGAGCAGGATATCGACTACGTCTTCCTGAACACCATCTAGCGATGAATACTCGTGCACTACGCCAGCGATCGTTACTTCAGTCGGTGCATAACCAACCATCGACGACAGCAATACGCGACGCAAAGCATTGCCCAGCGTATGACCATAACCTCGCTCAAACGGCTCCATCTCGACTTTGGCATGACCCAGACCGAGTGGTTCAACTTCAATGATTCGTGGCTTCAACAGACTGTTATGCATGAATGTCCTTTCAATACCCTCGGCTCGTTACGCCGATAAGGCTGATGGAATATCGAAAGGCGTCAGAGCCAATGGCTTTGACGCCGGGAAATTAGCGTGAATACAATTCGACGATAAGTGACTCGTTAACTTCTTGATTGAAGTCCGCGCGATCAGGCCAGCTCTTTAGTGAGCCTTCCATTTTCTTAGCATCAACTGACACCCACATTGGGAAACCAGTTTGTTCTGCTAGCGACAAGGCCTCAGCAATACGAACTTGTTTTTTAGCTTTTTCGCGGATCGCAACCACATCGCCCACTTTGACTTGGTACGAAGGGATGTTAACGACGTTACCGTTAATGGTGATCGCTTTGTGCGAAACCAATTGACGTCCTTCAGCACGAGTTGAAGCAAATCCCAAACGGTAAACGACGTTATCGAGACGAGCTTCTAGTAGCTGAAGCAATGTTTCGCCGGTATTACCTTTACGACGATCAGCTTCAGCAAAGTAGCGGCGGAACTGACGCTCGAGTACACCGTAGATACGTTTAACTTTTTGTTTTTCACGCAACTGGTTTCCGAAGTCGGAAGTACGAGCGCCTGAAGTGCGGCCATGTTGACCAGGCTTTGAATCAAGTTTGCATTTCGACTCAAGTGAGCGACGAGCGCTCTTGAGGAATAAGTCGGTACCTTCCCGACGTGCCAATTTGGCTTTAGGTCCAATATAACGTGCCACGATCTCTCCTATGTATGACGCCCCACACAGCTAAGCTGTTAGGCGCTAGTCTGGCCTGCTTACTGCCAGACGGTGGTCTTCAGAACAAAACCCGCCACAACGGCGGGTCACCTGCAGATACTGCAAAATTTACTTAGATACGACGACGCTTAGGAGGACGGCAACCGTTATGCGGCACGGGCGTTACATCCTGTATTTGCGTAATCTTGATGCCGAGGCTATTAAGTGCGCGAACAGCTGATTCGCGACCTGGGCCTGGACCCTTAATGCGAACTTCTAGATTTTTTACGCCGCACTCAATCGCCACCTTACCAGCCGCTTCGGCCGCAACCTGCGCTGCAAAAGGTGTTGATTTACGTGAGCCCTTGAAGCCAGCACCGCCCGAGGTCGCCCATGACAGAGCATTGCCCTGACGATCGGTGATCGTGATGATGGTGTTATTGAACGACGCATGAATATGCGCAATTCCTTCTGCAACGTTCTTTTTGACTTTCTTGCGAACGCGTGCTGAAGCGGCGTTGTTGGGTGCTTTTGCCATAATAATTTCCTAGAATCCGGTAAAGGATTATTTTTTCAGTGATTGCGCTGCTTTACGCGGGCCCTTGCGGGTACGTGCATTGGTACGAGTTCGCTGACCACGACATGGCAAGCCTCGACGATGGCGCAGGCCACGATAGCAGCCCAAGTCCATCAGTCGTTTGATGTTCATCGACAGCTCACGACGAAGGTCACCCTCGACGATAAATTTACCTATCTCGTCGCGCAGTTTTTCCAACTCGCTGTCATCAAGGTCTTTGACTTTCTTAGTGACTGGTACGCCGGTCGCAACACAAATCTTGTGTGCGCGTGGGCGGCCAATGCCATAGATGGCCGTCAGACCAATTACTGTGTGTTGATGGTTGGGGACGTTGACCCCTGCAATACGTGCCATGCGTTATTCCTCGATAAATAACGTTAAATTAACCTTGGCGCTGCTTATGACGCGGCTCGATACAAATAACTCGAACAACGCCTTTGCGCTTTATGATCTTACAGTTACGGCAGATTCGCTTTACTGATGCGAGCACTTTCATGATGGCCCTCTTTCTTTCAGTCTTCTAATTACTAGCTAATTACTTAGTACGGAACACAATCCGCGCCCTGCTTAAATCATACGGTGTCAGTTCTACTGTCACCTTGTCACCCGGAAGAATGCGGATATAGTTCATTCGCATCTTTCCTGAAATGTGTCCTAATACTACATGTTCGTTTTCCAGTTTGACCCTAAAGGTTGCATTTGGGAGATTTTCAAGTATCTCACCTTGCATCTGAATTACGTCATCCTTAGACATATAAAGTACGTAGTCTCTAATATCAACGCGACGCTATGCCGCCTTTGAAATTCGCCTTACGCAGCAGGGATTCGTATTGCTGCGACATTACATAATTTTGTACCTGCGCCATAAAATCCATCGTTACCACCACGATGATCAGCAACGAAGTGCCACCAAAATAAAACGGCACATTCCAACGCGCTATCAAAAACTCAGGCAATAAACAAATCAGCGTTATGTACACAGCACCCGCTAACGTCAGACGAGTTAGGATGCGATCGATATAACGTGCGGTCTGCTCACCTGGACGGATACCCGGAACAAAAGCGCCGCTTTTCTTCAAATTATCTGCTGTTTCTTTGCTGTTAAACACCAACGCTGTGTAAAAGAAGCAAAAGAAAATAATTGCAGCTGCATACAACAACGCATGAACTGGCTCACCAGGAGCCAATGATGCTGACAGATCTTTCAAAAACCTCACTACAACGCTATCAGCCTCGCCTGAGGTAAACCAACTAGTAATCGTCGCAGGAAACAAAATAATCGATGAAGCAAAAATCGGCGGAATCACACCAGCCATATTCAACTTCAACGGCAAATGGCTGCTTTGGCCGCCATACACCTTATTACCCACCTGACGCTTTGCATAATTCACGAGTATCTTTCGCTGTCCACGCTCTATGAACACCACCAAGAACGTCACCAACGCCACAACGAGACATATAAAAATCGCGCTCAACGCGTTCATCGATCCTGTACGCACTAATTCAAACAATCCACCCAAAGCGTTTGGCAGACCCGCTGCAATGCCCGCAAAAATGATGATCGAGATGCCGTTACCAAGACCACGCTCAGTAATCTGCTCACCCAACCACATTAAAAACATAGTGCCTGTTACCAACGTTACTGCGGTGGTGAAACGAAACGCTAAGCCCGGATCAATCACTAACCGTGCCTGGGATTCAAGTGCGATAGCAATACCTAGCGCCTGAAAAGTAGCTAATACTAAAGTTCCGTAACGCGTGTACTGCGTAATCTTGCGGCGACCCGATTCGCCTTCTTTTTTTAATGCCTCTAGTTGCGGTGACACCACCGAAAGCAACTGCATAATGATCGACGCTGAGATGTAAGGCATGATGCCCAGCGCGAAAATCGTAAATCTAGACAACGCACCACCTGAAAACATGTTGAACATGCCCAGGATGCCACCGCGATTTTGATTAAACAATGCAGCCAACTGGACTGGGTCAATGCCCGGTACAGGAATATGCGCACCTATCCTAAATACGATCAATGACCCTAGCAGGAACCACAAGCGTGACCACGGAAAACCGCTTGCCGCGCTTTTTGCTGATTTTGAAGTGGTGGCCACTGATCGCTTGCCTGTTCCGCTATTACTCTACTGAACCGCCAGCAGCTTCAATAGCTGCTTTCGCACCAGCAGTTGCAATCAAACCCTTGATGACGATTTTCTTGGTCAATTCACCTGATTTGATTACTCGTACTACGCGGGCTAATTCAGAAACGATGCCAGCTTTTTTCAAGGCCAACACATCAATCTCGTTCACAGGCAGTTTTTCTAATTCCGACAAGCGTACTTCTGCTTTGAATGGTTTCATTTGCGATTTAAAACCGCGTTTTGGCAAGCGACGTTGCAGCGGCATCTGACCGCCCTCAAAGCCTACTTTATGAAAACCACCCGCACGTGATTTTTGACCTTTGTGACCACGACCTGCTGTCTTGCCTAAACCTGAACCAATGCCACGACCCACGCGACGTTTTGCATGTTTGGCGCCATCTGCAGGCTGAATTGTGTTGAGTTCCATGATTTCTCCGATCGCAAGCGCTGCTTACGACACTACTTTCACGAGATACGATACTTTGTTGATCATGCCGCGGACTGCTGGAGTGTCTTCCAACTCTGAGACTGAATTGATCTTGCGCAATCCCAGACCCCGCACCGTCGCACGATGAGTTTCTCTAGTTCCGATCAAGCCTTTAATGAGCTTTACTTTGACTGTGTTTGCCATGTCGTTCGCCTCAACCAAGGATTTCTTCGACCGTCTTGCCACGCTTAGCAGCGATCTCAGAAGGGGTGCTCATTTTTGCGAGCCCATTAATAGTCGCGCGCACCATGTTGTAAGGATTAGTCGAGCCGTTTGATTTAGCTACAACGTTAGTAACACCCATCACTTCAAAAATCGCGCGCATCGGACCACCAGCGATCACGCCCGTACCTTCTTTGGCAGGGATCATCATCACTGAAGACGCGCCATGGCGACCATGCACTGTGTGGTGCAACGTACCATTGCGTAGCGATACTTTAACCATCTTGCGACGAGCTTCTTCCATCGCTTTTTGTACAGCAACAGGCACTTCTTTTGACTTGCCCTTGCCCATGCCAATGCGTCCGTCGCCATCACCAACTACAGCCAGCGCAGCGAAGCCCATAATACGGCCACCCTTAACGACTTTAGTTACGCGATTAACCGCGATCATTTTTTCGCGCATGCCATCATCAGGCTTGTCGCTTTGCATTTTTTGTTGCATCTTTGCCATGGTGAATTTTCCTTAGAACTTCAGACCAGCTTCACGGGCCGCTTCAGCCACTGCCTTAACACGGCCGTGGTAACGGAAACCTGAACGATCAAACGCCACCTCAGCGATACCCGCCTTGAGCGCCTTTTCTGCTACACGCTTTCCAACTAGAGCTGCAGCAGCAGTATTGCCACCCTTGCCAGATTTGCCCGCTAACTCTTGACGCACTTCGACTTCGGCAGTCGATGCGCTGGCCAAAACTTTTGCATCTGGGCCAATGATGCTGGCGTAGATGTGAAGGTTGGTACGGTGCACAGCAAGGCGATTTACCTTGAGTTCTACAATCTTCGCGCGCGTTTGACGAGCACGGCGTAGACGGGATGCTTTCTTGTCCATGTTCAACCCTTACTTCTTCTTGGTTTCTTTGATCACAACAACCTCGTCCACATAGCGAACGCCCTTACCTTTGTACGGCTCGGGGCTGCGATAGGCACGAACCTCAGCTGCGACCTGGCCCACTTTTTGGCGATCGATACCCTTGATGATGATTTCGGTCTGTGATGGTGTTTCGCACTTAACGCCGGTAGGCATGGAGTGCACTATTGGATGAGAAAAACCTAAAGATAGGTTCAACTTATCGCCTTGCGCCTGTGCACGAAAACCCACGCCAACGAGAGAGAGCTTTTTCTCGAAGCCCTTGCTCACACCATTAACCATGTTGTTGACGAGGGCGCGAACCGTTCCCGACATTGCATTGGCTTCACGTGATTCATCAGCGGGCGCAAAAGTCAGTGTGTTGCTTTCATTCTTGATTGCGACCTGCCCAGTTAAAGGCAGTGACAGCGTTCCCTGTGGACCTTTGACGCTGATTTTTTCAGCGGCGATCGTTACTTCCACACCAGAAGGAACTGGGATTGGCATTTTACCTACGCGAGACATATGCTTTCTCCCTTTAAGCCACGTAGCAAAGAATCTCGCCGCCGGTACCGGTAGCTCGCGCTTTGCGATCAGTCATTACGCCTTTAGGCGTTGAAATGATGGTGACGCCCAGACCATTCATAACGGTCGGTATATCGCCTTTGCCGCGGTATACGCGAAGTCCAGGACGAGATACGCGCTCGATACGCTCGATCACTGGGCGACCAGCATAATATTTAAGTTCGATGCGCAGTTCAGGCTTACCAGCGTGGTCTACGACATTGAATTCTTCGATATAGCCTTCGTCTTTTAACACGCGGGCAATCGCCACTTTCAGCTTGGAAGAAGGCATAACAACAAACACCTTATTCACACTTTGGGCATTGCGGATACGGGTCAGCATATCGGCGATAGGATCGCTCATACTCATCGATTATTCTCCTATTACCAGCTAGCTTTAGTCATACCCGGAATCTCGCCACGCATGGCGATCTCACGGAGCTTGATACGACCCAGACCGAATTTACGGAATGTGCCGCGCGGACGTCCAGTCAGTGCGCAGCGATTGCGCTGACGGGTCGGGGCAGAGTTGCGTGGCAGCGCCTGTAATTTCAGGCGAGCTTCGTAGCGCTCCTCTTCCGACTTCGACTGGTCGTCGATGATGGCTTTTAACTCAGCACGCTTGGCGGCGTATTTCTTTACCAGTGCGGCGCGCTTTTGTTCACGGTTAATCAGTGCCAATTTTGCCATGGCAGCCTCAGTTTCTGAACGGAAATTTAAATGCGGCGAGCAATGCTTTCGCTTCGTCGTCGGTCTTGGCGGTGGTGGTAATACTGATATTCATACCACGCAATGCATCGATTTTGTCGTACTCAATCTCAGGGAAAATAATTTGCTCTTTAACCCCGATGTTGTAGTTGCCACGACCATCAAATGCTTTACCTGACACACCGCGGAAATCGCGGACGCGAGGAAAAGCAATAGTGACGAGTCGATCCAGAAATTCATACATACGTGCACCGCGCAGAGTCACCATACAACCGATCGGATAACCCTCACGAATTTTGAATCCGGCGATCGCTTTGCGAGCCTTGGTAACCACGGGTTTTTGACCAGCAATCTTGGTCATGTCACCCACTGCGTGCTCGATAATTTTCTTGTCAGCGACAGCCTCAGACAAACCCATGTTCAATGTAATCTTGGTCAGGCGCGGCACTTCCATCGCCGACTTGTAACCAAACTTAGTGGTCAGATCAGGAACGATCTTTTCTTTATAAATTGCTTGTAGACGGGCCATGATTTTTACGCTTTCACAACTTCGCCAGTCGATTTGTAAACGCGTACGCGCTTACCATCAACGACCTTTACGCCAACACGATCAGCCTTACCGGTTGCTGCGTTAAACAACGCAACGTTGGACACGTTAATAGGCATGGTTTTATCAACTATGCCGCCTACCGCGCCTGTCATCGGATTAGGTTTAACCGCCTTCTTGACCATGTTCACACCCTCGACCACTACATGCAATTCGTCGACGCGCTGTTGAACCAAGCCACGCTTACCTTTGTCTTTGCCCGTAAGGACAATGACTTCATCATTTTTACGGATCTTCTCCATGCCGGCTCCTTACAAAACTTCTGGTGCCAAAGACACGATTTTCATGAAGCGCTCGGTGCGCAGCTCACGAGTAACCGGTCCAAAAATACGCGTGCCGATAGGTTCGAGTTTGGCATTCAGCAAAACGGCTGCATTACCATCGAAACGTACCAGCGAGCCATCCTGACGACGAACACCTTTAGCGGTTCGCACCACAACAGCGTTGTAAATTTCACCCTTTTTGACACGACCGCGGGGAGCAGCCTGCTTAATAGTGACCTTAATCACATCGCCAATACCGGCGTAGCGACGCTTTGAACCACCAAGCACTTTGATGCACATAACGACACGTGCACCGGTGTTGTCGGCTACTTCTAGCCGGCTTTCAGTTTGAATCATGATTTCTCTTTCCCAACTTAATCCGTCCCCGGCCCCGGATGGGTCGCTCGACGATCAGTCTTGGTCCCGCCAGCACCTCCCAAATAAGGAAACGCTGATTGGGTTGACAAAAAAGTTACGAATTCTTTACTACAATCTTATCTTCACATCAAAGATAAGCGAAGCCTAAGATTATGCACTATAAATTACAGTGCACGCAAGCGTTAGACTGTCTGGGCTTCCTGTACAACACGTGTAACGGTCCAGGATTTGGTGCGCGATATTGGGCGACCTTCCTGAATTTCTACCATATCGCCTGATTTCGCGACATTACCTTCGTTGTGAGCGTGGTATTTGTTCGAACGAACGATAATCTTGCCGTACAAAGGATGACGCACACGGCGTTCGATCAATACAGTAACAGTCTTATCCATCTTGTCGGAAACCACCGTGCCAACCAGTGTACGCTTGAGCGATTTTTTTTCTGTGGCGTTCATTATTGGCCGTCCTTCTGATGTATCACGGTCTTCACGCGCGCAATATCGCGACGCACTTTTTTAAGCTGCGCAGTATTTTGCAGCTGTTGCGTTGCAATTTGCATGCGCAATCCAAATTGGGCTTTTAACAGCTCGTTCAACTCTTTTTTGAGCGACGCTTCGTCTTTGCCTTGGAGTTCAGATGCTTTCATGAATTATCCTTTTATCGGCCAACCTGGCGAATTACAAATGTTGTCGCGAGAGGCAGTTTGGCAGCGGCGAGCTTAAAAGCTTCGCGGGCCAACGTTTCGTCAACACCATCCATTTCATACAAAACTTTACCTGGCTGGATTTCTGCAACGTAGTACTCAGGGTTACCCTTACCGTTACCCATACGAACTTCAGCCGGCTTATTTGAAATTGGTTTATCTGGGAAGATACGAATCCAGATACGACCGCCACGTTTAATGTGACGGGTCATTGCGCGTCGAGCTGACTCAATTTGACGCGCAGTAAGACGACCGCGACCGATTGCCTTCAACCCAAATTCGCCGAAAGACACGGCGGTACCACGCTCATGCGAGATACCCGTGTTACGACCCTTTTGTTCTTTGCGATATTTTCTACGTGCTGGTTGCAGCATGATTATTCTCCCGCCTTATCAGCCGGTGCTGCTGGAGCGTCGGCCTTCTTTGCACGTACCCGCTTAGCCGCAGCTGGCGCTGGTGCGGCCGCAGCCTCCCCAACCGGAGCGTCGGTGCGTTTGGTACGCGCGTTACGACCTGCAGGCTTACCATCTTCACGGCGCGGTGCACGGCGCTTGCGCTCGTCATCCGCCGCCACTTCGATTACAGGCGTCTCGCCGCTTGCTAAACGATCGCCTTTGTAAACCCAAACCTTAATACCAATAATGCCGTATGTAGTTTCAGCCTCACCGAAACCATAGTCGATATCAGCACGAAGTGTATGCAGTGGCACACGACCTTCGCGATACCACTCGGTACGTGCAATCTCGATACCGTTCAAACGGCCCGAAGACATTATCTTGATACCTTGCGCGCCAAGGCGCATTGCATTTTGCATCGCTCGCTTCATAGCACGACGGAACATAATGCGCTTCTCAAGTTGCTGAGCAATCGAATCGGCAATCAGCTGCGCATCTGTTTCTGGTTTGCGAATTTCTTCGATGTTGACGTGTACTGGCACACCCATCATTTTCGCAAGAGCAGACTTCAATACTTCGATATCCTCACCCTTCTTACCAATCACCACACCTGGACGTGAACTAAAAATCGTAATGCGCGCATTCTTCGCAGGGCGCTCGATTAATACACGACCCACTGAGGCATTCTTAAGTTTTTTCTTAAGGAAGGCGCGCACCTCGAGATCTTCTTTAAGCATGGAAGCAAAATTACTATTGCCTGCATACCAGCGGGATCCCCAATTACGGGTAACGGCAAGACGAAAGCCGGTTGGATGAATCTTCTGTCCCATCGTGACTCCCTTAATTACCTACGGTCACGTATATGTGACAGGTTTGTTTGGAAATGCGATCGCCACGACCTTTAGCACGAGCAGTGAAGCGCTTAAGCACAGCACCTTTCTCTACGTAAATCGTTTTGACCTTAAGTTCGTCAATGTCAGCACCATCGTTATGCTCAGCATTTGCAATTGCAGATTCGAGCACTTTCTTAATGATGACTGCGCCTTTTTTTGGGCTGAAGGTCAATATGTTCATTGCCTGATCGATCTTCTTGCCACGGATTAAGTCGGCAACGAGTCGCCCTTTTTGGGCTGACAAGCGCGCGCTGCGGAGGGTAGCTTTAGTTTCCATCATCTGACCTTATTTCTTAGCCTTCTTGTCAGCTGCGTGACCTTTAAAGGTACGAGTCAACGCAAATTCGCCGAGCTTATGTCCAACCATGTTCTCGGACACATAAACCGGTACGTGCTGTTTACCATTGTGAACGGCAATCGTCAGGCCAATAAAATCCGGCATGATGGTCGAGCGACGTGACCATGTCTTGATTGGTTTTTTGTCGCGAGCGGCTTGCGCTGTCTCGACTTTTTTCAACAGGTGGGCGTCGCAAAACGGCCCTTTTTTCAATGAACGTCCCATGTGTTACCCCTTATTTCTTACCACGGCGCGAGACAATCATTGACGTAGTCCGTTTGTTGCGACGCGTCTTCTTGCCCTTAGTCTGTTGACCCCACGGTGAAACCGGATGGCGCCCTGCTGCTGTTCGCCCCTCACCACCACCATGCGGGTGATCGATAGGGTTCATAGCAACACCACGCACTGTTGGGCGGATACCGCGCCAACGCATTGCACCCGCTTTACCAATCTTGCGCAAGTTGTGCTCGCCATTGCCTACTTCACCAATCGTGGCACGGCATTCAACGTGAATACGACGAACCTCGCCGGAACGCAGACGAACCTGAGCGTAAATTCCCTCACGTGCCATCAAGACGACACCCGCACCAGCAGTACGTGCTATCTGAGCACCTTTACCTGGCAACATCTCTACGCAATGCATAGTGGTACCGACAGGGATATTACGAATAGGAAGGCAGTTGCCCGATTTAATCGGAGCTTCTGAACCACTCAACAATTGATCGCCAACCGCCATACCTTTGCTGGCGATGATGTAACGACGCTCACCATCCGCGTAGCAAAGCAATGCAATATTCGCGCTACGGTTTGGGTCATATTCAAGACGCTCAACCTTCGCTGGAATGCCATCCTTATTGCGACGGAAATCAACAACGCGATAGTGATGCTTATGACCACCACCCAAGTGACGAGTAGTGATGTGACCGTTGTTGTTACGGCCAGCAGATTTCGATTTTTTTTCAACCAAACCTGCGAATGGGCGACCCTTGTGCAAATCAGGGTTGACCACTTTGACCATGCCACGACGGCCTGGCGAGGTTGGTTTTAACTTAACGAGTGCCATTATTTAGCCTCCTCGGTAAAGTTGATTTCTTGACCGGACTTTAAGCAAACAAATGCACGGCGAGTGTTGTTACGACGGCCAGTGAAACGACCTGAACGTTTTGCTTTGCCAGCGCGATTGGCAACCTGTACCGACTCGACTTGAACTTTGAAGAGCATCTCAACAGCTGCTTTGATTTCGAGCTTCGTTGCGTCCGGAGTCACGAGAAAAACCACTTGCTCATTTTTCTCCGCTAAAAACGTAGCCTTCTCTGAAATCACAGGGGCTAATAGCACCTTCATCAGGCGCTCTTCGCTATGTTTGATGACTGCGCTCATGCCAGCATCTCCTCAATCTTCGCCAGTGCAGGCTTAGTGATCAGCACTTTCTTAAAGAACACCAGCGACACAGGGTCGGCTTGATGCGGCTCGC
>Ga0114959_10003709_pt1 | contig 11940 bp, 11 predicted proteins | sample C_130625_EF_Meta_FD_87317 | JGI IMG/M metagenome (GOLD analysis project Ga0114959, IMG submission 87317) | Freshwater microbial communities from Lake Croche, Canada to study carbon cycling - C_130625_EF_MetaG | ecosystem: Environmental > Aquatic > Freshwater > Lake | place: Lake Croche, Canada...
CCCACGCAATAAAATTTTGGCCACCTCGCTCCTGGTGGAGGCCTTTTTGTACGAGGAGCAAACCCGCCGGGGCGTCTCGATCAAGCACTGGCAGGAGTTTGAAGACGTGGCCGACCACTGCACCGTCTGCCACCAGTGCGAAAGCCCCTGCCCGGTGAAAATTGATTTTGGCGATGTCACCATGCATATGCGCAATTTGCTGCGCAAGATGGGGCAAAAAAGCTTTCGGCCCGGCAACGCGCTGGCCATGATGTTTTTGAACGCCACCAACCCACAAACCATCAAATTCATGCGCAGCATGATGGTCGGCGTGGGTTTTAAAGCCCAACGCCTGGCCAATGACGTGCTGCGTGTGCTGGCCAATCGGCAAACGGCCAAGCCGCCATCAACCGTAGGCACTGCGCCCATTAAAGAGCAGGTCATTCACTTTATTAACAAAAAAATGCCGGGTGGCTTGCCCAAGCGCACAGCGCGCGCGCTGCTCGATATCGAGGACGCGGACTACGTGCCCATCATCCGCGACCCGCAGGCCACCACGGCCGAGACGGAGGCGGTGTTTTATTTCCCCGGCTGCGGCTCAGAGCGCCTGTTTAGCCAGGTGGGGCTGGCCACCCAGGCCATGCTCTGGCATGCGGGCGTGCAGACCGTGCTGCCGCCCGGCTATTTGTGCTGCGGCTACCCGCAGCGCGGCAGCGGCCAGGCGGACAAAGCCGAGAAAATAATTACCGACAACCGCGTGCTGTTTCACCGCGTCGCCAATACGCTGAACTACCTGGACATCAAAACCGTGGTGGTGAGCTGCGGCACCTGCTACGACCAGTTGCAAGGCTATCAGTTTGACAAGATATTTCCCGGCTGCCGCATCATCGACATCCATGAATACCTCTTGGAGAAGGGCATTACCTTGGGCGATGGCGGCCAAGGCTACCTCTACCACGACCCTTGCCACAGCCCCATGAAGCTGCAGGCCCCGATAAAAACTGTGAAGGCGCTGGTGGGCGATGCGGTTGTGCAAAGCGCGCGCTGCTGCGGCGAGTCGGGCACTCTGGGCGTGACCCGGCCCGATATCTCCACCCAAATTCGTTTCCGCAAAGAAGAGCAGTTGCGCCAGGATGCCGACGCGCTGGCCGTGCTGGCCCCCGCGCCAGCGGGCGCCGCGACCAAAATCTTGACCAGCTGCCCCAGCTGCCTGCAAGGCCTGAGCCGCTACGGCAACGACCTGAGCAATGGCCTGCTGGAGGCCGATTACATCGTGGTCGAAATGGCGCGCCGCGTACTCGGCGAGGACTGGCTGCCCGCCTACGTGGCCCGGGCTAATGCCGGCGGCATCGAGCGCGTGCTGGTTTAAGCTCTTTATTTGCCCCACTTTCTTGGACTCCTCATGGCCGGCTTGCGCAAAAACTCTCCCACCCCCCAGGCGCTGACGCTGCACAGCCAGTCGCGCGTGCTGCAAATTAGCTTTTCAGACGGGTCGGACTTTCGTATTCCCTTTGAGCTGATGCGGGTGTATTCGCCCTCGGCCGAGGTGCAGGGCCACGGCGCAGGTCAGGAGGTTTTGCAGTCCGGTAAGCGCCTGGTCGATATCGAGGCGCTCGATCCGGTGGGTAACTACGCGGTGCAACCGCGCTTCTCCGACGGGCACGACACCGGCATTTTTTCCTGGGACTACCTGTATTTCCTGGGCTCTGAGCAAGCGCGCCTGTGGCAGGACTACGAAAAACGCCTGCTCGAGGCCGGCCGTGACCGCGATGCGCCCATGCCGGTTGCCGCCGGCCACGGCTGCGCCAGCCATTAAATTTCCTGCGGAGTACCAGCGCCTATGGCCCATACCCATTTTGGATTCCAGTCGGTCGACGAGGCCGAAAAAGCCCGCCACGTGCGCGGCGTGTTCGACTCGGTCGCGCCCAAATACGACCTGATGAACGACCTCATGTCGGGGGGGCTGCACCGCCTGTGGAAGGCCTATACCGTCATGGTGGCCAACCTCAAAGAGGGCGACAAAGCGCTGGACATTGCAGGCGGCACCGGTGACTTGGCGCTGGCCTTCTCCAAAAAAGTAGGCAAAAGCGGGCAGGTGGTGCACACCGACATCAACCACGCCATGCTCAGCACCGGGCGCAACCGCCTGATCAACGCCGGCGTGGTGTTGCCCACCGTGGTGTGCGACGCCGAGCACCTGCCTTTTGCCGACAACTACTTTGACCTGGTCAGCGTTGCCTTTGGCTTGCGCAATATGACCCACAAAGACCAGGCCCTGGCCGAGATGTGCCGCGTGCTGCGCCCCGGCGGCAAGCTCTTGGTGCTGGAGTTTTCCAAAATAGCCCCCCCGTTAGAAAAGGCCTATGACTGGTACTCCTTTAAGGTTTTACCTGTCCTAGGTAAGCTAGTGGCCGGTGATGACGCCAGCTACCGTTACCTGGCCGAATCCATACGCATGCATCCGGGCCAGGACCAACTCAAGGCCATGATGTCTGAGGGGGGTTTCGGCCATGTGGACTACCACAACCTGACCGGTGGCATAGCGGCATTGCATGTCGGAATCAAGTGCTAGTGCAGTGCGCAATTTCTGCACCGCGCTTGCCGAGCCTTGGTGAACGGCTTTTTCTAGTTTTGAAGGATTCGATATGAAATGGTGGACTGCTTTTTTGGCGGCTTTTGTTCTGTTATTTAGCTTGCAGGCCGAGGCCGCGCGTCTGGGTGGGGGCAAATCAATGGGGCGTCAATCGGGCAATGTCACCCAGCGCGAGGCCGCGCCCGCCCAAGGCATGGGCAATGCAGCGGCTAAACCCGCACCTGCTGCAGCGGCACCCAGCCGCCCTTGGGGTGCCATGCTTGGCGGCCTGGCCGCTGGGCTGGGCCTGGCCTGGCTGGCGCATTCCATGGGCATGGGCGAAGGCATGGGCCAGCTATTGCTCATCGTCGGTGCACTGTTGTTGGCCTGGATGGTGTTTCGTTATTTCATGCGCAGCCGCGTCCCTCAGGGTGGGGGCTTGGCCTATGCTGGTGATTCGATGAACACACAGCAGCGTGCCGCCTACCGCCCTGAAATCGTGGGTAATGACGCGTCTGCGCGCCCTTGGGAGCAGCAGGGTGCACCGTTTCAAGCGGGAGCGGCCAGCGGTGGCTCGATGATTGGTTCGGCGCTAGCGGGCTCGCAGGCCTGGGGCGTGCCCGCTGGTTTTGATACCGAGGGCTTTGTGCGCGCAGCCAAGGCCAATTTCATCACCTTGCAGGCCGCCTGGGACAAGTCGGACATCAGCAGCCTGCGCGCCATGATGACTGACAGCATGCTGGCCGAAATCCGCACCCAGCTCAGCGATCGAGAAGCCCACACCGGCACCCAGCCCAACCACACGGAAGTACTGGCCATTGAGGCCCATTTGCTGGGCATCGAAGAGCTGGCCGAGGAATATATGGCTAGCGTGGAGTTCACCGGCATGATCCGCGAGGAGCCCGGCGCCAGCCCCAGCCCCTTCCGCGAGGTCTGGAACATGACCAAGCCCAAAGCCGGCGGCGGCTGGCTGGTCGCAGGCGTTCAGGCCCTGCAGTAGGCGGCCTGGCGCCCGCGCCCTGGGGCGTGCTGCGGGCGCCGCGCCTCATAGGGAATAATCAGCGCCTATGGCCACATCGTCTCCTTTTTCCTTTGCGCAAAGCCTGTTTGCGCGCCTGCCCCCCACTTTCACCCCGCCCGAGTGGGCTGTTGCCGAGGCGCAGGGACGCCTGGTTTTGCTGCTCAACCATGTGCTGATGCAAGAGCCGCAGGCCATGGAGCGCTTGGTGCGCCAGCAAGGCCGCGTGGTGCGCGTGCAGTGGCATGATTTTCATTTTCAGGTGCGTATCAGCCCGGCTGGGCTGCTGCAATTGGAGCGCGCGTCGGATACCACCGATTTGTCCTTGACCCTGGCTGCGGCCACGCCCTGGGAGTTGGTGGCCCCGCTGCTCGAAGGCGCCAAGCCCGAGGTGCAGGTGCAAGGCGACGTGCAATTGGCCGCCGATATCAACTGGCTGATTGATCACGTGCGCTGGGATATCGAGGCCGATTTGGCGCGTATCGTGGGCGACGTGCCCGCGCACGGCCTGTGCGATATGGGCCGCCACATGGCCCAGGCCCTGCGCCGATTTGTGCCCAGCCGCACCCCCTTTGCTAGCGCGCCCGCTGCGCCCAGCGCCCCGGAAAGTCAGGCATGAACCGCCTTTCGCGCGGCTTGTTCATCGCCTATGTGGTGTTTCGCTACGGGCTGCATACCTTGCTGCTCGAGAGCTTGCCTCGTAAGCGGGCGCTGCGGCTGTTGACATGGCTCTTGCCCGCCGGCCCCCTGGCGCAGCAAGCACGCGGTGCGCGTTTGCGCATGGCTTTGGAGCATTTGGGCCCGATTTTTGTGAAACTGGGGCAAGTCATCTCCACCCGGCGCGACCTGTTGCCGGTGGATATCGCCGACGAGCTGGCCAAGCTGCAAGACCAGGTGCCGCCTTTTGATTCGGACCTGGCGGTGGCCGCCATCGAAAAGTCGCTGGGCAAACCGATTTCCGAGCTGTTCGTCCAGTTTGATCGTGTGCCGGTGGCCAGCGCCTCGATTGCGCAGGTGCACTTTGGCCTGATGCGCGACCGCAACGGGCAGGAGCGCGAAGTAGCGATCAAAGTCTTGCGCCCGGGCATGCTGGGCGCTATCGACCAAGACCTGGGCCTGATGCGTTGGATGGCCGGCCTGATTGAAGGCTGGTCGGAGGACGGGCGGCGCCTCAAACCCCGCGAAGTGGTCGCCGAGTTTGACAAATACCTGCACGACGAGCTGGACCTGATCCGCGAGGCCTCCAGTGCCGCCCAATTGCGCCGCAATATGGAGGGCCTGGGCCTGGTCATGATCCCGGAGATGTACTGGGATATGTGCACGACCGAGGTGCTGGTGATGGAGCGCATGCACGGCGTTCCGATCAGCCAGGTAGAAACCTTGCGTGCAGCGGGCGTGGACATTGCCAAACTGGCGCGCGATGGGGTGACGCTGTTTTTCACGCAGGTCTTTCGCGACGGCTTTTTCCATGCCGATATGCACCCGGGCAATATCCAGGTCAGCCTGGCGCCGCTGACGCTGGGGCGCTACATCTCGCTAGACTTTGGCATCGTCGGTTCGCTCACCGAGGTGGACAAGGAGTACCTGGCGCAAAACTTTGTCGCCTTTTTCCGGCGCGACTACAAGCGCGTGGCCGAACTGCACATCGCCTCTGGCTGGGTGCCGGCCGCCACGCGGGTCGACGAGCTGGAGGCGGCCGTGCGCGCCGTCTGCGAGCCTTACTTTGACCGGCCGCTCAAAGAAATTTCGCTGGGCATGGTGCTTTTGCGCCTGTTCCAGACCTCGCGCCGCTTTCATGTGGAAATCCAGCCGCAGCTGGTGCTTTTGCAAAAAACCCTGCTCAATATTGAAGGTTTGGGCCGCCAACTCGACCCCGATTTGGACCTGTGGGCCACCGCCAAGCCCTTTTTGGAGCGCTGGATGTCCGAGCAGCTCGGGCCGCGCAAGCTATGGGCCGAGCTGCAGCAGCAGGCGCCCCAATACGCCAAGATCCTGCCGCAGCTGCCGGTGTTGCTGCAAACCTATTTGCAGCGCCCCAGCCAGGATGCCGCCCAGCAGGCCGCTTTGCTGGGCTTGCTGGCGCAGCAGCAAAAAACCCACCGATTGGTGCAGGGCGCGCTGTGGGCCCTTGCCGGATTTCTGGTGGGGGTCGTGCTGACCGCCGCCCTGGGGCAAATACGGCTCTGGCACTAGGCCAAACTATAATGAAAGGCTTTGCCACCTGACCGCTAAAGGCCCCTCGCTATGCCCATCTACGCCTATAAGTGCGATTCCTGCGGATTTGCCAAGGACGTTTTGCAAAAAATCTCGGACGACCCGCTCAGTGACTGCCCGTCCTGCGGCCAAGCCGCGTTTCAAAAGCAGGTGACGGCGGCGGGGTTCCAGCTCAAGGGCACGGGTTGGTACGTCACCGATTTTCGTGGCGGCAAAGCCGATACTTCGGGTGACAAGGCGGCCACGGGCGCTGCCGCGCCTGCCACCACAGCCAGCACCGATGCGGCTAGCAGCGCAGCCCCTGCCAATGCAGCGGCCCCGGTCGCGGCGGCACCTGCCACTCCCGCATCCACCCCTGCCACCTCGAGCGCTGCACCTGCGGCCTCGACGTGACATCGCAGCCGCCTGTTGCGCCGCGCCGAAAGAGCATCGTGCCCATCAAAAAATACCTGCTGACCGGACTGATGGTGTGGTTGCCCCTGGCTATCACCATCTGGGTGCTGCTATGGATGATGAATGTGCTGGACGGCCTGTTTGCCCGTCTGCTGATGGCTGTCTCCGCCATCAGTTCGGACCAATCTGCGCAGTCTTTAGAAAAACTGGCCCATATTCCCGGCCTGGGCGTGGTGCTGGTGTTGGGCTTTATGTTGCTGACCGGGGCGCTGGTTTCCAACGTGGCCGGGCGCTGGTGGCTCAAGCAGTGGGACCGGATGTTTACCCATATCCCGGTGGTCAAGTCGATTTACAACAGCGTCAAAAAAGTGTCGGACACGCTGTTCTCCAGCAACGGCAACGCGTTTCGCACGGCTGTTTTGGTGCAGTTTCCGCGCGCCGGGAGCTGGACGATTGCGTTTCAGACCGGCGTGCCCGATGGCGAAGTGGCTGCGCACCTGCCTGGCGACCTGATCAGCGTCTATGTGCCCACTACGCCCAACCCGACCGGCGGCTATTTTTTGCTGCTACCGCGCTCCGACGTGATTGAATTGGCCATGAGCGTTGACGAGGCGCTCACCTACGTCATCTCTATGGGCGCGGTCTCGCCTACGGTGCATACCGATACCAAACTACCGAATTCTTCTCATTAAAACCAGGCTGCCCACCGAGGCAGGGAAAGCACCTTATGGCTATGCGCACACATTATTGCGGTCTTGTGACCGAAGCCCTGTTGGGCCAAACCGTCTCTTTGTGCGGCTGGGTGAACCGTCGGCGTGACCACGGCGGCGTGATTTTTGTCGACCTGCGCGACCGCGAAGGTTATGTGCAGGTGGTATGCGACCCTGACCGCGCCGAGATGTTTGCCATCGCCGAGGACTTGCGCAACGAGTTTTGCATACAGGTCCAGGGTCTGGTGCGCGCCCGCCCCGAGGGCACGGCCAATGACAACCTCAAAAGCGGCAAGATCGAGGTCTTGTGCCACACGCTGACGGTGCTCAACCCGTCGGTGACTCCGCCCTTCCAGATCGACGAGGACAATCTCTCGGAAACCACGCGCCTGACGCACCGCGTCCTGGATTTGCGCCGTCCCTATATGCAAAACAACCTGATGCTGCGTTACCGCGTGTCCATGGAAGTGCGCAAGTTTTTGGACGCCAACGGCTTTGTGGACATCGAAACGCCCATGCTTACCAAGAGCACGCCCGAAGGCGCACGCGACTACCTGGTGCCCAGCCGCGTGCACGATGGCCAGTTTTTTGCGCTGCCGCAGTCGCCCCAGTTGTTCAAGCAGTTGCTGATGGTGGCCGGCTTTGACCGCTACTACCAAATCACCAAGTGCTTTCGCGACGAGGACTTGCGCGCAGACCGCCAGCCCGAGTTCACGCAGATTGATATCGAAACCTCGTTTTTGGGCGAGGAGGAAATCCGCGACATGTTCCAAGGCATGATTACCACGGTGTTTAAAAACACGATTGGCGTGGACCTGGGCGCCTTCCCGGTCATGAGCTACGCAGATGCCATGCACATCTACGGATCGGACAAACCCGATTTGCGCGTCAAGCTGCAATTTACCGAGATGACCGACGTCATGAAGGACGTGGACTTCAAGGTTTTCTCCGGCGCTGCGACCATGAAGGGCGGCCGTGTAGTGGCCTTGCGCGTTCCCGGCGGCGCGCGCGAGAGCGGTGGCCTGAGCCGCGGCGAGATCGACGCCTATACCGAGTTTGTGAAAATTTATGGCGCCAAAGGACTGGCCTACATCAAGGTCAACGAGCTGGCCAAGGGGCGTGAGGGCTTGCAAAGCCCCATCGTCAAAAATATCCACGACGCGGCCATTGCCGAGCTGCTCAAGCGCACCGGCGCGCAAGACGGCGATCTGATTTTCTTTGGCGCAGACAAAGCCAAGGTAGTGAACGACGCCATCGGCGCCTTGCGCATCAAAATCGGCCACAGCGAATTTGGCAAAAACAACGGTTTATTTGAAAAAGGCTGGGCGCCTTTGTGGGTGGTGGACTTCCCCATGTTCGAGTTCGACGAAGAAGCCCAGCGCTACACCGCGACCCACCACCCCTTTACCGCGCCCAAAGACGGCCACGAGGACTGGATGGTCACGGCCCCCGAGAAGTGCATTTCCAAGGGCTATGACATGGTCTTGAACGGTTGGGAAATGGGCGGCGGCTCGGTGCGTATCCACCGCGCCGATGTGCAGCAAAAAGTGTTCGACGCGCTCAAAATCACGCCCGAAGAGGCGCAGCTCAAGTTCGGCTTTTTGCTCGATGCCCTGCAGTACGGCGCCCCCCCGCACGGCGGTTTGGCCTTTGGCCTGGACCGCATCATCACTTTGATGACCGGTGCCGAGTCCATCCGCGATGTGATTGCATTCCCCAAAACCCAGCGCGCGCAGTGCTTGCTCACCCAGGCCCCTAGCCCGGTGGACGAAAAGCAGTTGCGCGAGCTGCATATCCGCCTGCGCAACCTGGACGCGGCCAAGGCCTGAGCCTCAGACCGCGCACGGCCAGCGACGCTCAGATGCCTGTTAGCCGGGCGTAGGAGCTGCGCGTGGCCGGAGAAACGGCCCCCAGTAGCTGGGCGTAATGCGTTTTGTGCCGCGCCAGCATGCGCGCCGAGGCCACCCAGCGCGATTTGCAATACCAGTGGCAGCTGTGCTGCAGCAGCAAGAGTTCGGCGCACAAGCGGTAAGCGCGGTCACGCGGGGAGAGCCCCTCGGCGTTGACCATGACGGCAGCCATGCCATCGGCGTGCACGCGCAGCAATTGGCGCAAGTCAAAGGTCGATTGCGGCGCCCAGTGCGTGGCCAAGGGTAGGCCCAGGCCCAGAGTGCTGGCTTGCCATTGGCGCGGGTCGGCCTCGCCCATATCGGCAATCAGCTGTTGCACCTGCGCCAGCAGCTGCGTTTCGGTCTGGTCTAACACCGTCCAAATGGCGGCGCGGCGCTCGGTATCGCTTTCGCCCAGCGCGCGCAAATAGCCGTCGACCAGGTTTTGCATCAGCGTCTCGATGCGGTAGCGCCGCAAAAAATGCCCGAGTAGCAGCACCCGCCGGCGCTGCTCCAGGGCGTTGCGCATTTGCAGGGAAAAGGCCAGGACAGTGAAAAATACCAGGACGTACATAGGGTGGACCCAAGTGTAGCGAGGGCCTTGGGGCCCGCACGGCGGGGCCGCAGGTGCACAATCGGCCTATGGATACAGCTTTGCGCGTGGTCAGTTACAACATCCACAAGGGTGTGCGTGACCTGGGACCGGCGCGCCGGCTGGAAATCCACAATCTGCGCAGCGCCATTGCGCGCCTGAACGCCGACTTGGTGTGCTTGCAGGAAGTGCGCAAGCTCAACCACCGCGAGGCGCAGTTTTTTGCCCAATGGCCTGCCCAAGGCCATGCCGAATTTTTAGCACCCCAGGGCTATACCGCCGTGTACCGCAGCAACGCCTTCACCCGCCATGGCGAGCATGGCAATGCGCTGCTCTCGCGCTGGCCGGTTTTGCACCACCAGCACGAGGACATTTCGGACCACCGCTTTGAGCAACGTGGCCTCTTGCACAGCACCCTGCAAGTGCGCGGGCAGACGGTGCATGTACTGGTCTTGCACCTGGGCCTGTTGCGCGCCGGGCGGCTGCGCCAATTGCAACAGGTGTGTGCGTTTATCGAGCGCGAGGTGCCCGCCAAGCACGCACTGATCGTCGCCGGCGATTTCAACGAATGGGGCCCCTCCGTGCGCCAGGTGCTGGCCCGCGTCGGGCTGGCGCCGCCCGCGCAGCACAGTTTGCCGACCTTTCCGTCGGCGCTGCCCTTGCTGGCGCTGGACCACATCTACACCCGCGGCCTGGTGTGTTTGCGCCAGCACGTGCCCCGGGGCGGGCCCTGGGTGCGGATGTCGGACCATTTGCCCCTGGTCGCCGAGTTTGAATTTGCGTCCACGCCATGAACGCCGTGCATTTGCGTGCGCGCCACCATCTGCATTTGCTGCAGGGTGCCGATCAGTTGTTTGCGGCCGTAGTGCAGGCCATTGACCGCAGCCACACCGAAGTGCGGCTGGAAACCTATATCTACGCTTTTGACCGCCAGGGCGAGGCGCTGGCCTTGGCCCTGGAGCGCGCCGCTTTGCGTGGTGTGGCGGTGTATGTCGTGGTGGACGGTATCGGCACGCCCGCCCCTCCGGCGCAGTGGCTCGCCCGATTGCAGGCCGCAGGCGTGCAGTGGCACCGGTTTTCACCGCTGGGCTACCTGGATGTGTTTTTCCCGGTGCGCTGGCGCCGACTACACCGCAAACTGTGCGTGGTGGACGGCCTGGTGGCCTTTTGCGGTGGTATCAATGTGCTCGACGATTATTGGGACCCGCAGTACGGGGCTCTGGAGTCGCCCCGGCTGGACTTTGCGGTCCAGGTGCATGGCCCCTTAGTTCATGACGCGCAGGCTTTGATGCAGCGCTTTTGGACGCGGCTGGAGTTCGCGCGCCAACTGGAAACGCGCAAATGGACCGCGGCGCGGCGCCATTGGCAAGCCGCCTTGGCGCCGGCAGCGGCTCCCGCTGCAGTGCCGCCGGTGCAAGCGGTGCCCGCCACCGTGGCGGCAGCGCTGGTGCTGCGCGACAACCTGCGCAACCGCAGCCGCATCGAGCGCGCCTACCGCCAGGCCATCGGGCATGCGCGCCGCGAGGTGCTGATTGCCAATGCCTATTTCATGCCTGGGCGCAAACTGCGCGCTGCCTTGGAACACGCGGCGCGTCGGGGCGTACAGGTGGTCGTTTTGCTGCAAGGACGCTATGAGTACTTCATGCAGTTCCATGGCGCGCGGGCGGTGTACGGCAGTTTGCTGGCGGCCGGCGTGCAAATCCATGAATACCAGGGCAGTTTTTTGCATGCCAAAGTGGCTGTGATCGACGGGCGATGGGCCACGGTGGGCTCCTCCAATCTGGACCCGCTCAGTCTGCTGCTGGCGCGCGAGGCCAATGTGGTGGTGCGCGATGCGCCTTTCGCGCAGGCGCTGCGCGAGCGCCTGATGGATGCGCTGCAGCGCCAGTCTTTGCAGGTGCAGCCGGCGCGTTATCTGGCGCGCAACGCCTGGCAACGCGCCTTGGACTTGGCCGCCTTGGCGGTCATGCGTCTGGGGGTTTTTGTCATCGGTCGGCGTTATTGAGCCCCTGGTCTGCGGCCCACGCGTGATTGCCCTTGCAGGCCGCCGGGCCGCTTGGGCGCACAGGCGCCGCGCACTTAAACGCTGGTAACATGATTCATTAGCTACCACAAACCCCGCTATGCAACCATCAGACGAGGACGTTGGAACCCCGGTTTCCGTCAAAATTCGAGAGCGTATCGCTGCCGCGCGCAAGCGTTTTAACGCCAATGACAACATCGCGGACTTCATCGAGCCGGGCGAACTGGCGGCCTTGCTCGACGAGGTCGAGGTCAAAATGCGCGGCGTGCTCGACAGCTTGGTGATTGACACCGAGAACGACCACAACACGGCCAACACCGCCCGCCGGGTTGCCAAGATGTACCTCAACGAGGTGTTTCGCGGCCGTTATGTGCCCGCGCCAGCCATCACCGAATTCCCCAACGCCGAGCATTTGAACGAGCTGATGATCGTAGGCCCCATCACGGTGCGAAGCGCCTGCAGCCACCATTTTTGCCCGGTTATCGGCAGTATCTGGATCGGTGTGCTGCCCAATGAGCACACCAATGTGATCGGCCTGAGCAAATACGCC
>Ga0114959_10003710_pt1 | contig 11939 bp, 10 predicted proteins | sample C_130625_EF_Meta_FD_87317 | JGI IMG/M metagenome (GOLD analysis project Ga0114959, IMG submission 87317) | Freshwater microbial communities from Lake Croche, Canada to study carbon cycling - C_130625_EF_MetaG | ecosystem: Environmental > Aquatic > Freshwater > Lake | place: Lake Croche, Canada...
CCTTCCACAGGTGACAAGTCAGTCTACACTTGGTATCTGGCACCTCAAAGTTCTGTATGACGCAGCGAAGGATCTGTTGATTTATGACAGGACGCTTCACCGAGGCCCTGGGTCGAGTCTTTACGGATTGGAGGTTGCGAGAGCCCTTCATCTACCGGCCGATTTCTTAGAATCTGCGCAAAAAATCAGGCGATCTCTCCTTGGTCACGCAGCGGAAGAGGAAGCATCTGGCTCACAGTGGAACTCACAAGTTATTCGAAAGGCATGTGAACTGTGTCGTCATCCGATTGTACGTGATCTAGAGGTTCACCATATTCGTCCTCGTGCCGATGCGACTGGAGCTCATTTTGCCGATGGATCAGCTCGTGATAGTTTAGCAAATCTGATTGTTGTTTGTAGTAAATGTCACGATAAGCATCATGCGGGACTCTTAGATATTCAACCTCTACAACAAACATCGGTTGGTCCACAACGGATCTCGCCTACGGGATCTCCTGTGCCTTCGGAGCCGAGTGTCATCTCAACAAAGCTGTCGAAGTGGACGGATGACGAAAAAAATACGATTGTCAATCTCTTGCAAAGACTACCAAATGCGTCTTTGAAACGGATTGTATTTGATCTTGAAACACAACATGGGATTACGATTAGCGAAGGTTCACTTGCTAAATTCAGAAAACATGGTCTTGATACGCTTAGCTAGGCGGTGCCGGCGCTGAGGCAGGTACAACAGGACTAGGGGTGGCAGCCGGCAGATTCACACCAGCCGGCATCGCGATATAGGTCATCGGTCCTTGGGGTCCAACAGGGCCAGTCGGACCCGCAGGCCCAGCCGGACCAGCCGGTCCTGTGGCACCCGTAGCACCAGTAGGACCAGCGGGTCCCGGAGGTCCCGGAGGACCAGCAACACCAGCAGCACCACCTCCCGTCACCTGGGCAGAAAGGGCGGCACGAAGAGCATCTAGATCAGCACGAAGAGCAACAACTGTGTTTTCAAGAACACGAACCTTTGATCCAAGAGGATTTCCACCCTGGTAGTTCAGACCACTGGAGTTAGTGATAGATGACATTTCTGTAGTCTGTCATGAATCATTTAGAGGTTGTTTTAACGCAGAGGCCCAAGGGCCCAAACAGCTAAATTTGATTTAAATAGACTCTCTCCATTCATCACTAGAATGATCATTCCTCCTCGTTGTATGAATTGCGGCAACGTGATCGGTGATAAATGGCGTTATTACCAGAAGCGTCTTCGAGAACTTAAGGCAGAAAAGGCTGAAACACCTGTGTTCATTGATGGAACACGTGCTGATGTAACCCCGGAAGGAAATGTTCTGAATGAACTGGGTGTTAAGCGGATGTGTTGTAGGAAGCATTTCCTGACTCACAAGGATCTGATGGATAAGATCTAACTGGTAAAATCTATGAAAGAAGAAGAGTTGTTCGGAGAATGGAGTTATTCATCCCTTCTATACTTGCAGTCATTCTTGCGACAGTTATCATCATGTTTGTATTGCCTCGGTTTTCACCGGTTGTGCTTGGCGTATGTGCCTTAGTGCTACTTGTCCTCGCAGCGTGGCAACACTACACATTTTTTAGACTTGAATACGCACAAAGCACCTGGCAAATGCCTCTTCTTCAGTATGGTCCCTATGTGCTTATGGGAGGCCTTGTGCTCTTCTTGCTCTTTTTCATTGTCAACTTCATTGGTGTAGGATCCGCAGCTTCAGCTGCTCCGCTACAAAGCATGAATGCGGCTCTTGAAAGAGTAACGAATCAAGTGCCTACAGTTGCCGCTGCCACCAATGCTGTGAAGGTCGCTGCGAACAATGCCATGAAGGCAGTAGGTCTTGGCAATGCGGCTGCCCCTAATGCTAGGGCTGCTTACGCTGGCCGCCAGAATCAAGTCCCTTTTTCCCAGGTCTAAGTAGCATGGCGAGAAAGACTCGTAAGCAGACTAAAGGTAAAGTAATGACAATTCCGCTTCTTCGGAAGTCATTTGATCACATTGATTCATGGGTCAGTCAGCGCGTAAAGCGTTCAAAGATTCGTGAGTTAATCCCGGCGTTCCAGGCTGAGTGGAAGAAGACATTTGGTCGATTCGTAGACGCGAAGGCGGCCGAGGCATATCTTGCTCTTAAACGTATGACTACGCCGCGCGGTCGCACTACACGTAAGCAGAAGGGTGGATCCGCGGCTGGAGCACTTGCTGGTGCTCCTCTCGATTACATGACACGTGCTGGAGGCGCAGGTGTCTACGGAAACTTCCCTGCCTACCAGACATCTGGTCTTGATCGGTATTACCAGGACTCCATGTCTGCGCAATGCGGTAAGGAGGATAGCACACCGACTGTCCCGGTTGATATGGGATCCGCTCGCACACAGTATGGTGGCCGCGCAGGCACTCGTCGTCGTCTTGGCCGTCCTCGTAAGACACGGAAGCAGCAGGGCGGTGGTATTCTTAGTGATACAATCCAGAATGTCCGCACCACACTGGATGTTGCGGTGAATCGGCCCTGGGCTGATGTATCTCCGCCGTCAAATGCGGGTGTAGCGAATATGTCACTGAAAGGTGTAGACGCGAGTGTTCCTAACCCTACAAGTCTCAGTTATTCACCGCAACCCTACAATCCTATGGGATACAGTGTACCCATGCCTACGGCAGTAAGTCAAAATCTCCCTGTTCAAATGACAGTTTCACCTTATTGATCTGATTAGTTGCTTCGCAACCCAACATCAATAAAGCTCGTGTTTTGATACTAGGGATTTTGTCACTCGCTGAATTAGGTTTGCCGAGCTAAATGAGTCGTGCCGCAACATCATTACAGGGCGATGACGCCAGAGCATTAGCACGAAATCTTATTTACAAGTATTTTCAGACGACAGATAACTATCTTACTCGTCACCACATTGATTCTTTTGATCAGTTTCTACAAACTGATTTAACTCGGATTATCAAAGCCAATAATCCAATCCTTCTTTTGAAAGAACGTATTGGAAACTCGACGAACTACGAGTATAAGATGGAAATGTTTATTGGAGGTGAAGAAGGTAAGGCAATCAGTATTGGAACACCGACGCTTTCTCTTCAGCAAGGGAAGGAAGTTCGTGTTCTTTTACCGAATGAGGCCCGTCTACGTAATCTCAGTTATCAGAGTCAGATACGCACAGATATACTGATTCGTGTAACCTTCGGCGGTGGTCCGCTCACAACAGGTATTGAACCGTCAGTACAAGAAGTTAAAATCAATAACTTTCCATTATTCAAGATTCCTATTCTTCTTCATAGTCGATACTGTATTTTGAATAAGAAGCCAGCCGAGTTTCTACGCGAAGCAGGTGAATGTCCGAATGATCAAGGTGGCTATTTTATCGTTGATGGTTCTGAAAAGGTGATTGTTACAGTTCAAGAATCTGCTTTCAATACGCTCTATGTTCGCGAGATGGTGCGTGATCCAAAGATTCAGGTGTATGCGTCGATCAGCTGTATTTCACAAAAAACTCGCCAAGTGAAGATTGTAAAATTCTATTATCTACGTAAATCTGAAACACTTCAGGTTAGTCTACCATTTGTAAGAAAAGCCGTGCCGATCTTTGTTGTTTTCCGTGCTCTTGGACTGACAACAGATAAAGAAATCTTACGAACCATTTTTCCAGATCCTGATGCGGATGAAACAAAGATGTTAGAACCGCTGCTTGTTGCTAGCATCGCAGAAGCATTTCCCTTCTACGATACATGGTCATCCGTTCAGTATATTAAAACTCTAACAAAGGGGTTCGGTGAGGAGCACGTCTTGGATATCCTAAAAAATCAACTATTCATTCATACACCTGAAGAAGGGGGTGGACGTGTTTTTTTCCTTGCTGAATGTGTTCGCAAGATTCTAAAGAGGGTGATTGGTCTCGATCGTGATACAGATCGCGATGATGTTAGAAATCAGCGCTGTTTAACAAGCGGTTTCAATATCCAGATGCTGTTTCAAGGAATCTATAAAACATGGTCAAAACTTGTAGGTAAAACGATTGATGAAGAATATGCATACAATCCAACATTATATCGTGGCGCCTCATTTATGAATATCTTTGCCGATGGCAATCTGAATGCGATGTTACGCACAGGACATATTGATGAGGGAATCAAACGTGCTTTTAAAGGTAAGTGGGGATCAGGACTTGGTGAAGAAAAGGCCGGCACTTTACAGGCACTCAGCCGTCTAAGTTATTTAGATTTCCTCAGTCACTGTCGTCGCGTTGTTCTCAACTTCGATACAGGAATGAAGCTCACTGCGCCTCGTCAACTTCATACAAGTCAGTTCGGATATTTCTGTACATCTGAGACTCCTGGCGGCGCAAGTATTGGTATCACAAAGAACTTAAGTCTATTGGCAGCAATCAGCACAGCCACAGATCCTGAGCCATTTGAGAAATGGCTATTCACTCGTGGTGGTGTAGAAGCTCCTAATGATATTCCTACTGAAAATCTGGCAGCGGCTGTGCCGGTCTTTATTAATGGTGGAGTCACTGGATTTACACGGGCTCCGAAGCAACTCGTGCTTGTGCTGAAGTTAATGAAGCGATCTGGATGCCTGCCTGCTTACAGTAGTGTAGGATTCAACTATCGTGAACGAAGAGTGTTTATTTATCTAGATGATGGTCGGCCGATGAGACCTCTTATCCATCTTGGACCAGGTGGTGAGATACCTGTAGTAACTCTACGTTCTGCGCGCACTTGGAAAGAACTTGTTCTAGGTTCAAATGCGAATCGTGAAATTGAGACGTCTGGATTTGTAGATCCGCTGGAAGGGAAAAATGCTACACTTGCGGACTACGCAACCCTACTACAGCCTTTACAAGGTGTTATTGAGTATGTAGATCCATATGAACAGAATGAAGCGTTTGTAGCCTCGTTTCCTGAGCACATTAATCGTGAAACTTCGCATCTTGAAATCCACCCATCTACGATCGTGAGTCTGCTGACGGCAATGATTCCGTTCGCGAATCACAATCAGTCGCCTCGTAACCAGCTCTCCTGTAGTCAAAGTAAACAGGGACTTTCACTCTACGCTACGAACTTTATGAATCGGTTTGATAATACGGCGAATATTCTCTGTTATGGCGAGGCTCCTCTCGTTCGCACAATGTATACAGATTTTGTTGGAAATGGAGATATGCCATACGGAAACAATATTGTATTGGCGATCGGTGCCTATACTGGTTACAATCAGGAAGACGGCATTTTATTCAACGAAGATGCGATACAACGTGGTCTTTTTAGAAATATCACCTTCCGTTCCTATACGGCGTTTGAAGAAGATGATATGCTCAGTCATACAAGAACTCGTATTGCCCATCCTCGCACAATCGCATCTTGGACAAATCTTCGTCCTGGCCTTGACTATACAAAGCTTGATGATCGTGGGCTTGTTCGTGTTGGTGAGCTGGTAGATGAGAATACTGTGATTGTTGCGGCCTATATTCAATCGGATACGGGTGAAATGAATGACGCATCTAAGACACCGCAAGTGTGGACTCGTGGCCGTGTAGAAAGTGTAGTTGTAACAGTGAATAATATTGGCCTACAGATTGTGAAGGTTCGTGTAACACAGGATCGTATTCCTGAACTTGGTGATAAATTCAGTAACCGTCACGGACAGAAGGGGACAATCGGTATGAAAATGCGCGGACATGATATGCCTCGCACAGCAGATGGACTAGTTCCTGATATGATTATGAATCCACATGCGATTCCGAGTCGTATGACGATCGCACAGCTCCTAGAACAGATTTTAGGAAAGTTAAGTGCGGCGCATGGTTCTATTGGTAATGGAACGATGTTTTTTAATGAAGGAGATCCGAGTGAAGCGATTGGAAAGGTGCTGATGGAACAGTATGGATTTGAACCTCGTGGTAATCAGTATCTCTATAATGGCCAAACGGGAACCATGATGCCTTCCTACGTTTTTATTGGACCTGTCTACACAATGCGGCTGAAGCATATGGTAGAAGATAAGTGGAATGCGCGTGGCGAAGGACGGCGTGAGCGCCGCACTCATCAACCTACAGGAGGTCGTGGAAATCAGGGTGGTCTACGTATTGGAGAGATGGAACGCGATGCTCTACTTGGACACGGAATCATGGATTTTACCACGGAAACCTACATGAAGCGATCAGATGGAACAGAATTGTTAGTTTGTAATGGATGTGGAACTGTGCCTATTTATAATGAGAAGCAAAATCTTACAATCTGCTCGCTGTGCGATGGACCTGTTAAATATGTTGGGGAAGGCGCGAGTAATCTTGAGATTCTACCACCGACAAAGCGGAGCTTAACAACCTTTAGCAAGGTAGCTATTCCGTATGCGTCACAACTTCTAAATGAGGAACTACAGACATATATGAATATTGGGATGCGATATGTAACAGGAAAATACGGTAAAGTATTACGTTTACCTGGAGGGATTGAAGTGGATACTACAGAGGCCATGAGTCGTAAAGGAGAACCGTTACCGCAACGTGTTCTTCCTGAAACTCGTCCTGAACCAGAACTCGCACCTGAGCCGCCGGCTGCTCCTGAAGCAAATCTTGAGAATCTGGAGGGGTTGGGAGCAGTTGTACCTGGAGAAGGTGAGGTTCAGGAAGAAAAGGAGGCAGCACCTGTTCTACCTGCGCAAGTTCAGCTGCCGGCTGGATCTGCGCTGCCGGCTACACCAGAGCTACAAGATCTTGAAGGTGGGATTGAAGCAGAAGAGTTACCGGCTTTTGCTCCACAGCAGCAACAGCAGCCGCCTGTCTATGTCCTAACACCTACAAATATGGCGGCACAACCGCAAGGTAATGTTGTAATCCAACAACAACTTGCGCCACAACCACAACCACAGGCACAGGCACAGGCACAGGCACAGCTAAGACCTGCTCTTAGACAGCCTGGAGCTCCGCCAAGAGTTATCCAACGCCCTGCTGTAGCTGGCCCTCAAGGATCTCCTCATATTCAGATTCAGACTCCCGCAGCCTCTGTAGTTCCTCAGCAACAGCAGCAGCTCCAAGCCGGCCCCGCTGTCTTACAGTATAGTGTGCCCGTTCAAGCAACCCAACTTCTTCCTGCCGGATTTGGAGCCGCTCCACCAACACTTGTAGTGGACACAAGTGCTCCTGCTATGCAGGCGCAGGGTCTATCTGCTGTTCCGCAACCCAGAGCCAGAAGTCCGAATCGCTCCACCGCAAATGTAGCACCCCCAGCTCCTAGAGCAGCCACACCTCCAGGACAAGCGGGTCCTCCTGTCCCTTCCGCAACTCGCATTAATATTATAAAAGAAGGATCATCATAGGCCTAAAATTTGATTCCATTGACTCAAGAGAGAGGGCACTATGGATTTTGGTATTATTGACATCACACATCGCTCTCGCATCACGCTATTGAATATGCTTGATTCAAGAGGCTACGCAACAGAACCGTTCAGAAAGTTTGATCCCAAGCAGATTGAGCAGATGATTGGAAAGGATCAGTTAGGTGGTGCTCTACGGATGGATTTAACTCGTAAGTCAGATGCCCCCGCTGTAGGTGAAGGGGAACCGATCAAATGTAGTGTGCTCTACAGTTTTGCTCGTCTCAAGCAAACTCTACCAAAGTTCTTGGAACCTTTCACTGACGGAAGTGACTGGTCAACAACTGAAGTGATTGTCATTGTCTATGAACCGGTCGTCGACGCATTTCACACAATGGCACTTAAGATGTGGAAAGACTATAAGCTACGGATTAGGTTCTTTGAGACGCGGCGTATAGTAAATGATCCATCGGCCTTTAATATTGTCCCAAAGCACGAGAAGATTACGCCTGAGGAAACTCAGACACTTATCAAGGAACTGTATCTTCAGTCAAAGTCACAGCTTCCGATCATTCGGTTTCATGAAGATATGCAGGCCCGATGGCTTGGTCTGATGCCGGGTGAAATTGTTAAGATTACACGGCCTAGTCCTTCAGCAGGCGAATACATTGTCTATCGTATCTGCGCACCTTAAATAGAGATGGCAGACTGGAAGAGTTTCTGTGCGAACTACTATAAAATCCAAACAGATGAAACACCTCCTCAGCCTGGCTGTACAAATGGTGCCAAGACAAATGTTGATATTTTGAATTTAGTTAAAACAATTGGAGGTCTCAATGGAAGTTCATCAAGTTCAGCTGTTGACACAGCAATCAACTCTTTTTGCTGCACGATGGTGAATAAAGAAGATCTTCAAACAAAACTTGTGACCGCACGTGAAGAGTATACAGTAGCGAAGCTTCGTGCCGATAATATTCAGAATCCTCCTTCTGATGTAAGCAATCGTGGGACACGGTTTCCGTTTGGTCGTCCTCTCCGGCCTGAAGTTGCTCCGATCCTCCTTTTGTTTATATTCGCATTCATGATTTTATCCTTTGGAATGTTATTGACTCTTGGTAATGTCCAGATTGTGTATGCCACTTCCGGACTTGGAATATTTGGTTGGCTTGAATTTTTGAAAATGGAATTTCAATCAATGTCTTGGGGTGCTCTTGGAATCACAACAGGACTATCAGCAGCAGCTGCGATAGGGATTTTTTATGCGATTGTTAAAACACGTCCTCAATGGCTTGGTCTTTAACAAAAAAGAATAAATGAATATCATCATTAAGATTTTATAAGAAATGGAATCTTAACGTTGAGTAGATATGTCGTTTGCTAAAGTGTGTCCAGCAACAATGAACACATTCCCAAGAACTGGTCAAGGGGTTGGCACTGGCACTGGTGTAAGTTATGGCGTAGGTCAAAATAATACACTTCTGCCAACAAGTTTTATAACGCCTCCTCCTGCTAGCAATCCTTCCTCAACACAACAATACGCATTAAATACAGGCCTATTAACAAAGACTCTTACATCGGCAAGTCCTAGTCTATATGATCCGTCATCTCTGACAACCCCTACATATATGATTGGTTCGACCACAACTGCCGCACAACTCTTTAGTGTATTAGGATTAATGACTCCTTCACCTACAACTCGTTATGACTATACTGCGCCTGGATCAGGATACTGGACGAATACAAATACGGTTCGTCTAACAAACTCCCAGCTTTCTGCGCTTTACACAACTCTGACAACAACCAATGATCCTCCTGGAGCCACACCTGCGACTCCGCAAAAGACTCTGATTACACCTGATCTAGCTCTCGGCGCATCATTAAATACGCAGAATGCTGGCAATGCTCAGGCTGGAAAAAACGCAATCTCAGAGAATCTTCTGTTTAGTCTTCAATATGAATTCTGTTTCTACACACAGCTCTATCGTGTTGCTCTAAATGATTTAATTGCTGTTCAGGCAGCCTCAGCAGCCACAGGAAACTTAGCGGTTGAACGTCAGATTGTAAATCTGCTCAATGCGATTAATCTCCGAATTCTTGATTTAACGGATATTGCCAATCACATTGCCACGCATGTAAACTCACAGATAAGTCAAAATAATGCCGACGTTGCGACAATGCTCGCAGCGATTGGTAGCAACACCACCCTTCTTCAGACTCAGGGTGCCGAGCTTTCATCTGCTGATGCCAATTCAAAACTCCGGTCACGAATGGTTGATTATACTATTGAAAAGAATAACTATGCGAATCAACTTCTTGGTGTCTACGGATTTGCGAATCTGATTGCCCTAGGCTTATTGTTTTACATTTATAGAAGTTAGATAGGATGTCAGGAACATTGGACGGTGCCTTAAACAATGCGCTTCAAAGTATGACGCCCCTACAGATTGCGTCTCTCACGGCATCAAATCAAGCCGCTGTAGGTGATAATGCTCAGAACGGATTTGCCAGCGCCTTTGACACTAGTTTTCAAAACACAGTCCAAGCTGGACAGAACTGGAATCTTCTTACAAACTACGCAGTTCAGACTCAGAATCTGAATAAGGTTGTTAACGATTTAGAAGGACAGACTCAGGGGAACATCTATACAGCTGGTTCAAATCTGAATACGGCCTCCCGCACACGTGAGATCCAAGAATGGTATTATAATAACAAAGTGGATACACTCTTCTTGTTTCAGGTGATTTTCATTGGTGTTTGTTTAGTCGCCGTGATTGCTACAGCATCAAAGATGGGTTATATTGGTTCAGGAGTTGTCGGTATGCTGATGGGTCTAGTTCTCGTGATTGTTATTTTAATCGTTATTAATCGTGCTGGTTACACTGATATACAGCGTGATAAACGGTATTGGAGTAAGCGTATCATGGCTACAAATGGTTCACTTCCGGGCGGACTTGGCGCAAAATGCGCGACTTGATAAGAATGGCACCAGTAACACTAGATCAAGCTACAATATCTAAGCTGATTGTCTCGCCACTTACTGGTACTAAAACTCTGGGTCAGCTTGTGGCCTTGAATCCGTCATCACCAGATCTTCCTCAAGGAACACAATCAGGAACACCCGAACTGAGTAGTTATTTAGATGATCAAGGTTCTTATGAAAAATCTAAAAAAGAACTTGCTTCTTTGACAGCCGCCACAGCAGTTCTGAATCGCGAGTTTCATGGAAACTATACTAAGATTGGTGGATCGTATAATCTTCCGTATACGGCAATAAATCAGGATCTTCTCTTATACGGATTTTATATATCATATCTATTTTTGATGATTGTTCTGTGTATGGTTGCCTATAAAAATACACAGTCTGCTAAGCAGACTCTGTATGGTTTTATTGGTGGCCTTTTCCTTTTATTTATCATAACGGGCATTTTGTATCGAATGGCTTAGATGGACTCTTCGCCCACAATACGAATATACTTAAACTTCCCATTTACAGGCGGTCCAAATTCGTCTTCAAGACGTTTCTTGAGCTCCTGATTGCTTGGCAACTTTTCGTCCAGGCCCTGTGATGTAATCCAGTTCTTAAACGCATTCCGAATCACCTTGATGTCAATCCAATTCTCTTCTCTTAGAGTCGGATCCACCCTAATCTGCGCATCACGGAACTTTCCGTAGCTGTCGAACATATTCTTGTAGTTGTTGGACGCCTCTCGAACAATCGCAGGCTCGCGGAGACCCTCCTTACAATAGACATTCTGATATGTGTCTACGAGCAGGCCAAGGAATACCTCGCGCCACTGCTTCAGCTTCTCATCCAGAAAGTAATCCTTAGGAAAGACATTCGGCTTGCCAGAGACTAGATCACCATAGTCATTGTCACCCTCACCTACGAACTTGCTCTCAAATGGAATGAGACGAATACGGCGCCATGTGCCCCGATCCATGCTGTGAATCGGTGGCAGATCATTACACAACATGAAGAGCTTACCACTGATCTTAAACTTCTCCTGATCGGAAAACAATCCACGAGCCTCTACGATATCCTCACCACTGAACTGCTTCATGCGGCTCGTGTTGAGCGGCTCCTTCGCATCCGGCTCCTGAAGATAGATAAAGCGCCTGTTCTTGATGTCAATGATATCGGGATTTGCTGCGCCAGCATCAGGGCGCTTCCTCGTCATCGCAGTCGGCGCAAGACCAGTCTGATAGTCACCAAGCACCATACGCATCAACTCAAGAATCTTAGATTTACCATTACCGCCCTTACCCTGTAGAGTATAATAGCACTGTTCACGATTCATGCCTTCTAGAGTGCTGCTGAGAAGCGTGATCATATACTGCTTCAGCTCAGGGCGAGGGAATAGCTTCTCCATGAACTCCATAAGGTCAGTGTAGCGCGAATCATTACGATCGAGCGGAATGTAGTCAATCGCCTCAGATGTGCCGAACTCACGGCCAGCGAGAAAGGTCATCATATCCTCAGGCTTACCAGGACGGAAGTCAACAAAGAACTCGTCCTTGCCCTCGGCATTTTTACGAACGGAACGGAGATTAAGCACACCATTCTTACAGACGATCAGATACGGATTAAGGTTGAGCTTGTTCATGAAGTCCTCCTCATAGAAG
>Ga0114959_10003712_pt1 | contig 11933 bp, 11 predicted proteins | sample C_130625_EF_Meta_FD_87317 | JGI IMG/M metagenome (GOLD analysis project Ga0114959, IMG submission 87317) | Freshwater microbial communities from Lake Croche, Canada to study carbon cycling - C_130625_EF_MetaG | ecosystem: Environmental > Aquatic > Freshwater > Lake | place: Lake Croche, Canada...
ATATTTATATTTAAATAAAATAATTCCAAATGATGACTTGGTAAAAGACTCAGGTAATTTTTCGTTAAAATCAACATTGAATTCGCTTTATATATACTGCATCCCATTTGTAGCTTGGGGTATAACTGGATGGTTACAATCTAATAGCGAAAAATGGGTAATTTTAAATTATTTAAATACAAAAGAAGTAGGAATTTTTTCTTTATTGACAGTAATTGCAAATTATTTAATAGCAACTCCAATTGGTATTTTAAATCAATTTATCCAACCCATTTTATTTAATAAAATTTCAAACAAATCAATTACTTATTCTTTAACGCAAACTATTTTATTCAATAAATATTTAATATTATTAATATCTATTATAACTTCAAGCGCATTTATTATTACATTTTTATTTGAAAAACAAATAATCAAAATTATTGCTAATGAATCTTTTATAACTGAAAAAAGGGTACTACCTTTTATTTGTTTAAGTATTGGAATATTCAATCTGGCACAAATTCTCGCTAATATTGGAATTGTTGTAAAAAAACCTAAAATATATATCTGGCCTAAAATTATTTTAGGTATTTTATCATTAATTCTAAATATAATTTTCATTATCTACTTTGGATTAATAGGAATAGTATATGGTCTAATGATTTCTAATTCTTTGTATTTATATTTTATGTATAAAGTAAATAGAAAAATACTAAGATTAGTATAATTTGTTTAAATATTAAAATTAGTGAATAATGTTTATAGTTAAAATTCAGGGTGGATTAGGCAATCAATTATTTCAATATGCAATCGGACTTGAGTTGTCAAAAAATAACGAATGTGAATTTTATTTAGATACAAAATGGTTTGAAAATAAAAATAACGATACATCAAGAAATTTTATGTTAGATAAGTTTAAAATCAACTATAAAATTGCAACTGATTATCAAATAAATAAATTTATTAATCATAGTTCACTTTTCAATAAAATTATTGACAGAGCAAAAAATTATTTTTACCCATTAAAATTTAGAAAATACATATTTGAAATTGAAAATAATTTTGAACCTAAAATTTTACAGTTAAAAGACAATTTTTATTTAGATGGTACTTGGATGAATGAAAATTATTTTATATCAGTTGCAAATGATGTAAGAAAGTTATATACAAACAGACCGCAATTAAATAACTATTATGAACAAATCGAAAATTTAATTAATACTACCAATTCTGTTTGTGTCCATATAAGAAGAGGTGATTATGCAAACAATCCTAATACATTAAAATATCATGGTTTAACTTCCTTAGAATACTATGAAAATACTATTAGCTTTATGTCAAAGAAGATAGATAATCCACAATTTTATTTTTTTTCTGATGATATTGATTGGGTTAAAATTAATTTTAAAAATACTCCAAATAGTATTTTTGTATCAAGTGAGTTTAATGAAAGTGATTTACAGGAATTTTATTTAATGACTATTTGTAAAAACCAAATCATAGCAAATAGTACTTTTAGTTGGTGGGCTGCTTGGTTAAATAGTAATCCAAGTAAATTAATTTGTGCGCCAAAGAGGTGGTCATCCGTTGTATTAGATAGTAAGTGTTTAATTCCTGATAATTGGATAGTATTCAATTCATAAAGTTATTTGGTTTAATTATAAATATATTTATATAATGCAAATAAGTAAAATAAATCGAAATTTAATTCTTTTTCTAAGTGCAAATATTTTTTTGTTAATATACATTATATCTATTTCAATTTTTAATGTACCAACTAATGACGACTGGGTTTTTTTAAACAAAATTAATGATATAGGAATCATTGGTTTTATTAAAGATTCTTATAATACATGGCAAGGAAGATTTTCTTATTATTTCATTTTTTCACTTTTTTTAAAAATATACGCGTTCACTAAGACAACTGTTTTAATAATATTATTACTTATAACAACTGGAGTAACATCCTTTTATTTATTTATTAAAAAACTTAATAATCAATTTGATTTTATAACTACTTTATCGCTTGCACTTTTTGTTTTTAATATTTCAATTATAGGCGCATTAGACTTTACAAGTTTTTTTTGGATTTGTGCATCAGCCTATTACATAATTTTATACGCCACTATCTTTTTTGTAGTTCTAGTTCTTTCTAAGAACAATACAATTAATTTAATTTATATAATTTTAGCATCAATTATAATTGGAGGAGGCGCAGAGTCATATACATCTTTTGTAATCTTATTTTTCGCAATTTATATTCTATCAAACTTTATTTTTAATAAAAAAGTAAATCCTAGAGATATCTTAGTTTTCATGATTTTATCTTTTTGTTTTATTATCATGCTTAAAGCGCCCGGCAACAAAATAAGAATGACTTTATATGAGCAGTCCAATTCGATATCAAAATTGATTAAAAATTCTATCAAACCCTTTTTTCAATTACTTGTTTACATTTCCCCAAAATTCTTTATTTACATATTTTCATCATTGCCATTTATTTATTTTGGTTCAAAATTAAAATCGAAATCATTTTTTCTATTAGATAAACTTAATTTTAAGTCATTTCTTTTGACATTTTTTTTATTATTTGTATTTTTTTATTTTAGTTTATTGCCAGGTATATATGCAACTTCACTTCTAACTCCATTAAGAGCTTTGACACATTTAGCTATTTTGTCAATATTCTTTTTTTCTTTTTGGGGTTTTGTCCTAGGATTGAAAAGTCGATACAAAAATTACGATATGTTAATTTACATAACTTCTATTTCTATTTTTCTATACAGCATAGTTTCATTTTGTTATGATATTCCAAGAATGAAAGAATATAAAAAAGATTTTGACAATAGGATTACAAATCTCAACCTAATTAACTCAACATTTATTGAAAATTCTGATAGCGTTGTGCTTATAAATAAACTTAAAGTTAGAAAATATAAAAATCTTTCTTCTTATACTTATTCGTTCTTTGATAAGGTAAGAAATAAAAAAAATAAAAACAATTTCGATTATTTCCCGATTTTAATTGATGAAATAACCTCAGATCCCAATGATTTTAGAAATATTGCTTTGAAAAAGCACTTGAAATTGAAATTCAAAGTAAAAATAAATGATAATTAAATGCTTACACTTGAATGGGATACGCTCACTCTCTTACTATATTTAGCAATAATTATTTCTTGTTATTTCATTTCATTTTTTGCAATTTCTTCAAAATTTTCTATTAAGAATAATCAGATAAACTATATTCCAATAGTTATAGTGTTTTTAATATTGTTTATTTTCTCATCAATTAGAAATATTGGAACTGATTATCCCGCATACGAAGAAATATTTAATGCTTCTAATAATTCATCTGAAAGTTCCGTATACGGAATAGAACCAGGTTTTTTATTGTTAAATAAATTTGTTCGTTTTTTTACATCTGATAGTCGATTTTTTTTTATGTTAATGTCATTCACGACTATTTTATTGGTTTTTTTATCTCTACTTAGATATAAGAATATAATAAATTTTCCATTTGCTATCTTTGTTTATTCAACATTATACTACTTTCAAAGCTATAGTTTACTCAGAGTTTATTTAGCTTCTGCAATTTTATTATTTTCATTTGATTTTTTAATAAGGAAAAAATATTTTATATTCTCCTTATTCTTTCTCATCTCCTCGACAATTCATTATTCAACACTTCTTTTACTTCTTCCCATTTTCGGATTATTTCTTTATCAAATTAGAAAATATTTATTCTATATTTATATTTTTTTCTTGTTCTTCTTCATTTATAAGTTTTTAGATTATTTAATAATTTTTAATTTAACTGATCGTTATACTGGATATCTTGAAAATATCGATAAAAATTCCTCAATTGGTTTAGGACAGATATTGTTGAATCTCCCAATTCTTTATATGTTAAATATTGCTAGGAGAGATCAAATCATTAATAATTGGTTTATTGATGTTATAATTGTTTTTACTTGGTTTTGTTTTTTATTTGGCACATTAGGATATTGGATACCTACACTCTCCAGAGTAAATTATTTAATTACTTTCCCTTTTATCTTATTTATCCCAATTTTTTTAAAACTAACAAAGAATAAATATAAATCTAAACTCATTTATTCATTTAGTTTTGTCTATTTTTCAACTCGATTATATATTTATTTTTCAGCATTAGCATTTGCTGATGGAATTAATGTTTACTACACCATATTTAACAACAAATAACTTCATATGAGTGATAAAATTATTTTAAGCATTGTGATACCGGTATATTCTGGTGAGCAATTTTTGTTAAAACTTTTTAATAGAATTAATGAATTAAGGAATAGATGGTTAGAAGATAATGCTCCCATAGAGATAAGGGAATTAATTTTTGTAGATGATAATTCAATTGATAACTCATCAGTGATACTCGCTGATCTTTGCATAAATAATATTTGGGTAAATTGCTTAAAGATGTCCAAAAATTTTGGTCAACATCCAGCATCAATTGCAGGAATATTGCATACCTCGGGAAATTGGGTGGTTACTTTAGACGAAGATTTGCAGCACCCTCCCGAAAAAATTGAACTAATGTTATACAAAGCGATAAGTCAGGATTTGGATATAGTATATGCTTCTCCTCTTAATGGCCCTCATGGAAAAATCTCACGAGATTTAACTTCTGTCTTATTTAAAAAATTTATGGTTTTATTAACTGGAGATAGCAATATTCCTTTATATAATAGTTTTAGATTAATTAGAGGGGATATAGCAAGATCGGCTTCAAGTGTTTGTTCTCATGATACTTATTTAGATGTATCTTTTTCATGGTTTACAAAGGCAATTGGAAAATATGAATTAGAGTTAAATGATTTAAGAAGTGAAAATGGACAAAAAAGTGGTTATTCATTTTTAAAGCTATTTTCACATGCAAGGAAATTACTCTTATCAACTCAAGTACGTATATATCGTTTATTTGCATTATTGGGAGTATTACTCTTTGCATTTGGTGTTCTTTATTCGGGTTATATTTTTGTTAATGAATTTTTACACCCTGGCAAATATGGTTCACGCGGTTGGCCATCATTAATTATTTCAACCATGATTTTTGGAGCTACATCCATTATTTTATTAAGCATCGTATTAGAATATATTTCACTAATTACTTTAAAAATTCAAGGCAAACCTGTTTTTTATGTAATAAATAGAAATATGTCAAATGAAATAAAAAAATATTTTAAATCAAAATATGAAAATAGTTGAATTTAATTCTAATAATAAGAATGAAGTGCATAAACAAATTGTTCTTATTTTTGGGATTGGCCTTATTGGAACTAGTATATTAAATAAGATTCAATCCTTGTTTTTATCAAATGTTACAACACTGAATTTTTCTTGGGATAATGAATATCAACAAAATATTGATTTAAACAACATTATAAAAATTATTTTTCAGCAAGAAAAAGGGATAAATATTGATGTTATTTGGTGTGCTGGCAAGGCTGGTTTTTTTTCAACACAGGAGTCGATTAATGATGAAATTCAATCATATAAGAGTGTTTTAAAATTTGTAAATGATCTTTCGATTCAAATGAAAGGAAGTATAATAACTTTTCATTTGTTTAGTTCAGCAGGAGGACTTTTTGAAGGTCAGAATTCGGTATCTGATGCTTCGTTACCTAAACCACTAAGGCCATATGGTTATTTAAAACAATTGCAAGAAAATTTATTATTAGAAAATAGTGTAGATTTTAATTTTATAATTTATAGGCCAAGTAGCGTTTATGGGTATATCCCAAATACTAGAATTGGATTAATCTCAAATATTTTATATAAATCAATTAGGAATGAATTTGTTGAAATATTCGCTTCAAAATCCTCTTTAAGAGATTATGTTTATGTTGAAGATATTTCAAGTTTTGTTATCGGTAAAATTGTAAACTTAAAAGAGATAAATAGGCATAATAACATCTATTATCTCGTTTCAGGAAAACCTACATCTATCGAGGAGATTATGATGATACTTGAAAATATTTTAAACAAAAAAATATATTACAGCTATAATCTAATTCAAACAAATACATTAGACAACTCTTTTAATATGAAATTAGTTCCCTATAATTTTATCAACACACCCTTGTCTCTTGGATTAGAAAAAACATATAATGATTTATTAAGTTTTAATTTTTAATAAGAACATTTTATTATGAATATTGCAATTCTCTATATTGGAACAGGTAATTATAGTATCTTTTGGAAAGATTTTTATGAAAGTTCAGAAAAATATTTTTTACCAAGTAAAACTAAACATTATTTTGTTTTTACTGACACAGAAATTAATCAATCTAGTCAAAATATCACAACAATTTTCAAAAAATGTGAGGGATTTCCAAACGATTCTTTATTTAGATTCAAAATGTTTTTATCTATAAAAGAAAGTTTAAAACAATTTGATTACATATATTTCTTTAATTCTAATATGTTATTTTTAGAATTAATTTCTGAAAATTTTCTACCAAAAAAAAATTCACAAGAAAATGGTCTAATTGGTGTGTTACATCCTGGACATTTTTCCAAAAATCATTTTTGGTATCCTTATGATAGAAATAAAAGCTCAAAAGCATATATTCCATATGTTAAGAATAAGAAATATAATTATTTTATGGGGGGGGTTAATGGTGGTTTGTCAAATGATTATCTAAGATTAATTGAAACGTGTGCGAATAATATAGAAGAAGATTTAAAATATAATTATATAGCTAAATATCATGATGAATCACATATAAACAAGTATTTTTTTGAAAATAATTGTAAAATTATGCCATCTGAATATGGATGGATAGAAGGGAAAAGTAGCTATAATTCAATTAAAATCTTAATTCGTGATAAAACTAGATATAGTAAAATATTTAAAAAACAAACAACAAATATTTTAATTCGATTTTACAATGTTTATAAGCATATTACTAAAGCTTTAATATGGATAATTTTCAAATAATCAATACAAATTTGTATCCATTAGTTACGATAGGAATTCCATTTTATAATTCTTCTTTATTTCTAAATGATGCGATTCAATCGGTGTTAAATCAGACATATCAAAATTGGCAACTAATTTTAATAGATGATGGTTCTACTGACGATTCACTAGAAATTGCAAGACTATATAAAGATAAAAGAATTAAAATAATAGCCGACGGTAAAAACCTTGGCCTTATAAATAGATTAAATCAGATAATATTACTTGCAGAAGGAAAGTACATAGCAAGAATGGACTCTGATGATGTTATGATATATGATAGAATTGAAAAACAAGTTAAGTATTTTATTCAAAATAAAGATTGTGATGTAATTGGGTCAAGTTATTATGTGATTGATAATAAGAATAAACTCATTGGTGAAAAAAATGAATTAAAATTATTAAAATCAAAGGCCGATATTTTAAAAAAAGGTGGGATTGCGCATCCAACAGTAATGGCACATACTACTTGGTTTTTGAATAATTTGTATGATTCTCGGTTTCAGCGTTTTGAAGATTTTGAATTATGGTATAGAACAGTCGAAAAAAGTAATTTTTGTGTCTTGGAAGATAAACTATTGTTTTACAGAAGTGTCGGAGTTCCAACTAATAAAAAATATTTACAAACGAACTTAGGCTTAAGAACATTTTTAATTAATCAATTCTTTAAATTAGATACACCAAAGTTTGTTTTATTTATACATATATTTAAATCTGAATTGAAAATAATTTTATATTCATTGATGAACTTATTTAATTTGATTGACTTAATTGTATTATACAGATATAAAAAAATTGATGAAAAAGAAATCGAAAATGTTGAATCTTATTTAAAACAATCTTTAAGTTTGGGTATAAATGAGAAGTAGAGAATCCAAGATTGATAATTTAAAATGTTTTGCAATGTATCTAGTGATACTTGGACATTCAATTCAATCAATTAATCTAAATTATAATGAAAATATTTTATATAGAATAATTTATTCATTTCATATGCCACTTTTTATATTCTTGATTGGTTTTACAACTTATAAATCTAAAGAAGATTTAAATTTATTTTTTATTGTAAAAAAAATCAAATCATTATTAATTCCTTTTATTAGTTGGGCCTTATTTTCATCATTTATTGTATATAAATTCAATTTGATTAAAAATTTATATAATATACTTGATATATTATATAACCCTGATAAAGGCTTATGGTTTTTATGGTCACTCTTTTTTATAAACATATTTTATTATGTGTCAAAAAAAATTACAAATAAGATTTCATTTCTATTTATAATATATTTATTTTTTTTATTTTTAATCTATTTTTTTAAACTTGATAACAAGTTCGAATTAAAACAAACTACATTTTTAATACCTTTTTTTATTTTTGGATATTTGACAAAAAAGCATGAAGAAAAAATAAGACAATTCATAAATACAAAATATTTATTTTTAATTTCTTTTTCATTTTATTCAATTATATATGTTCTTTTTAAAAATAAAACTTTTGATTTTTATTCATTATTTATTTTAAAGAATATTTCTGCAATTATTGGATGTTTGTTTTTCTATTCGCTTTTCAGTGGACTTAATATAAAATCAAACTTTCTTCAAAATATCGGAAAAATAACTATTGGAATTTATGCCGTACATTTTTATATTTTAAATTTTCTTTATAACAAAATTTTCGGTCAGGATGTTTATTTATTAATTTATTTACCAATAGTTATATTGTTTATATCTTATTATATCTCCAGAATATTGAAAAGAATTAAAATTTTCTCATTTCTTTTTTTAGGCCAATAAAATGAAAAAAAAGAAATTATTTCGAATCACAACAGTGCCAGAGACATTGGATAATCTACTTAAAAATCAATTAAAATTTTTAAATAAATATTTTGATGTAACTGCGATTTCAAGTGATTCTTCTATTCTTCGAAAAGTTGAAATTAGAGAAGGTGTTTCTGTCATAGGAATAAATGTTAGAAGAGAAATCTCACTATTTCACGACTTAAAATCACTTATTTTATTTATCATTTTATTTACAAGAAAAAAACCAAACATTATACATTCGAATTCGCCAAAAGCAAGTTTATTGTCAATGTTAGCTGGTTATATTTGTAATATTAAACACAGAATTTACCTTGTAACTGGTTTAAGATATGAGACTGCCAGTGGGTTTAAAAGGAAAATTTTGATTTTATCAGAAAAATTAACTTGTTTATTCGCAAATAAGATATTGGCAGAAAGCATTGGGGTAAAAGCTATGTTAATTGACAATAAAATTACTAAAAAAGAAATTTTTATAATTGCAAATGGAAATATAAATGGAATAGATACTGATTATTGGAATTCAGAAAATATTGACATTAAATATATTAATAAATTAAAGAAAAATTTATTAATATCTGACGGCAATTATGTTTTTATATATATAGGAAGAATTGTTAAAGACAAGGGGATAAATGAGCTTGTAAATGCATTTGACATTCTTTCAAAATCTTTTACAAATGTTAAGTTATTGATTTTAGGGAGCTATGAAGACAAATTAGATCCTATTAGTTATAATTCCCAAAAAATAATCGAAAAAAATACATGCATAAAGGTTTTAGGTTTTGTTGAAGACATACGACCATATTTATTCTTATCAAATTGTCTAGTCCTTCCTAGTTACAGAGAAGGTTTTCCTAATGTTATATTGCAAGCAGGTGCAATGGGGATACCAGTAATTATGACACCTGTAAATGGTTATCATGAATATTTGAGAGATATAAATGGGGGCTTAATTAATAAAAATGATTCAAATAGCCTTTATAATTTAATGTACGATCATGTAAACAATATACGTATTTATAATACTGAATTAATTCGTTCATACGTGGTTAATAAATTTTCACAAACTCAATTCTATGATCAACTATTAGAATTTTATAATAAATTATAATTTTTAATGAAAAATATTTTGATAACATCTTCTGGAAGAAGAGTAAGTTTGGTTAAAGCATTCCAATTTGAATTAAAAAAAATATTTCCCAATTCTAAAGTGTACACAGCAGATCTTAACCCTAAATGGTCGTCTGCTTGTAGAGTCTCCGATGGTTTTTTCACTCTTCCCAAAGTAGACAGTGAAAATTATGTTGAATCAATTTTGGATATATGTTTAAAAAATGAGGTAAAAATTGTTATTCCTACTATTGACACAGAATTATTGATACTTTCTAGTTTTAAGGACCAGTTTCTTCAAAAAAACATTCAAATCGTCATATCTGATCATGATTTGATTTTAAACTGTAGAGACAAAAGAAAAACGAATGATATTTTTAAGAAGTTAAACATTGAAGTGCCTTTTTCTATTGACAAATTTAATCCTATTTTCCCACTTTTTATAAAGCCTTATGATGGAAGTTTAAGCAAAGACATCTATAAAATTAATAATCCCGGCGAGCTCACTGATTCTTTATTGAGTAATCCAAAATTCATGTTTATGGAATACATAGATCCCGCTTATTTTCAAGAATATACAATTGATGCATATTACGATAAGAATAGTTTTCTTAAATGTTTAGTACCAAGATGTAGAATCGAGGTAAGGGGTGGAGAAATTAGCAAGGGGAGAACAGAAAAAGGAGAATTTTATAAAGATTTAGTAGAGAAATTAAATTTTATTAATGGTGCTATCGGTTGTTTAACTTTTCAATTTTTTGTTGGAAAAGAAACTAATAAAATTATTGGAATTGAAATTAATCCTCGTTTTGGTGGTGGTTTTCCATTATCATATGCATCAGGTGCTAATTATCCAGCTTATATAATTCAAGAATATATGATGAATGAATTAATTCATTTTCATGAAAATTGGACTGACAAACTTGTTATGTTAAGATTTGATTCAGAGATAATTTTAAATCAAAATGATTTTAACGAATAATTATATATTTATTTTTGATTTAGATGATACATTGTATTCTGAACGTGAATTTGAAAAATCAGGAATCGAATTTGTATATAAATATTTTGAAATAACAAATATTCATATTGACATTCTTTTAAATAATAGAAAAAATTGGATTAATCTATTATTAAATGATTCAGGATTAAATATTAAAATCGATCAAATTTTAGATATTTATCAAAATCACATACCTAATATTCAGCTTTATAAAGATTCATTTGTTTTTTTGCAAAATTTGCTTTCGCTTGGAGTTGAAATGTCATTAATTACTGATGGAAGATCAAAGACACAAAGAAATAAAATTAAGGCTTTAGGAATTGAGTCGTACTTTAAACACATAGTAATTTCAGATGAAATAAAATCTGAAAAACCATCAGAATATAATTTTAAAATCATAATGAATGATTGTAATTCTAAGAATTACGTTTATATAGCTGATAATCCTGAAAAAGATTTTCTAACACCGAACAAGTTTGGCTGGACTACTGTATGTTTATTAGATAGAGGAGATAATATTCATAAACAGGATTTTAATAAACCCAAAGAATTTTTACCTCAATTCATAATTAACTCATTTGAAGAAATAACTATTTTAAATGGAAAATAAAATTTGGCTTTCATCACCACACATAGGTAAAAGTGAACTAAAATATGTAAATCAAGCATTTGAAACAAATTGGATAGCACCTCTTGGGCCTAATGTTAATGCTTTTGAATTACAATTGCAAAATAAAACCAATGCAAAACATGCGGCTGCATTAGCTTCTGGAACTTCAGCAATACATTTAGCTCTCATTTTATTAGGTGTAAAATCAGGTGATTATGTTTTTTGTCAATCTATGACATTTTCAGCTTCTGCGAATCCTATACTTTATCAGGGAGCTATTCCAGTTTTTATAGATTCTGAGATAGATACTTGGAATATGGATCCATTATTATTGAAACAAGCTCTTCAAGAAGCAGAAAAAAACAATAATATACCTAAAGCAATCATACCTGTACATTTATATG
>Ga0114959_10003713_pt1 | contig 11931 bp, 12 predicted proteins | sample C_130625_EF_Meta_FD_87317 | JGI IMG/M metagenome (GOLD analysis project Ga0114959, IMG submission 87317) | Freshwater microbial communities from Lake Croche, Canada to study carbon cycling - C_130625_EF_MetaG | ecosystem: Environmental > Aquatic > Freshwater > Lake | place: Lake Croche, Canada...
CTGCATTTTCAGCGAGGAAACCATAACCTGGATGAATGGCTTCGGCTCCGGTTACCTCTGCGGCGCTGATAATAGACGGTACATTCAAGTAGCTTTGGGCTGATGAAGCCGGTCCGATACATACCGATTCATCTGCCAGCCTTACATATTTGGCCTCTCGGTCAGCTTCGGAATGCACCGCAACGGTCTTGATACCGAGTTCGCGACAGGCGCGCTGGATGCGGAGCGCAATTTCGCCGCGATTGGCGATGAGCACTTTTTCAAACATAAACGATGCGGTAACTCAGTTGGGTGAAACAAGGAAGAGCGGCTCACCGTATTCAACGGGTTGGCCGGATTCAACAAGAATCTTAGTAACAACACCCGCCACATCAGACTCAATTTCGTTCATCAGCTTCATGGCTTCAATGATGCACAAAGTTTGCCCCACAGTAACGGTCTGGCCCACCTCAATGAAAGCGGCTGCGCCAGGAGAGGGCGCGCGGTAAAAAGTACCCACCATAGGAGACTTAACGGGGGTGCCTTCTGAGACAGGAGGAGGGGCGGGAACAGACGCAGGTGCCGGTGCTGGTGTATGAGAATGCGCCAGAGGTTGGGAAATATAATCTGGGTGGATCATGGTCGGCGCTTGCGACATCACAACGCCTCCCGCCACACCGGAACCTACCCTATTGATTCGAACTTTCTCTTCACCCTCGGTAATTTCAAGTTCGGCTATTCCGGATTCTTGAACGAGGTCGATGAGTTTTTTTAGTTTTCTGAGGTCCATAAGTACTGCCATGCGAAATCATGTTCGCCCAGCCGAAGAGTCAATGTGGAACGAAGTGTGAGCAATTTTCTTCAATCTGTCTACAATTTCGGTGAACGCCGGGGAGCCTCGGTTCACTTGACAGTTTCTTTGTGGCATGAGCGGATTAGTCTGCAGTCAGCAATGGCGCGATGCGTGACTCAAGTTCTCCCTCCTTCCAAGGACCTAAGCGAGTCTCAACCACGATCCCTTTTCGATTCACAATGGCAGAGAATGGAAGCGATCCTGCTGGATTTCCCAGCCGACCACTTAAATCATCGGCGATCCCTTGGGATTCTTGCAGGATTGTGTAGGGAAGGGTGTGTGACTTTAAAAAAGCATCCACATCTTTAGGCGCGTCCATTGCAATTCCAATCACGGCGGCATCTGCAAACTTCGATTGGCGGCTAAACTTTGCCAGGGTGGGGAGTTCTTCGACGCAGGGCAGGCACCAAGTGGCCCAAAAATTGATGACTAGGGGGCGGCCTTGCCATTCGGCAAAGGTATGGGGTTTGCCAGAAGGATCTGGCAGACTAATCGCCATGAGGGCCCCTTGAGAAATGGTTGCGGGATGAGGCGTTTTGCTCTGTGAAGAAAGCAGACCATCCAACGCGGTTGGCCCATGCGCATCGGGCGCTTGGTGCAACCACCAAGTGCTAAGAAGACCAAAAGCTGCAGCACAGGCAAGCAGAATAACAAGTCTCGTTTGAGAAGTTCCAGGGTTCATCAATCAGGTCTTTTAAAAAGTGAAGGGCTTGGGCACAGCGGCTAAGCCTTGATGAACCGAAGCATAGCGCAGCCTTAGGCGCAATTCTTGTAAAAGCCTGTGATTACTTAAGCGGCGCGATTCCCGCATAAAACTATACAACGCCTCAGGTAATTGCTTTTCAGCTTCTAATCGGGTGATGCGAACAGGTTTGGGGAGATCAAAATGCGCTGCCACCAAATCAAACCAATCCCCCATCTTGAGCTGCGAGTTGTCACATACGTGATAAGCGCGGCCGGCTTTTGCACGGAAAAGCGCTAAACATGCCGCCATTGCGAGGTCATCTGCGTGTATGTGACTAGTATAGCTATCTTCTTCGCTTTGGATTGCAGGGGTTCCTGCAGTAAGTCGTGCTACGGGAAGGCGATCAGCGGCGTAGATGCCGGGTGCCCGCAAAATACTCGCTGAGCGATGAACCTGAGAAGAAGAATACAACCAATGCCGTAACAGGTTTTCTGCCGCTACCCGTCGTTTTGCCCTGGCATTTTCTGCGCGCCGAGGCTGCGTTTCATCAATTTGAGCGCCAGCACAATCTCCATAAACCCCTGTAGTACCAATGTAGACTACCCGGCATGGTATGATCCGCGCCGAGCCTAGCTGTGCGAGCAAGCGCTTTAATCGCGGATCGTCAGGTTGGGAACCGTTGGGCGGCGCAGTGATCAAAACCCAGTTAGCCAGACCTTTGAGCCGCGTTAAGGATTTTCGGTCGTCTAAATCAGCAATGACTGGAACCGCTCCTGCATTCCGCCAACGCGTTGCATTTTCAGTATTGCGGCAAACCGCAAAAACACGGAAACGTTTTAATAACCAAGGAAGCGCGCGCCAAGCGACATCACCCGATCCAACGATCAACAATCTTTCAGCTTGTATCGATAACGTATTCATAGATTAGGAGTATCCCGGCTTATGCCACTGCATGTCACTATCCAGCCTGCGGGTCACACTTTTGAACTACAAGATAATGAGACCCTACTTGAAGGTGCATTGCGCCAGGGGTTTGGCCTACCCTACGGATGCCGAAGCGGAGCCTGCGGGACCTGCAAGGGACGCATCGTCTCTGGCGAGGTAGATTTAGGCGATTATCAATCTTCTGCTTTAAGTGATGAAGAAATTTCATCAGGCAAGGCACTATTTTGTCTAGCTAAAGCCAAGACCGATCTAGTGATTGAAGCGCGCATGATCTCCGGTGTCAAAGATATTGCGGTACGCAAGCTGCCAGTTCGTGTAGAGAGCATAGATCGCATAAGTCATGACGTTGCTATTTTGCGGTTAAAACTTCCCGCTACGGAAAAATTCAATTTTTTACCGGGGCAATATATTGACTTCATTATGCAGGACGGCAAACGACGAAGTTTTTCTATGGCCAGCACCCCCGGTGAAGGCAACTTGGTTGAACTGCATATTCGTCATTATCCGGGTGGTAATTTTTCAAAATATGTATTTGAAGAGCTCAAACCCAAGACGATTTTGCGTATAGAAGGGCCATTGGGCACGTTCTTTCTGCGCCAAGATTCCGATAAGCCGATCGTGTTTATGGCGGGTGGAACGGGATTTGCCCCGATTAAGGGCATTATTGAGCATGCCTTGGCCCAAGGTTCCTTACGCCAGATGGTTTTATATTGGGGTGTGCGGAGTCTGCAAGACCTTTATATGGCTCAGGAAGCAGGAAATTGGCAAGCTAACTACTCTAACTTTACGTTCATCCCGGTACTTTCTGAGCCGCTTGCTGAAGACCATTGGCAGGGTCGTACCGGGCTTGTGCATGAAGCGATTCTGGCCGATTTTGCAGATCTTTCGGGCTATCAGGTATACGCCTGCGGGGCCCCAGTGATGGTTGATGCTGGAAAACGCAGTTTTATCAGTTCACGTGGTCTGCCTGAGGAAGAGTTTTACTCTGACCCTTTTACGATTGCTGTCGATCCTAATAAAAAAGCTTAACCCCCTTCTAATTCAGGAGGCATTGGACGCATTTTTGGCATCCGGGAAATCAGATTGGTCCCCATCTCGTCCAATAGCGCTCGGCCTTCACGCGAAGGCTCGAGGGCGAGGCTCGCTTCTAAATAGTTTTGTGCTTTACCCCACAAGGATTGGTGTAGGCACAAGCGCCCTAAACTCAGAAGCAAGCCGGCATCTTGGGGGTGCTTGGTGAGCCAGTTCTCAGCTTTCTTGATCTGCTCAAGAACACTCGAACTGTGGCACTTTCCGTAAAGGGCGGCGAATTCGGTATCCCATACATCATCTAGTGATTGTTCAAGTATGGTTCTAGCATCGTCCATCAATTTCAGGCCAATGAATAAACTGGCAGCGGAGATGACCAGAGCGCGATCGCTGCGTTCGCGTTGTGACAATGACCGCCAAAAAGTTCGCAGGCTTTTGGTGTCCTGGCCATGCCGAGCCAATAAGCCAAGCAAAGCTTGCCGGCGAACGGCCTCCGCATGGGGGCCATCGATTCCTTTTGCGGCCTCTAAAGTTTGTAGTGTTTTCAGGACCAGATCCCATTGGCGCATTAGGACTTGGGCCCGAAGTGTGAGGCGACGAACTGTTTGACTACGAGGCGCGATTTCGCGGGCACGGCGCAGCACTTCGGTTGCCTCCTGGTGACGGCGCTCATCAAGTAGTAAATCAGCTTGAGTGCTTAATTGCAAAACACGATCGCGCGGTAATAGGCTGTGTAAAGACTCAAGGTATTGGTCCCGCTCAGTGAAACGTCTCTGATGATGTGCGGCTCGCGCTGCGATGACGGCGCATAAACCCACAGACTCACCTTGGGTCAGTGCGCGTTGCGCAGCCTGTTCTGCTCTGGCGTAATTTCCCTCAAAAAAAGCTTCTACAGCAAAAAGAACAGCCTCTTTAGCCTTTGCCTGACGCCGGCCCAATCGTAAAGCGCGGATGCTAGAAGGAAGACTCAAGGTTCCAGCAGTGACTCTGGTTACAAAAAAGCCCAATACCATCATAAGCAGAACGGCGATGACAAAAGCTGCGACCGATAACTCTATTCGCCAGGGAGGCAATACGATCAATACAAAGGCTCCGCCATTTGCAGTCAATATTGCAGTTGTGACCGCGAGACCAGCAAGTAGCAGTATCCAAATGACGGTGTTCATTTCACACGGCCTAGTGTGCGAGCGGATTGATGATCACGAATGGCATTTAAACTCGCCGCCACATCGGGGAGATGGATGGACGTAGGGGAGTCAATCATCAGTCTCAGCGTATCCCCTGCTTGCTTAACCCCTTTATCTTGTTTGTCATACCAGCTATCAAGCCAACGGCTGGCTAGCCTTAGGTCACCCCGATAGTTTGTTTCATCGTGAGATAGGAGTGATTGTCTTGCCGTGAGAAGACGTAAGCGCAAGTTTTGCCGTAAGAAAAATGTTTGATCAGGGGCTAAGGGGGGTAAGGCTTCGCCTTCACTGCGTTGAATTCGAACCGCCTGGCCAATCTCAGTTAGAAATTTATCCCCTAGGTTAGCCCAAAAGCCCTCTGGCTTTTTATCCTTCATTTTTGCCGGCGGGACAGGCCGTGCTGCAGCAGCTAAGGGTAATTGATCAACAGAATTTGCTAGGTTTTCAAGGCGCAGGCTCATGCCCGATACATCCGCAACCGGAATCGCGCGCAGTCGGCGCAAATCCTGATCGACCACCCGCCGAATACCTTGTAAAGAAGGGTGGTTAATGCGCTCCAATCTGCGCTCGGCATCTTCCATTGCGTTGATCGCCAAACGGACATCACCCGCCAAGAGTAATTCTTGATTGGCAATGGAAACAGCCTGTTCTACTTCAGCCAATACCACTTCTTCTTTGTTGATCGATAGATCGCGATATAAGGCCGACAAAGTTGTTTGCTGAGTTTGTGTATCGCTCAATCGACCATCAAGCGCACTGATTCTTGTTTCAATATCTGCCGAAGCATTTTGCGCTTGGCCTGCCAAGGCCCGTGCTTGGCGACTCATCGCATCAAGCTCAGCAAGCTGTTTTTGTAAATCAGAGCGTGACTCTAGAATCTCACGTTGCGCCTCGATGTTACCGAGTAGGGTGAGTACACAAGCCAGAGCCGCCACGCCAATCGCCGCACGTACCTCGCGAATAAGCCTTCTTTCACGCGGGGAACGTGCAGCAGGGGGGGGGTCTAAAGGGTCTTGTTGAGGCACTGAAACGTCGGACGAATTCATGAGTGAATTATCGAAAAAAGTTAATAAGGGCACCACTCACCGCTTCAAGTTCGCTACCCGGTGATTCTATGACCTGCAGAATTCCTGCTTGGCGGGCTACCGCTGCAATTTTGGGGTGAGGCACCAACCAAGGAATACAGCATAAGCCAGATAAACATTCTAGACCAAAGGCTTCAAGAACATTGTGCAGGGTTTCGCTACTCATGGCGCAAATAGCCGAAAGCTGATGTGAATGAACCATCGAACGCAGTTCACCCGGGTCTTCAGAGGGCGCCTGTCTTTGATACACCTCCGCATAATCTACGATAGCCCCTGCCGCCCTCAATCCCTCTGCCAAGGCCTCGCGTCCACCCTGCCCGCGAAATATAAGAACCCGCTGACCTTCTAAATGTTGTAATGCTTCGGCCTGTAGCAAGCCCTCGCTGTCTTCGCTGCCCTGTGGGCGTAACACAGGCCCACAGCCCGCTTGTTCAAGCTTCAGGGCAGTGGCCTTGCCGATGGCAACACAACGCACCTGGGAAGGCCAAGCACCAAAATGTTCAGTCGCGCGCAGGCCAAATTCAACCGCATTCCCACTCACAAAGACAGCCCATTGATACTCGGCCAGATGTTGAAGGTGGTGACGTGTTTCTGGTGAATGCACGCAGGCTGAAATACGTATTCCGGCGTAAGAGTAAGTTTGCGCCCCCAGTGATTGAAGGTGAAGCGCCAAAGGGCGATCTTGCCCTTCAGGCCTGCAAATCAGAATGTGCCGCCCGACTAGCGGGCGCGAGTCGGGGCTTGAGCTCATGACTGAGGTTTAAATAATAGGCGCACGATCACCTAAAATCTCAGCAGCACCTCGAGCAAGCAAAACCTCAGCGAGTTGAGTGCCTAAGTTTTCTGCGTGAGAAGAAAGGCCACGGACAGATTCGCGCAACAGTTTGGAGCCATCTACAGCAGCCACAAATCCTTCTATGTGAAGTTCTTCACCTTTAAGAATGGCGTGTGCTCCCAGGGGTACATCGCAACTTCCTGCTAAGCGGCGCGAAAAAGCCCGTTCAGCTGTCACTCTTAAAGTAGTAGCTGGATCGATTAAAGGTTCAAGCGCAGCCCGGGTTGTGTGGTCATCTTTTAAAAACTCAATGCCAAGCGCGCCTTGACCCACTGCAGGAATACTGTCTTCCAAACTGAGTCTTGTCCGGATTCGCTCCGCCATTCCTAATCGCATTAATCCAGCGGCAGCCAATAAGATGGCTTGATATTCTCCGCTATCAAGTTTGCGCAAACGGGTATCAAGGTTGCCGCGCAGCGAGCGAATTTCAAGATGGGGAAAACGGGCTCTTAACTGGCTTTCGCGGCGCAGGCTAGATGTGCCAACTACCGCACCTTTGGGCAGACTGTGAAGATCAGGATAATCGTTGCTGACAAAAGCATCGAGGGGATCTTCGCGAGGCCCGGTAAAAATCATATCAAAATCGTCCGGCAAAACCATGGGCACATCTTTCAAGCTATGAACAGCAAGATGCGCGCGTCCTTCGCGCATGGCCACTTCTAGTTCTTTGACAAACAGCCCTTTTCCACCCACTGCTGCTAAGGTGCGATCCAGAATTTGATCGCCCGTTGTTGTCATACCGAGTATATCGAGGCGTGCCTCTGGATATAATTCAGCTATACGGTCCCGCATATGATGAGCTTGCCATAAGGCGAGACGACTTTCGCGGGTGGCGATGATGAGATGAGAACGGACTGACATGATGAGTAAGTGTTTTACAAGTGGCCAATGGGTCTTTAATGAGTGTAGCACGAAGCATAATCTGCGCTTAGCGCCTGCGCTGCAATGCTTGGGGGCAAGATGAATAGTGTAAACAAACTCAAGATCGCCGTCCTCTTTGGCGGGGCGAGTTCGGAACGCGATGTTTCAATAGCCAGTGCGGCTCAAGTAGTCAAGGCTTTGCGGTCCCTTGGTCATGTCGTGAGTGCTGTGGATACAGCAACCGGCGCATTGAATACTGCGCAAGAGGAGACGCTCTTCTCGGCGGGTGTTTCAGCGAAGGCCCCTCCATCATTAGGCGGTTTAGGAAAGCTGGCAGAAGATCCGGCAGCGTTTTTTGCCGATCCGGCTTTTAATGCATTAGATCTTGTATTCATCGCCCTGCATGGAGGTGCGGGAGAAGATGGGCGCTTACAGGCAATGCTGGATTTACGAGGGCTTCCTTACACCGCGAGTGGAGTAATCGGAAGCGCCTGTGCGATGGACAAAGACATTGCTAAGCGTTTAATGCGTCATGCGGGGGTGCCTACCCCTGATTGGCTGATGGCTCCGGTGGATGCTAGTACTGTTGAGCTCACTTTGGGCTGGCCTGTAGTTGTAAAAGCCAGCAAACAAGGATCAACGGTGGGGCTATCTGTAGTGCGCACTTCAAGCGAATATCCTGCTGCTATAGAACGCGCTTTTCAACATGATGATGAAGTGTTAATTGAGCAATTTATTCCTGGTCGCGAATTAACGGTGGGCGTCCTGGATGGTCAGCCCTTGTCGGTCGGTGAGATTGTTTTAACCCGCAGTGAGATATTTGATTACGAAGCCAAATATCAACCGGGTGGCGCCATTGAAGTGTTTCCTGCCGAGATCGATGATGCTGAGACCGCTAAAATCCAACTGCTGGGTGCGACCGTAGCTCAGGCCTTAAAGTTGAGAGATTACTGCCGAATTGACTTTAGGCGAGATGCCGATGGCGGATTGTGGTGTTTAGAAGCCAATACCCTGCCTGGTATGACGGCGATGAGTTTACTGCCTCAATCCGCAGCAGTAAGTGGCCTGTCCTTCCCTGAGCTTTGCCAAAAGATTTGCGATATCGCGCTTGCTCGCGTGTAGGTATTCAATCAAGCCAAGGTCCGCACAGCGCTTAGATTATTGTCAGTGATTCACGTGCATCCGTCATGATGGAGCGACCAGCGAAGTTTTTGCTTGCTTCATAGTGGCCTTCTTTGCTCACCCAAAGAACCGTATCCAAGCCTTCATGCTTCATCACAGCCGGCCAGTCATTCTTACTGGACGTGTACAACTGCATGGCAATTTTTGCGAGCCGCGCACCACCGGCTCCGCGCAAAATGACAGAGCAGCTGGCGCATTCGCCGATTTCACTCACCATACTTTTGCTGATGATTTCATCCCCTTCTTTTTGTCGGTAAGCGGCATATTGGCCTAGGGTGATCAGTCGTTCATCGGCAAACAGGTCAAAGCTGAGTAGAGGTTTAAGATTGAGGGGGTTAGGAACACCTACATGCCAAGGGCGAAACCCTCGCTCTCCTAAAGCGAGGACGTGCTCACCAATACTCAATAAGGCCCCGTCTAGTTCTCGTCCTTTCAAGATCAGGGCTGCTTCATCCAGCGCTGCCCCACGCATCTGAAAATCTACCTCCGGAGTGAGATGAGCTTGCAGCACTTCCTGATCCATTTCATCAAGTTTTTTCCAGATTTTCTTCGCTACTTTTGCTCGGCTCGTCTCTTCTAGACCCCATATTGCGAGTTGGGCCGGTGCAGAAAAGGCGTTTGCTTCAAAATGGGCAAAAGGTTCTGTGCTGCACCCAGAGAGGGAACTCACCCCAGCTGCGCCAATCAGAGCCCCCGTTTGAAAAAGCCAAGTGCGACGATTTAAAGAAAATGATCGAGGATTCAATATGCTTCCCCGCTATTCAGGTTGGGGGCCGTCTTTTTATCCACAATGATTCTTTCTAACGCGACCACCAATTGTTCAGCAACATCAAAGCCAGTTTGATTACGAATTTCTACCATGCAAGTGGGAGAGGTCACATTCACTTCAGTCAGGTGGTCCCCTATAATATCTAGGCCTACGAGCAACAACCCTTGGGTGCGGGCATAGGCCCCGACTACTTCAGCAATTTCTCTGTCCCGTGTGGTCAAAGGGCGTGCTTCGCCGCGCCCCCCAGCCGCCAGGTTTCCGCGCGTTTCACCTGCCGCAGGAATTCTGGCCAAGGAATAGGGTGCAGGTTCGCCATCTACCACCAAGACGCGCTTATCGCCGTCTACGATGGCAGGAAGATAGGCTTGTGCCATGACGGTCTCAGCGCCTTGTTTGGTGATGGTTTCAATAATCACACTGGTATTGGGGTCTCCCTCCCGAATACGAAAAATCGAGCTTCCCCCCATGCCGTCTAAGGGTTTGACGATGATGTCCTGATGTTCGGACAAGAACTCTCGGAAATACCGAGCATCTTTTCCAACTAAGGTAGCGGGAGTAAATTGTGAGAAGCGGGTAGCCGCTAATTTTTCATTATGATCGCGCAGGGCACAGGGGCTGTTGAAAACCAAGGCACCATTGCTTTGCGCTAACTCTAATAAGTGCGTGCTATATAAATACTCAAGATCAAAGGGGGGGTCTTGGCGCATCAATATGGCATCAAAATCTCTTAAGGCAACGAGCTTTTCATCTAAAGGCGTACACCATTGAGAGGAAGCGCTGGGGGCGATATGCAGTTGTTGTGCACGGCCCAATACCACGCCTTCCCTGAGCAAAAGCGAACCGGCAGCGATGGTGCTGACGGTGTGTCCTCGTTCGGCAGCCGCACGCATAATAGCAATGCTGGAGTCTTTGGCTGGTTTGAGAGACTCTAAAGGATCAATGATCAGCGCTAGGTGCATGAACTTCAATTATCCGTAATCAAAAAAACGATTGGGCTTTAGGAAATCAGCAAAGGTGCGGGACCAGAGACATCGAGTTCGCGATCAATCTCTGCTTCCATATCTTCTAGTTCCAGCGCAGCAGCGAGCAAAGCTAGTCGCGCCACTACTCCATAGGTATAAAACCGGTTAGGTTCTGATAGCGTATGAGCGTGATCAGGCGCTTGGCAGGTTTCATCAAAAGCCAGCGGTACAAAATGCATTCCAGGTGCATTCAGGTTTTCATCCTGTCCGCGGCCGGTATGAACCCGATAAAACCCGCCAATAACAAAGTGATCAACCATATAAACAACTGGCTCGGCTACGCCATCATCTATTTGTTCAAAGGTATACACACCCTCTTGAATGAGCACTTCATGAACTTCTAGGCCTTCTTTTACTACTGCCATTTTATTGCGTTGCTTGCGATTGAGGTTACGCACATCATCTGGACTTTTCACTGTCATGATGCCCATGCCATATGTACCCGCATCTGCTTTTACGATTAAGAATGGCTCTTGGGTAATGCCATGCTCACGATATTTTTCACGGATCTGTGCCAGCAATTCTTCAACATTAGTGGCAAGGCAATCCTCACCCGTGCGGGAAGCAAAATCTACTCGGCCACAAGAGGAAAACAAGGGATTAAAGAACCAAGGGTCCATATCCAATAAACGCCCAAAGTCTTGGGCAACGCGATCATAAGCAGCAAAGTGGCGAGATTTACGGCGGCGATTCCATCCCGCCCAAGTGGGGGGGATCAGGCGTTGTTGCAGCCCTTCGAGAATGGGAGGCACGCCGCCAGACAAATCGTTGTTTAATAAAATGGCACAAGGATCAAAGTCCCCAAGGTGGAGCCGGTTACCCGTTCTTTGTACAGGCTCAAGAATCAGCGTATCTCCATTGGGCAGGCTGACCGGCATGGGCCCTTCTAGATCGGGAAGCAGGGAGCCAATTCTGACCTGCACTCCAGTGCGCGCGATCAGGCTGCGCAATATAGCCAAATTTTGCAGGTAAAACTGATTCCGGGTGTGATTTTCTGGTATCAACAACAAGCGTTCTGTTTCTGGGCAAAGCTTTTCAACAGCAGACATAAGGGCCTGCACCGCGAGAGGATGAAACTCCTCGCGTAAATTATTAAAACCCGCCGGGAACAAATTTGTATCTACCGGGGCCAACTTAAAGCCGCTGTTACGCAAATCGACAGAGGCGTAGAAAGGAGCAGCGTGCTCCATCCATTTCTGTCTGAACCAGTGCTCAATCTCGGGCATAGCGCCCAGAACTTTTTTTTCTAGGGTGAGAAGTGGTCCGGTCAGTGCGGTGGTGAGGTGAGGCACCATGGTGAGTACTCCATGTAAGAGCGGGGAATCTTTAGGTGGGGGTCTAAATGCCCCATTCAAGTTCAAGGAGCGCAGTGTAGCAGACACCTATGGTAAGAGAATGATATATGGGACTATAATAGTCCACTATTCAATCAGATTTTTTTGAAACGGCGGCAACTATGCTCAAGATGGGCAAACTTACTGATTACGCAACAGTCATCA
>Ga0114959_10003714_pt1 | contig 11930 bp, 16 predicted proteins | sample C_130625_EF_Meta_FD_87317 | JGI IMG/M metagenome (GOLD analysis project Ga0114959, IMG submission 87317) | Freshwater microbial communities from Lake Croche, Canada to study carbon cycling - C_130625_EF_MetaG | ecosystem: Environmental > Aquatic > Freshwater > Lake | place: Lake Croche, Canada...
CCGCCAAAAACTTTAACTTTGATAAGATTGGTCAAATGTATGAGGAATTCTTCTACAGTATCACCAACATCTATGGCAAAAAAGGCTGGTATGAGCCCAATCCCGAACGCAATCAATTAGATTGGCTGCATAGGGAATATCCAACTCATCCCAATAGAGAAATTTAATTTGTTGTAATTTTACAACAAGAATTCTATTGACTTATTAATCAAATAGCGTTAAAATAGAAGCTAATTTACAGCACAGGAGACTGTTTTGGCTTCAAAAATCTTCAAAACTGACAGTAAATATGGTCCAAGAAAAGGCTTGGAAGGCCCGTTCACATATCCTAACGGACAAACACTTTACTATGATCCAAAAGAGGGCGAATATTACGACCCTTCAACGGATTTTTATGTACCATCAGAAGATGTTGCACATTTACAACAACAGATTTTTGACCATATTTCAGGTTAATTTTGGTTGCTCATAATCAATTTTGGTTGTATAATACATGTATTGTAACGCAAATAGGAGTAACACAATGTCAGCAACTTTTGTTCGTTTTATCAAAGGTACTTATCGTAATCATAATGTTTCTGGCATGAGTTTTGAACTGGTGGATCAATATCGCAAAACTGCAAAAAACGGTTTTGTAACTGTTAAAAATAACAATACTTTCCCTGGCTACCCTGATGACATTCGAATTAATGTTGATGGCGTGGCCGATTATGAATTTGTAACTGGAATTAATCAAGGAGTGACTACTGTGCAAATGGAACAGACTACTGAGAAAACTGTTGAAACTGACGAACAGGCAATTGAGCGTATTCGTGAGCGTTTTGACATTTTGACAGAAATGACTAAAGCCGCTACTAACGGCGATATTAGGGCAATGATTGTTAGTGGCCCCCCTGGTGTTGGTAAGAGTTTTGGCGTTGAACAAGAAATTGAAAAGGCTTGCTTGTTTGATCACATTGCAGGTAAACGTCTTCGTGCTGAAGTGGTAAAAGGTTCTGCAACGGCATTGGGTCTGTATTCAACATTGTACAAATATTCAGACCCCAATTGTGTTCTAGTGTTTGATGACTGTGATTCGATCTTACTAGATGACGTTGCTTTGAATCTTTTGAAAGGTGCATTGGACTCAGGTAAGAAGCGTAAAATTTCTTGGTTGAGCGATAGCAATATGCTTCGTCGAGATGGTATTCCAGATAGTTTTGAATTCAAAGGTTCAGTAATCTTCATCACTAATTTGAAGTTCGACCAAATGAAGAGTCAAAAACTTCGTGACCACTTGGATGCTTTGCAAAGTCGTTGTCATTATTTGGATCTGACTTTGGACACTATGCGTGACAAAGTATTACGAATTAAACAAATTGCCAAAGATGGCGTATTGTTTGCTGATTATGATTTTGATCAAATTGCTCAAGATGAGATCATTGATTTCATGGGCATCAATCAAAATCGTTTGCGTGAAATGAGTCTGCGTATGGCTTTGAAGATTGCAGATTTGCGTAAGAGCTTTCCATTGAATTGGAAACGTATGACAGAAACAACCTGCATGAAGGCAGCATAAGATTTCCCCTGCGGTGTGCGTAACGGGCAATGTCAATAAGTCCCGTTTCGATAATTTTTTTTAGGAGTATGAAATGGCAACAGCAAAAACAGTAACCAAACTTGGTGATAAATTAATTAAAGTAAATGAATCATTTACTATTAATATGTATGATAATGGGTATATGATTGAAGTCGGTGGCAGGAATAAAAAAGGTGATTATGTCACTGCAAAAATTCTGACACCTTCAGTTGACGAATTGGTCACGTTGGTTCGTGAAGCTTCTGAAATGGAACGGGATTCTTAATTATGTCGGGCTATAATTTGGTTCGTGAAATTCATCAACTGGAAGAAAAAGTGGAAGCTTTGGGTTTCATGTTTTGCTCTCCAAAAAATCATACCGCATCGTATTCAGATGACCTGGTGGCATTAAAACCTCGTGATGCATCAAGTGTGCCAGTTTATGCTCGAGACGCTGAAGTGTTTGTGGGAACCTTGACTCAACTGCGGCAGTGGTTACTGGGTGTGACCTGGGCCAGAGATTATGATCGAATGTTGAATGTTAGCAATGATCAAAAACGTGCTCAAGGTGAGGATCGGTATCGAGCAAGTGTGGAGAAACAACGCATTGAACAGGAAAAGAAGCAGATGTGGAAAATTCTCAAAGAAGAAAAATCTGTAATCTAATAACATAGTATAAGTATTTTATTGCTTGTCAATTTTTAACCTGTCTTTTATGGCAGGTTATTTTTTGACTTTTGTGTAGATTAAATGTTACAATAGTCTTATGCAACTAACATCTTTCAAACATATAGAAGATTACTTAGAAATCTTGGGCGGCCAAAGAGATTGTTCAGGTGCTGTGATTAACAATTTTTTCTTTTCAAAATCCTCAGATGTTAGGTTGGCCAGATATGATATGTCGGTAGTAGATAACCTATCTCAGCAAACTATACAAGGCCAAGCCCTAACAGATAGGCAAGCGCAATTAGTTCATAAAATTGTCTGTAAATATAAAAGGCAATTTTCAAGCCTTGGTGTAGAAATTGGTTTACATTCAACAGAGCCAAAGTTTAGGCATCAACCAAAGATTATAGAGAGAGAGCAAAAGATATCGGTCGTTGAAGGCGAAATAATTCTAACATTTCCTTATAATAAATCTCTAATAGACAAGTTAGCGGAACATAGAAATATCAGTCACGGTTTTGTCAAATTTGATAGAGATGCCAAATCTTGGCATATGGCATTAACTGAATATAATGTTAGTTGGGCAAGGGCTTTTGCTGAACAGAATGAATTTGACGCTGATTTAGAATTTTTAAAATATTGGCAATTGTTGGAAGGGTGTGAGAAAAACCCATTTGCAATAGAGTTAAGAGATAATGGAACTGATTTGGTTATTGATAATGCAGAATCATCTTTGATTGATTATATCAATAACAATTTGGGTGGGTTTTCTAAAGAAAATATATTGAGGTTGGTGGATAATGCCAGTTTGTTGGGATTTACTGTTAGTAAAGATATTAAAGATTTGATATCAACAACATATGGAATTCAAGTTGCCAATTTATCCACTTCCAGACATATTCATGCCACAAGATCTAGTGAAAATTATGACGGCGAGGATCTAATAGATTGTTTGGTTAGATATGCAACATTAAATAATAGGTGGCCTATATATGTTTATGATCCCATCGTTGATCACAATCTTAAAGAAAATATTCTTAATCAATTTGACAAAGATCAAATATTAGATCTTGTCAATAAAAAATCAACTAAGATAGACTTAACAAATATCAAATGTGTTTATTTGAGCAAACTTAAAAGATCCTGGCCAAAAATAATTCCCATAATGGTCAGTACCAATGCAATGATTCATGGTTTGGAAAAACAACATATGATGATGATGTCAGAAAAAATAGTGTACTTTACACAAACAGTTTACGATAATGGGATGACAAAAATTGCAGGCTAAATTAGTAATTCGAGATGAGATCAATGTAAAACTAGAAGGTGTCGACGCATCTACTAGAAAAAAGATTGCTGATCGTTTCAAGTTTGATGTGCCGGGTGCCAGATATCTTCCAGCAGTTAGACTGGGTAGATGGGATGGAAAAGTCAGCTTGGCTCAGCTTGGTGGCAGTACCTATGTTAATTTATTACCTGACATTATTCCCATATTAGAATCTGCTGGTTATGATATTGATCTCGATGATCTCAGAGACTATAGAACTTTTTATGAGTTTGAAGAAATAACTGAGGAACTATTTGCTGATCGTGTTTGGCCTGAAGGGCACCCGGCTGCCGGTAAACCCATTATGATGCGAGATTATCAAGTTGAGGCTATTAATGGGTTTTTGAAAAATACTCAATGTATGCGAATACTTCCCACCGGTGCAGGTAAAACTATTCTTACAGCGGCATTGAGCTATTGTACTGAAGTCTATGGTAGAAGTGTGATCATTGTTCCAAATAAAAGTTTGGTTGGACAAACAGAAGCAGATTATATAAATTTAGGATTAGATGTTGGTGTTTATTATGGTGATAGAAAAGACATTGGAAAAAAGCACACAATCTGTACTTGGCAAAGTCTGAACAATTTATTAAAAAATACAAAGAATGGTACAGATGACATCACCATTGGGGAATTCCTTGAGGATGTTGTTTGTGTGATGGTCGATGAAGCTCACACATGCAAATCTGAAGTCTTGCGTACATTGCTTTCTGGTCCATTTTGTCGTATCCCAATTCGTTGGGCATTCACTGGCACTTTGCCAAAAGAGGAATATGCTAGAGCTGTGTTGAGGTCTATGTTGGGCGAAGTTGATGGGCAATTACAAGCCAGTGATTTGCAAGAACAGGGAGTATTGTCAAATTGTCATATCAATATTGTGCAATTGGTGGATAATGTTGTATATAAAGATTATCAAAGTGAGCTAAAATACTTAACTGAGACTCCTGAAAGGTTGGCGTTTATTGCCAAACTGCTTGATCGTATTAAAGAAGATGGCAATACATTAATATTAGTGGATCGTATTGCTACTGGAAAATTGCTTCAAGCTGAGTTAAGTACTTTGTTTAGTTTATTAAGTGATAAACCAGATGTTAGTTTAGTTACAGGTTCAACTAAGGCCAAAGAGCGTAAAGCTGAATATGATGAAGTTGGAAAAAGTACCAATAAGATTTTGATTTGTACATATGGGGTCGCTGCCGTTGGCATTAATATTGTATTATTAAATAACGTGGTATTATTTGAGCCGGGTAAGAGTTTTGTGCGTGTAATACAAAGTATTGGTCGTGGTTTGCGCAAAGGATTTGGTAAAGATTTTGTTAACATTTATGATATCACCAGTACTTGTAAGTTTTCCAAAAGACACTTAACTCAGCGTAAGGCGTATTATACTGAATCTAATTATCAATTTAGTTTGGAAAAGATAACATGGCAATAATTAAGTCTTGACTTTATATTGGGCAATACTGTATTATATACAATAACTGGAGAAATAAAATTAGAATACTTACACTTGATAACAATATGTCCTATGAAATGACGGACATTCCTGACGAAGTTGACGACATGCAATTCTGTGTATTAGACAACAGCAACTCCAAGGAACCTGATTATTTTTATATTCCCTTAATCTTTTTGGAAAGCTTTAATAGTCCGGCATTGGTTTTAAAAATTGGTGAACATGTGATTAAAATGCCAGTGGATTGGCAAATATTAATCGGTGAGAAAGATTCTGGTGATTTGGAAGTAGTGCCTTTGACCAGTATAAATGACCGTGGGTTTAGTGCATTTTGTTTTAATCCTCGCAGTAGTTTTAGGCCTGAATTTCATCCAATTGAGATTGATGACGTTTATCAAGATGTTAAATGGTATTTCCCAAAATTAAAACCTGGACAATTGTTGGCCATTCCATTAGAGGCGGGAGTTACTGGAAGTCTTTGTGTATATTGTGTTAAAGAGATTTCAAGACAAAGTGAAGTGGTAGATTTTTCTAAATGTTGGTGATATATGCCTAAAATATATGAAAGTCCAGATGATGGCGAAACAGTTTTCATTCGTGAGTTTGGTGCTGTTGCCAGGGAAATATATACTGAGTCAGAATCAAAAACTCAACTACTTGAATCTTTAAAAGAAGATCAACTTTGGGGTGAGATTCGACGTGCAGCCGAAACCAATTCCACTTTACAAGATGCATTGGATGCTGTTAAAATTATATATCAATTGATTAAAAAAAATGAGTGATAAATTAACAGTCAAAAGCGAAACTGCGGCATTGGACCGTAAGGATAGAAATTTTTACGACGATCTAACTGAAGAAGAAAGAAAAAAATTCAGTCCTTATCTAATGTTAAGGTATAGCGCAAGTGTGGATGGACCCAGTGAGCTACAAGAGTGGTATTTGCGTGCCACAAATGAAAGAGTGAACGTTAACTTTTTTGATATAAGCACAAGCCAACATAAAAAGTTACAGTGGTTAATGTGTACTACAGTAAGTCCAGACATGGGCAATCAACGTCATTATTGGATCACCACGAAAAAGAAAAACAGTGACAATAAGACTATTAAGTTTTTATCTTCCATTTTTCCAGAGTTACGCAATGACGAGCTTGAGCTTTTATCAAAAATAAACTCCAAAGAAGAGATCAAACAATTAGCAAAGCAGCATGGATACGACGATAAACGAATCAAAACAGATCTCTGATACTGTCAAATTGTCACATACATGTAAATACTGTGCAAAAACGTATAGCCGCGAAAGTGTATTAGCGGCACATCTTTGTGAGAAGAAACGCAGATGGCAGCAGGAAAATGAAGTTGGTGTTCGATTAGGCCTAAACAGTTATTTAAGATTTTATGAATTGACTCAGGGTAGCGCAAAATTAAAAACCTATGAGGATTTTGTCAATAGTTCCTATTACAATGCTTTTGTTAAATTTGGTAGACATTTAGTTTCTATTAGAGCAATCAATATCAGCAGTTTTACTGATTGGTTATTGCACAACAATAAAAAGTTGGATCATTGGTGTAAGGATAGTTTATATTCTGAATGGTTATCAGGGTATATCAAAAGAGAGTCGGTGCAGGATGCTATGGAGAGAGCCTTAAAGGAAATGCAGGATTATGCAGAACTTCATCCAGAACTTAAGAATGGTTTTAACGATTATTTTAGGTACGGTAATGGCAATCGTATTTGTCAACATATATCAACAGGGCGTATTAGCCCTTGGGTCGTGTATAATTGCGATACTGGGATTGCGTTTCTTGACAGTCTCACTGAGGACCAAATTGAAATAGTCATGCCATGGTTAGATCCAGATGTTTGGCAGAGAAAGTTTAAGGATCATATGGGCGATACTGAGTGGGCCAAACACATTCTCAAACAAGCTGGATTATGACCGATATAGTGGAATTGAAAGTCTATGAATTTAGGGTTGGCGATGTCGATGATCCAGAAATTTATGCAGCAAGTCCACTTTGGGAATGGGAAAGAACAGAACAGGGTAAGTGGGTAATGGAGAATGCCATAGAATCTCCTGTCTATTATAGAGATGTAGATCCCGCTTTTTTCGGTCATAAATTTTCAATCATGGCCAAACTCAAAGCACAGGATGCTGTATTTTTTAAATTAAAGTGGGGAAAGTTTGCATGAAGTTCAATAGTGATATTGATATTGATATGGCCAATCGTGATCTAGCCTTAAAGGTGATTAATCATGTTCCTGCTAGTATTTTACGTGATGGAAAATTGATTCGACATAATACCGGTATACATATCACCGACATTCCGGTAGATCCAGAAATGGGTATTTCGGCAATAGATTATAAATCAGCTCAAGACCGTGGTTATATAAAATTAGACTTATTAAATGTTGGAGTATATCAACAAGTATCAAGTGAACAAGAATTGGATCATTTAATGAATCAAGAGCCCGAATGGGAAAGATTATATGATCCTGAGTTTTGCCAACAAGTCATACATATAGGCGGGCATTATGAAACTTTAATAAAAATGCCCGAAGCAGTTAACAGTATACCTAGACTGGCCATGTTTTTGGCTGTTATCAGACCTGCAAAGAGGCATTTAATTGGATTGCCTTGGCAAGAGGTGGCAAAAACCATATGGGAAAAAGATCCTAATGGAGAATATGGGTATAAACAAAGTCACGGTGTAGCCTATGCACATTTAGTTGTTGTGCATCTGAATTTATTAACTAAGAAACTCTACGAACCAAAGTAATACTTCTTCTTTTGCTACGTTTATTGGCCATTTCTTTAAGACTAACATATGGGCCGTAAACAATTTTCACATCTTTGCTATTCATTGTTCTTAGACAAAATCTAAATTGAGCCCAGTCTTGTTTTAAAAACAAGTTTATTGGTATTTGTCTATGACTTTCCCACCACCATTGGTCGCCAAGTTCTAAATAGGTTTGTTTTTGTTGTTTATCTTTTAGCAAACCAAAATCGTAGATGGAGGTAATGACATCGTCTACATTTTGAACGATACATATATATTCGTTCCCCCCATATATTAAATATGTTAAAAACGGGTGGGCATCTAATATTTTTTGAATTTCTAAATCGATCATATCACCTAAAGATATTTACGGGATCTAATTGACGTTTTTGATATAAATATACTAAAGGTGTCAATGATGATCGCAGTTCAAAGTTATTTATACGATAACATTGTGCAAGTCCAAATTTTGGATAATGCAAATTTTAAGACTAGGAATAGAGTAGTGTATAACCGTACAATTAAAATTTATCAAGGTATAGACAATACAATTCTAGTTCAAGTAAAAAATCAGGACCAAAAATCAGTAAACCTTGAGGGGAAATCAGTTTTAGTGGATTTATTGGATCCAATAAATAATATTTTAATTGTCAGTTATCCATTAAATTGGGAAGATTCATCTAAGGGTATTGGATCTTTTATTGTTAATAAATCAGATATTAGCATATTGGAACAAAGATATTATAAATTAACACTCAAATTAGTTGATAATGTATCTGGTGTCGAAAGACCGTTGTATTCTGATGACAATTATGGAGTTGGTTTAGATATAGAAGTTTTGCCAGGGTATTATCAACAACCTCCTATTTTATAATTAGTTGCAGTGATGTATATCAATACCATAATAAATTTTGAAAATAACGAATTTGTTTAGAGTTTTGTGAATACACAAATTAAAAATAATAAATAATATAATATAATTTGAGGAATACATATAATGCCCTACAATATAGTATTGTCTAATGGCGAACCACTAGTTACTTTAGCTGACGGCGTAGCAGATAATAGCTACACTAGTTTGAATCTAGTTGGCAAAAATTTTGCCGGTTATGGCCAGCTTATGAACGAAAATTTTGTTCATCTATTAGAACATTTTTGCAGTTCTGTGCCACCTTTTAATCCTTTGATAGGTCAACTTTGGTATGATTCTTATAATCATGTGATGAAAGTATTTTCCATTGATGGTGTTTGGAAAGCTATATCCGGAACATCGGCATCGGAATCCAGCCCCCCGTCGCCAAATCTTGGAGATGCTTGGTGGGATAAAGTAAATGCTCAATTATTTGTTTGGGACGGTCAAGATTGGATCTTGCTTGGTCCAAATTGGACTGCGTCTCAAGAAAAAACCACTGTTGAGGCTTTGAACCTAATAGATGTTGATGGTATTCCTCATGTTGTATTGGCTTTTTATATTAAGGATAAAGTTGTTGGTATCTGGAATGATGATCCAGAAATGATTCTCTCCCCCGAAAGTACTGTTGATGGGTTTTCAGTAACGTTGCCACAAGGACTTAGTTTTAATGCACTATATGTAGATTCATTGAATGTACTTGGCGATCAGATAAACTTAGGAACAATAGTATGTTATGGTGATTTTACTGGAAATTTATTCGGAGACACTAGAGGCACACATTTTGGTAATGTAGTTGGAAATATAACTGGAAATGTGGTTGGAAACACAACTGGAATACATTTTGGTAATGTAGTTGGAAATATAACTGGAAATGTAGTTGGAAATATAACTGGAAATGTGGTTGGAAACACAACTGGAACACATACTGGTCCCGTAATTGGAAACACAACTGGAACACATACTGGTCCCGTAATTGGAAATACAACTGGGACGCATACTGGTGATGTAATTGGAAATACAACTGGTACGCATACTGGTCCCGTAAATGGAAATACAACTGGAACGCATACTGGTCCCGTAAATGGAAATACAACTGGAACGCATACTGGTGATGTAATTGGAAATACAACTGGAACACACTATGGTCTTGTTGTGTCGCCATCAGGTCAGTCAATGACTGGTGACCTAAACGGAAATTTTTCTGGATCTGTGTATGCACAAAATGGAAGAATTTATCTAGCAAACGGCTCAGCAGGTTCTCCTAGTTTAACTTTTTTTAATGAGAATGTACATGATACTGGAATTTATTGGGGTGGTGATGGATTTTTGAATTTTACCAATAATGGGGTCTATACAGGACAGATTAGACCAGGTGGTATTTTGTCTATGGTTGGGGATGTTATTGCATATTCAAGTTCTGACAGAAATTTAAAAACAAATATACAGCCAATTGAAAATGCGTTATCAAAATTGAAAAAAATTACAGGGGTAGTTTTTGATTGGACTGATGAAGCAATTGAAAAGTTTGGTGGTGAAGATGAGTATTTCGTTCGTAAACGAGATACCGGTGTTATTGCTCAAGATGTTGAGGCTGTATTGCCTGAAGTTGTTGCAAACAGGCCAGATGGGTCTAAGGCTGTTAAGTATGAAAAATTAGCAGGATTGATTATCCAAGCAATTAACGAATTAGCCGATGAAGTCGAACATCTAAAAAATGATAAGAAATAAATTATTAATCAACATACACAATGTCATATACAATACCACTGTCAAATAACAGTATATTAACAACTGTTCAAGATGGAACATTTAATAATCAATATTCTAACATAAATTTAGTTGGGAAGAATTTTGTTGGGTACGGACAATTAATGAATGAAAATTTTATTCATTTATTGGAAAATTTTTCCAATGCAAACCCACCAGTAAATCCATTAGTAGGGCAGCTTTGGTATGATAGCGGAAAAAAATCCTTAAAAATATTTGGATCAGATCAAAATTGGTTAGAAATTTCCTATTCCAATTCAAGTAATCAAAAACCTAATAATCCAAAGATTGGAGATCAATGGTGGGATACTAAAAATAGTCAGATCAATGTTTGGACAGGTGATGATTGGTTATTGATTGGACCAAATTGGAACAAGTCTCAAGGATTGAGTGGATTTGTTACGGAAAATGTAGTAGACAATGGTGGCATAACACATGTGGTTATGAAAATTTACATTGGACAAAAAGTAGTTGGTGTGTGGAGTAAAGACGAACCATTTGTCTTGTCAAGTGAGTACGTAATGCCAGGAATATCGGCAACTATTAGACCGGGTTTGACTTTTTCGTTGTTGGGATCAACCACACAGAATATTCTTAATGGAAGTGGTGTGGGCGGGTACGGATCAACCGGGCCAACTGGGCCGAGCGGGCCGATTGGGCCAATAGGATATACTGGTAGTGAAGGACCTTCGGGACCAACCGGTCCATCCGGTCTGAAAGGTGAAAGTGCAATTGGGCCCAGAGGATTTGCTGGTAGTAATGGATCTTCGGGCCCAACCGGGCCAAGAGGATTTACTGGTAGTAATGGTCCTGGACTAGACCAATTTGTGAGTTCGATTGGTGGTTCGCCAAATCAGATTCTTTATATAAATTCTGGAAATGTACTCAATTCAACATCTAGTCTAAGTTACACGGACGGAAATTTATTGTCGGTTACTGGGTCGATTCTGGCATCTCGCGACATAACTGCATTCAGTGACATATCTTTAAAATATCAAATTGAAACAATAAGCAATCCGTTATCCTTAGTGAAACAACTTCGAGGAGTTGATTATCTAAGAATAGATGATGGATCTCCAGGAACTGGCGTAATAGCACAAGAGATAGAAAAGGTAATACCGTCATTAGTATCAACTAACGATGATGGTATCAAAAGTGTAAATTATGGCGCATTTGCTGGTTTGTTTATAGAAGCATTCAAGGCCCAACAAGATCAAATTGATGATCTCAAAAAACAATTAGACAAATTATCAACATCAATTAAGTAATTGATAGATAAATCTAGTGGTATTTTAGCGCCCGGTTAGATGTGGCTTCATGCATAAATATAAAATAACAATATGCGGGCAATATGAACAAACTAAAATGGATCACTCCTGAAAATTTAGGAATTGTTGAAGAAGGATCTTACTTTAAAATTCAATTAACAGCCAAGGGAGATTCACCTGAAATTTTCTATGCATTGA
>Ga0114959_10003716_pt1 | contig 11927 bp, 11 predicted proteins | sample C_130625_EF_Meta_FD_87317 | JGI IMG/M metagenome (GOLD analysis project Ga0114959, IMG submission 87317) | Freshwater microbial communities from Lake Croche, Canada to study carbon cycling - C_130625_EF_MetaG | ecosystem: Environmental > Aquatic > Freshwater > Lake | place: Lake Croche, Canada...
CCGGTGGTGGTCTCACCCGTGAAGGCGATCTTGGCGATGCGGTTACTGGAGGCCAATGGCTTGCCGGCTTCCACCCCGAATCCATTGACCACGTTGATCACACCGTCAGGCAGTAGATCAGCGATCAGGGTAAGCAGATACATGATCGAGGCCGGCGTCTGCTCGGCCGGCTTGAGGATGACGGCGTTGCCCGCGGCCAGTGCCGGAGCCAACTTCCATACCGCCATCAGGATCGGAAAGTTCCACGGGATGATCTGACCCACCACCCCGAGTGGCTCATGGAAGTGATAGGCCACGGTGTCATCGTCGATCTGGCTCAGCGAGCCCTCCTGGGCGCGGATCGCACCCGCGAAATACCGGAAGTGGTCCACTGCCAACGGAATATCGGCGTTGAGTGTCTCGCGAATCGGCTTGCCGTTATCCCACGCCTCGGCCAGTGCGATCTTTTCCAGATTCTCCTCGATCCGGTCGGCGATCTTGTTGAGGATCACCGACCGGACGGCCACCGATGTCTTGCCCCAGGCCGGTGCGGCGGCATGCGCGGCATCCAACGCCAACTCGATATCGGCTGCCGTGGACCGGGCCACCTCACAGAACGCCTGCCCGTTCACCGGGGAGGGCACCTCGAAATACTGCCCGCCGACCGGTGCGACCCATCGACCGCCGATGAAATTGTCGTATCGGCTTTGGAAGGACATCAGCGAACCGGTGGATCCCGGGGGTGCGTAAACGGCCATGGCGTTCTCCTCGAATTTTCAACCCAGTCGGACTTTCAACCCAGTCCGACTTTCGACCCAGCGTGTGGCCCGACGATAACCCAGATGTCGCTGGTCTGCGCCGATAAAACGATTCCTAGGATGCGCCCAGACCGCGGGTGAATCCCGGTTGCATCAGGACGTCATCGGGTGTCAGGTCATGTACCGAGGACTTGCCAAGACCGCGCAGGGCCGAGTCGATACCGCCGCTGAGAATGTCGAGGACGTTCTCCACACCGGCCTGACCGCTGGCCGCCAGACCCCACAGATAGGCCCGGCCGATCATCACTGCGCGGGCACCCAGCGCAAGTGCCTTGACCACATCGCTGCCACGACGGATCCCACCGTCGAGCAGCACCTCCACCTGATCACCGACGGCAGCGGCGATCGCGGGCAGCGCACGGATGGTGCCCGGTGTGCCGTCCAGATTATTGCCGCCGTGGTTGGACACCGAGATGGCTGAAACCCCAGCGTCCACAGCACGTTTCGCGTCGTCGGCGCGCATCACGCCCTTCAACATGAACGGACCGCCCCAGAATTCGCGCAACCACTCGATGTCCTCCCAGGTTGGCGGAGGAGTACCCATCCACTCGCCGTACGCGGCGAAGAACGGCGGGCCGGCCTCCCCGCGGCTGCCCTGGTTCGGCGCGGTCAAACCCGGCGGCCGAAGCGTCTTGGCCCACTCTAGGAACCATGAGGGCCGCACGATGCCCTGAGGGGACATCTTGATCGCGGTGAGGATGTCCATCTTCTCCGGGATCTTCGGGCTGCCCCAGTCCCGACCGTGCGAGAAGCTCCAGTCGGTGGTCGCGATCAGGCCGACCGCGCCGGCGGCACGTGCCCGTTCGGCGCGTTCCGCGATGGCATCGCGGCCGCCCAGCCAGTAGATCTGGAAGAAGGTCTTCGGATTGACAGCAACGACCTCTTCAATCGGCTTGCTCGCAAATGACGACAACCCCATCGCTGTTCCCCGCGCGGCAGCAGCACGTGCGACGGCAACCTCGCCATCCGGGTGCACCGCCTGCACGCCCGTGGGCGAGATCACCACCGGCATTGAGATGTCCTGGCCCATCACGGTTGTCGACAGGTCGCGTTTCTCGGTGGCCCCGATCACGTGCGGCGCGAAGCCGAGTTCGGCATACGCCTCGACGTTGTCGGAGTAGGTCAGGCCCTTCTCGCTGCCGGCCAACAGTGCCGAATACACCGCCTTGGGCAGACGTTTCTTGGCGCGTTCCTGGGCGGTCGCGACGGTCTCGAACCAGATGTCTTTTGCCATGGTGTTACACGGGGCTTTCGTTGCAGGGTTTGGAAGGTGGTCGGGTCAGGGTCAGCAAGACCGGCTTGCCGCGGGAGTGATCGTCACGGGGGCGGGGCTTGTCGCGTTCGCCGGCCAGTGCCGGAGCGCCGTAACCCTCCACGCACTCCGGATCCGGGCCGTCCAGTGGCAACCCGGTGAAGAACTTCGCCGCCATGCAGCCACCCCGGCAGGCATCGTAGTGACCGCAGCTGCCACAGGCTCCGGCTGACTGCGGCTCGCGCAGTTCGGTGAACAGCGCGGAGTTCTTCCAGACGTCGTCGAAGCCCCTGGCGTCACCGAAACCGTTGTCCGACAAAATATTTCCGGCAAGGAACCGATCATGGATGGCGAACGGGCATGCGTACACGTCGCCGATCGGGTCGATCAGGCACACCACCCGGCCGGCGCCGCACATATTCAGTCCGGCCAGCGCACCGGGTTCGCCCAGGCCGGCCAGGTGGAAGAAGGAATCGCCGGTCAACACCCGATCACCCTTGGCTACCAGCCAGTTGTAGAGCTCAATCTGTTGCTCGCTGGTCGGGTGCAACTCGTCCCACACGTCGGCGCCGCGGCCCGACGGACGAAGGCGGGTGATGCGTAGAGTCGCGCCGTAGCGGTCGGACAGGGCTTTGAAGTCATCGAGTTGACCGACATTGTGGCGGGTGACGACCACTGAGATCTTGGCATCGGTAAAGCCCGCGTTGGCGAGGTTCTCCAACGCGCGGATCGCCATATCGAACGAACCTGGCCCACGCACCGCATCGTTAACCTCGGCGGTCGCACCGTCCAGCGAGATCTGCACGTCCACGTAGTCGCTGGCCGCCAGCCGCTCGGCAACCTCGGCGGTGATCCGAACTCCGTTGGTGGAGAATTTGACTCCGACGTGATGCGCGGTGGCGTAATCGACAAGTTCCCAGAAGTCCGGCCGCACCGTCGGCTCCCCGCCGCCGATGTTTACGTAGAAGACCTGCATGCGCTCGAGTTCGTCAATGATGGCCTTGCACTGCGCGGTCGACAGTTCACGGGGGTCGCGTTTGCCGGATGAGGACAGGCAGTGCACGCAGGCCAGATTGCAGGCGTAGGTGAGTTCCCAGGTGAGGCAGATCGGCGCGTCGAGACCACGCTCGAACTGCTCGATCAGGCGAGGAACAGGCGCGACGGATGTCAAGAGGTTTCCTTACTTACCAACATATTTGAGCCCACCAACACGCTCAGTGCATGCAGGTACGGAGCCTGGTGATCGTGGTCAACACCAGCAGCCACCAGGGCCGAGGCGGCGTCTGCGTGGTCGTCGAGCGACTCGACGATAGCCAGGATGGTCCGGTTCTTGAGGAACGACAACTTACGCGTCCCGAAGTGATAGAGCAGCGCCCCGAACGACTCAGGACGCACGGCCACCTGGGGGTGCAGCCGCCAACCCAGCGAGGTATCGAAAGCCGGCGGGCTCGCGGGGTCATCGCCCACGGCGTGGGCGGTCACGGTCAGTAGACCCCGCACATCCCGTCGATGGAGACCTCTTCGACGAGGGTCTCGGTCACCAATTCGGTACCCGCGTCACCCTGGGTGCTGTTCTGAGTCGGCTCCATAACATTCCTTTCGAGCATTTCTCGACATCGACGATCGATAACGGCCAGAATATGGCATCAGGTGCCGAAAGCGAAAGGGTTTGGGCAATGTCAGGACGCCCGGTCGGCCGTCGCCGGTCCACCACACCGGACCACATCGCTGATATCGCCCTGGACCTGTTCAGTACCTACGGATTCAGCGAGGTCAGCGTGGACGATGTTGCGCTGGCGTCGGGAATCGCCCGACGCACGCTGTTCCGGTACTACTCCTCCAAGAGCGCGATCCCCTGGGGCGACTTCGACGCGCATCTGCGGGAGTTCACCGCGGTGCTCGACGACGCCGACCCGGCGGCACCGATCGGGACGGCACTGCGTACGGCACTGCTGGATTTCAACACCATCGATGACGCCATCGCCGACCGGCACCGCCAGCGAATGCAGGTGATTCTGCAGACCGCTGAACTGCAGGCCTACTCAATGACGATGTATGCCGGCTGGCGCGCGGTGGTCGCCGACTTCGTAGCGCGACGCACCGGGGCCCGAGCCCAAGACCTGGTGCCGCAGACCATCGCCTGGCTCATGCTGGGAGTGGCGTTATCGGCGTACGAGTTCTGGCTGTCCCACGACGACGTACCGCTTCAGGACGCGCTGGGTCAGTCGTTCGATGCCGTCGCGGCCGGACTGCCCTAGATCGGAACTCACTCCAGCACGTCGCCGATCGGTGCGCCGGCGGCAATCTTGGACCGCGCTTTCATCACCTTGCCCGGCATCCCGCCGCCCACCACGCCGGCCAGCGCACCACGGCGTTCGTAATACGCCAGGAACTTTCGGCCGTCGTCGGAGACGAGGTGCACGATGTCGTCTGCCTCAGGTTCACCGAGGCATTGGATTTTCACATCGTACTGATCGCTCCAGAAGTACGGCACCACAACAACTTCCGGTGTTTCCAGGCCGAGCATCGACGGCACCAGGACACGGGCCTGCTCGGCGACATTGCTCCAATGCTCGACCCGCGCCTGATGCCCGGTGGCATCGCGCCATGAGGCGATATCACCCAGTGCCCACACGTGCCGGACACTGGTTCGACCCACCCCGTCACAGAGCACGCCCCGGTCGGAGTCGGCCAGTGCGATTCCGCTGCCCGCCAGCCAGTCGGTAGCCGGCCTGGACCCGATGCCGATGACCACCAGGTCGGCGTCCAGTACGGTGCCGTCGCTCAACTCCACCGCGCTTATATGCCCGTTATCGCCGCGGACGCCGGCCACACCCGTGCCGGTGCGCACGTCAACTCCTTCAGCACGGTGCAACCGGGCAACTAACTGGCCTACCTGCTCGCCAAGCACCGACGCCAGCGGCGCCGGTTGCGGCTCGACAAGGACGACGTCAACGCCGAGCTTTCGCAGGCTTGCCGCAGTCTCGCAGCCGATAAATCCGGCGCCGACGATCACCGCCCTCCGTGCGGAGGCGGCATGTTCCCGCAAGGCCAGGGCGTCGTCGAGCGACCGCAGCACCCAGACGCCGGCCAGTTCCGGGATCGACGGAATACGCTTGGGCACCAGTCCGGTGGCGATCACGAGTTCGTCGTAACTTAATTCGGTCCCGTCCGCCAGGGTGACGGTCTGGGCCGCGGTGTCCACGGACTGCGCCGCACTGCCCAGTCGCAGGGTGATGTCGTTATCGGTGTAGAACTCGGACGGTTTGAGTGCCACATCATCATGGCTTTTGAGGTGGTCCTGCAGTACTTCCTTGGACAGCGGCGGCCGGTCATAGGGCAGGTGCACTTCGTCGCTGACGATCACGACGGGACCGTCATACTCCGACTTGCGCAACTGCTCGGCGGTCCGAGCCGCAGCCAGGCCGCCGCCGATGATCACGATGCCGTTGTTGCCCACAGCGTGTTTGTACACGATGACTAGCCTGCACGAAGTGACCAGGGCAGGCATAATCGGCGAATTCGCCTAGCCAGGAGGCTCTTATGACAGCCCCGCCGATCACGATGATCGAACAGATGTTGCGCCGACGGCCGCTGATCAATGCGCCCGTTGCGCATGGCGCCTCGCAGAACCTCAAACGGTCGATAGGAACATTCCAGCTGGCGATGTTCGGTATCGGCTCCACCGTCGGCACCGGCATCTTCTTCGTGCTGTCTGAGGCGGTGCCGCAGGCCGGGCCGGGTGTGATCGTCTCGTTCATCATCGCCGGCATCGCGGCCGGACTCGCGGCGATCTGTTATGCCGAGCTTGCCTCGGCGGTGCCGGTGTCGGGGTCGACGTACTCCTACGCCTACACCACACTCGGCGAAGTAGTGGCGATGGGAGTGGCGGCCTGCCTGCTTCTGGAATACGTGGTCTCCACGGCTGCAGTCTCCGTCGGTTGGAGCCAATACGTGAACAAACTTCTGGATAACTTCCTGGGATACTCCCTGCCGCAGGCCCTTTCGGCGGCACCCTGGGATTCAACGCCCGGAGTTTTCAACGTTCCCGCAGCCATTCTCGTGGCCCTGTGCGCACTGCTGCTGGTTCGCGGGGCCAGTGAGTCGGCCGCGGTCAACACCGTTATGGTCATCATCAAACTCGGCGTGCTGGTGATGTTCGCCGTGATCGCGTTCTCGGCGTTCAGCGCCGACCGGTTCGCGAACTTCGCGCCCTTCGGCGTGGCAGGAATCGGATCGGCCGCGGGGACGATCTTCTTCTCCTATATCGGCCTCGATGCGGTGTCGACTGCAGGCGACGAGGTCAAGGACCCACAGCGGACGATGCCGCGGGCGCTGATCGCCGCACTGCTCACCGTCACCGGGGTGTACATCCTGGTCACGTTCGCCGCACTCGGCGCCCAGAACTGGACCGATTTCGAAGGCCAGAAGGCAGGTCTGGCAACGATTCTCGACAACGTCACCGGAACCAACTACTGGGGCACGGTGCTGGCCGTGGGCGCGGTCATCTCGATCTTCTCGGTGACCCTGGTGACGCTGTACGGGTCGACCCGGATCCTGTTCGCGATCGGCCGTGACGGTCTGCTGCCGTCGCTGTTCGCCAAGGTCAACCCGCGCAGCATGACCCCGGTCAATAACACCGTGATCGTGGCTACCGTGGTCGGCCTGCTGGCCGGTCTGGTTCCCCTGGACAGCCTGGCCGATATGGTCTCGATCGGCACCCTGGTGGCGTTCATCACCGTTTCGGTGGCCGTCATCATCCTGCGGCGCCGCGAACCTGATCTGCCCCGCGGATTCAAGGTTCCAGGTTATCCGGTCACCCCGGTGCTGTCGGTGCTGGCCTGCCTATACATCCTGGCTAGCCTGCACTGGTACACCTGGCTGGCCTTCGCGGCCTGGGTCGCGGTGGTGCTGGCGTTCTACTTCGTCTGGGGACGCCACCACAGTGCGCTCAACGGCCAGCCGGCGGCCATGGCCGAACCGATGCGGGACGCGCCGTGACGGTGGTCGTCGGCTATCTGGCCGGCAAGAGTGGCTCCGCGCCACTGAACCTCGCGGTGGGCGCGGCGCGAACCTTGGGCACCTCACTGACCGTGACGACCATCGTGCCCAAACCGTGGACTACACCGTCGCCGGCCCGGGTGGACGCAGAATACGCGGTGTGGGCGGATCAACTGGCGGCGGACTCGGCGAGGGAGGCAAGCCGGTATCTGGATGCGCTGCCGCACCGAATCGATGTGCGCTACCACAGCCACTCGCACCGATCGGTGTCCGGCGGCCTTGTCGAGGTAGTGACCGAACTCAACGCCGAGGTACTGGTTCTCGGATCCTCTGCGAACGGGCAACTCGGGCAGGTCGTGGTCGGATCCACGGCAGATCGGTTACTGCACTCGTCCCCGGTTGCGGTGGCGATCGCACCACGAGGCTATCGGGAGCCGCGCGATGGCGTACTGACACGGATCACCTGCGGCTATCCGGGGACGCCGGAGTCGGTGGACGTGGTGCGGCGGACGTATGCATTGTCGAAACGGTTGAAGGTGCCGTTGCGGGTGATCTCCTTCGCGGTTCGTGGACGCACCATGTATCCGCCCGAAGTCGGCCTGCACGCCGAGGATTCGATCCTGGCTGCCTGGGAGCAGCAGGCGCAAGCGATGCTGACTGCTCTCCGCGCCGACGGCGTCGTGGGAGATGACGTCGAGTTGGCCGTCGTCAGCGGCAACGGCTGGGATCAGGCCCTCGACGACGCCGAGTGGCTCGACGGTGAGGTGCTCGCGTTGGGAACCTCACCGCGTGGTGAGGTCGCACGGGTGTTCCTGGGATCGCGGGGCGCAAAGATCATGCGGCACAGCCCAGTTCCGGTCCTGGTACTGCCCGGCTAGTACTTCACAACGCTCAGTACTTCATAACGCTCAGTACTTCATAACCCCGCGGTCCACGGAGATCTGCGAGCCCGACAACACACTGGAGTTGTCCCCGGCAAGCCAGACCACCACCTCGGCTGCCTCCTCGGCCGTCATGAAGTCATTGCGCTTAGCCCTCGATCCCTTGGCCAGCGGCTGATACGGCATCGGGGCGTAGCTGTTGAGGTAGCTCGGGTGAGCGCCGAGGATCGTCATCATGGCGTCGTTCTCGATCATCGGGGTGGCGATCGAGTACGGGTGGATGGAGTTGACCCGAATGCTGTACTCCCCCAGCTCAAGCGCGAGGGTGTTCGTCAGCGAGGTGAGTCCGTACTTGGATGCCGCGTAGTGCCCGTTGCCGGGCGTGGCCTTCAGACCGCCCGCGGAGCTGACGATGATGATCGAGCCTCCGTTGCCGGCCTCGATCATCGCCGGGATGACCGCCCGCAGCGTGCGCCAGGTGCCGGTGAGATTGGTGTCGATGACGGTGTTCCACTGGTCATCTGTGAGTTCCCATACCCTGCCCCAACTCAGCACGCCGGCGTTGGCCACCAGGATGTCAAGACGGCCGAACTGCTCGACACCGTCGGCAACCAGCTGGCGCACAGCGGTGTCGTCGCGGATATCGACCTCCCGGGCCAATGCCTTGCGGCCTTCAGCCTCAATGAGTCTGACGGTCTCGGCCAGATCCTCTGATGTAGCCGCGACATAGGGAATGGTGTCGGAGACCGGCGCACAGATATCGCTGACGATAACGTCGGCACCCTCACGGGCCAGCCGCACCGCGTAGGCACGGCCCTGACCGCGCGCGGCTCCGGTGACGAATGCAACGCGTCCTTCAAGATCTGCCATCGGCAGTCCTTTCGCTAGCCCCGCGTCAGGCTAGCAAACCCGGTGAAATCCACCTCGGGGCTGTTGGAACGCGGCGCGGCATTCCCTGCTGCGGATCCGGCGGAGGGAAGGGCCTTAAAACGGCATTCCCAGCATCCGGGTGATGCTGGGTGGCGGAAAGAGCGTGCCAAGGATGACCCCACCCACCCCAATCGCAACGGCACCGCCCACAAGCCCGCCGACTACTTCTTCGGGTCGCGGCAGCTGGGGCATGCCCGGCGGCGGCGGCAGTGCTAGCGGCGGCAGGGCCGGCAGCGCACCAAGGGCGCTGAGCCCGGCCACACTTGCGGCGAGCTGCTCCGGAGTCGGCATCGGCGGCAGCGCTGGTGGTGCCGGCACACCGAGCGGCGGTGCAGTGGCAGCGGCGGCGAACGCAGCGCTCAATCCGCTGAGATCGGGCGGGGCTGGCCACGGCGGCATACTAGTCACGAGTGAGGTTCCGGCCGCGGCGGCGGCGGGCGCCGCAAGTGTGTTTTGTAGCGCGGCGAGCAGCGGCTGCCCGTTGTTGCTAAATGCCGCGAAGAGAATGAGGTCACCCAGCACCACTGCGATGGAGTTCGCAATGCCCACCGAACCGCCGATGATGGAACCCGCCACGTTGGCCGCCTGGGCATTGGCCTGTGCGGCAACCAACGGGGCTAACAGGGCGTCCCAGTCGAAGGTCGGGCCGGCCGGAAAGGCAGCCGCGTCCGGCGTTTGGAGTGTCGGCAGCGCAGTCTGTGCGGCCGACGCGCTCGGGGTGAATCCGGACTGAGCGACGCCGCCGGAGGCGTCTGCCGAGCTGCTCACCGCGCCGCCACTATCAGCCATACCACTCGCCGAGTTGTCGCCGAGACCGAACATCGAGAAGCCCGTTTGGCCGCCGGTCGATGAGGAAGGCTCCGATTCGATGCCCGGGGACGAGGTGGGCGGTTGGAGTGGTTTCAGCGCCGTAGTGCTCTGTTGAGGTCCACCGGAGAACAGCAGGGCCAGCGTCCCGCCGACCAGAGAAACCACCAGCGATGCCGCAGTGCCGGCAGTGACCAGTGCGCGACGACGAGATTTCGTCACATCAGGTTCCACGAGACCGACTCCCAACCGTGGGCGACAACCCGTCACTCGGGGACCACGCGTTCGTTCGATTTTAGCACGCCGACAAACGGAAGCGGCGCCCGTCATTGCTGACGGGCGCCGCTTCGCTGCAGGTCAGATCACTTGGTGATCTTGGTAACCCGTCCGGCGCCGACGGTGCGGCCGCCTTCGCGGATAGCGAAACGCAGGCCCTCATCCATGGCGACCGGCTGGATCAGCTTCACCGAGATGTCGGTGTTGTCACCCGGCATGACCATCTCCGTACCCTCTGGCAGCGTGACCACGCCGGTCACATCGGTGGTGCGGAAGTAGAACTGCGGACGGTAGTTATTGAAAAACGGCGTGTGCCGCCCGCCCTCGTCCTTGCTCAGGATGTAAACGCTGCCGTCGAACTCGGTGTGCGGGGTGGTGGTGCCCGGCTTGACGACAACCTGGCCGCGCTCGACGTCCTCGCGCTTGATGCCGCGGACCAGCAGACCGACGTTATCGCCGGCCTGACCCTGATCGAGCAGCTTGCGGAACATCTCCACACCGGTGACCGTGGTCTTGGTGGTCGTCGGCTTGATACCGACGATCTCCACTTCCTCGTTGACGTTGATCACGCCACGCTCCACACGACCGGTCACCACGGTACCGCGGCCGGTGATCGTGAAGACGTCCTCAACGGGCATCAGGAACGGCTTATCGGTGTCGCGTACCGGATCCGGAACGGACGCGTCGACGGCGTCCATGAGGTCTTCGACGCTCTTGACCCACTGCGGATCACCCTCGAGAGCCTTGAGCGCCGATACCCGGATCACCGGGGCGTCCTCGTCGAACTCCTGGGCGGCCAACAACTCGCGGACCTCCAGTTCGACCAGCTCAAGAAGTTCCTCGTCGTCGACCATGTCGGCCTTGTTCAGCGCCACCAGGATGTAGGGCACACCGACCTGACGAGCCAGCAGAACGTGCTCGCGGGTCTGCGGCATCGGGCCGTCGGTCGCGGCAACCACCAGGATCGCGCCGTCCATCTGGGCGGCACCGGTGATCATGTTCTTGATGTAGTCAGCGTGGCCGGGGGCGTCGACGTGCGCGTAGTGACGCTTCTCGGTCTGGTACTCCACGTGAGAGATATTGATGGTGATACCGCGCTGACGCTCTTCGGGCGCATTGTCGATCTGGTCGAATGCGCGCGACTCGTTCAACGTCGGGTATTTGTCGTGCAGAACCTTGGTGATAGCCGCGGTTAGCGTGGTTTTGCCGTGGTCAACGTGACCGATGGTCCCGATGTTGACGTGCGGCTTCGTCCGCTCGAACTTCGCCTTCGCCACTTCTGTGTCCTCCTGGACTTGTTGGTGCTTTGGTTTAAAGCAGATTGTTGTTATTCAGTTGTGCAGACGCGCAAAGACAGTGACCCTATTGGCCGGTCGCCTTCGCGATGATCTCCTTCGACACGTTAGCCGGAACCTCAGCATACGAATCAAACACCATGGAGTAGTTGGCCCGGCCCTGGGTCTTCGACCGGAGGTCGCCGACGTAGCCGAACATTTCCGAGAGCGGAACCTGGGCCTTGACGACGCGAGCTCCGCTGCGCTCCTCCATGGCCTGGATCTGACCACGGCGGGAGTTCAGGTCGCCGATCACTTCACCCATGTAGTCCTCGGGTGTGGTGACCTCGACGGCCATGATTGGTTCGAGGATGACCGGCTGTGCTTGCGCCGCAGCCTTTTTCAGCACCTGCGAACCGGCGATCTTGAAGGCCATTTCCGAGGAGTCGACGTCGTGGTAGGCGCCGTCGAGCAGGATGACCTTGACGTTTACCAGCGGGTAGCCGGCCAGCACGCCGTACTGCATGGCGTCCTGGGCGCCGGCGTCCACCGACGGGATGTACTCGCGCGGGATGCGTCCGCCGCTGACCTTGTTCTCGAACTCGTAGGTTGCACCGTCCTCGCCCTTGAAGGGCTCCAGGGCGATGAGGACCTTCGCGAACTGGCCGGATCCACCCGTCTGCTTCTTGTGGGTGAACTCGACCTTGTC
>Ga0114959_10003718_pt1 | contig 11923 bp, 14 predicted proteins | sample C_130625_EF_Meta_FD_87317 | JGI IMG/M metagenome (GOLD analysis project Ga0114959, IMG submission 87317) | Freshwater microbial communities from Lake Croche, Canada to study carbon cycling - C_130625_EF_MetaG | ecosystem: Environmental > Aquatic > Freshwater > Lake | place: Lake Croche, Canada...
CGTCCCAATCGGGTGTGATGTAGTGGACTGCACCGATGAAATAGTCGAAATCGGCCTTTTGCGCCAATTCGCGAATCCACCCCTCTTTCCCTGGCAAGAAATCGCACTCCAATCCAAGACGAATCGGCAGTTCAGGAAATTCCTTACGAGCCTCCTCCACTAAACGCAGATACTCGGGGAAATCGGATGAATCCATCCGCCAATCATCAAATTTTTCGGGCATGGGGTTATGCTCGGAAAACCCAATCTCCTGCAGGCCTTTTCGGACGGCTTCCGCCGCATAATCCCGAGGATGCCCCGTGGCATGACCGCATAAAGGAGTGTGCATGTGATAGTCAAAAAGCATCCCTTATTACTAACTCCTTCCCGAACTTCACCAAAGCCTGATTTCACTTTGCCATCACCTTCCCAGATTCAAATTATAAGGCCATGTCCATTAGAGTTTTATGCGCGTTCGGAGAGCGCAGGAGATAGGGTAGCGTTGATCACAGCAGCATTTTTCGGCATCATCTCACTATGCCTTCCCACACAAAGCTTCGCATCTCCCCAAACCTGCTCCGTCCGGCTCTTAGGCGCTTCCAACGACTCCGAATTCTTGTCGTGGGGGATTTGATGCTGGACGAATTTATCTATGGTCGGGTTTCCAGGATTTCCCCGGAGGCTCCAGTCCCAGTCGTCCACGTGGAAAAGGAAAGCGCCTACCCAGGAGGAGCCGCGAATGTAGCCAGAAATCTTGCCTCCCTTGGTATTCACGCCGAATTAAGCGGCGGGATCGGCCAGGATGAGGCAGGGCAACAACTCCTCCACCTTCTTCGTCACGGAAAAATCGGCGTGTCCGGAATATGCCGTTCCAGCAAATTTCCAACGATCCGAAAAACCCGCATTCTTGCACGTCAACAGCAAGTGGTTCGCGTGGATCGCGAAGAACCCAACCGACTCACCCAAAAAGAACGGGACGCTGTCCTCCGGAAGGCCCTCCAGGTTCTGCCCCGTTGTGACGCCATGATTCTGGAGGATTACGGAAAGGGACTCTTCGACCAACCCTTAGTGGATGCCCTCCTCGAAGCGGCCCATGCAAAAAAAATCCCGACAGCGATCGACCCCAATATTCACAATCCGCTGCAATGGAACGGAGCCACCTTGGTGAAACCCAACCGGACAGAAGCATTTGGGGCGCTGGGGCGACCCGACTCTGCCGATCCGAAAGACTGGACTGCCGCAGGAGAAGAACTTCTTCTCAAATGGTCATGCCAACACCTTCTTCTCACCTTAGGGGAACATGGAATGATTCTCTTCCAACCTCATCAAAAACCTTACGCAATTCCGAGCCGGGCCCGCGAGGTATACGATGTTTCTGGTGCAGGAGACACGGTCGTTTCCCTTCTCGCTGCCGGATTGGGAGCCGGTCTTCGTGGAGATCTCTCGGCCGAAATGGCCAACCTAGCCGCCGGGATTGTGGTAGGAAAACTGGGGACTGCGACGGTGAAGACCCAGGAAATCATCGAGGCATCCCGGAATCATGGGTAAAGGAGCCGTTTTTCTCGACCGCGACGACACGCTGATCGAAAACGTGCCCTATCTGGGGGATCCTTCCCTTGTTAAGCTTATGCCAGGCGCGGTAGAGGCCGTACAGGCCCTCCGCCATGCCGGCTTCCCTTTGGTCATCGTATCCAATCAATCCGGCGTAGGCCGCGGCTTGATCACCAAAGAACAGGTTCGATCTGTCGATGCGAGAATGGAAGAACTACTGGGCGGACAAGGAGTCTTCACGACCTACAAACACTGTTATGCCGCACCAGGTGACCCGTACGACGAACACAGAAAGCCCTCCCCCCTTATGCTACAGGAAGCCGCCCAAATGCATGGGTTCGAGCTTCTTCAGTCGTTTATGGTGGGAAACCGTCTAAGCGATATTCAGGCGGGCCACCAAGCTGGATGTAAAACTATCCTTCTGCATCTCCGAGTTCCGCTCGACGAAGAACAAGAGGCAATCCGCCTGGCTTCTTTCACCGCCAAGGATTGGCCCACCGCCTGTGATTGGCTTTTGCAGTCAAAATAAGCAGGCCGATGAATTCTCCTAAGGTCATCGCAGTAATTCCCGCCCGCTATCACTCAACCCGGTTTCCAGGAAAACCCCTCGCCCTGATTTCTGGAAAGCCCCTACTTCAGTGGGTCTGGGAGGCGGCAGAAAATGCAAAATCCATCCAAAGAGTCATTATCGCAACGGACGACGCCCGGATCGCGGAAGCCGCGGAAAAATTCGGGGCTGAGGTCAAAATGACAAGAACGGATCACCCCTCTGGCACCGACCGCATCGCCGAGGTCACGCAAGGCATCGAGTCGGACTGGATCCTGAATATTCAGGGAGATGAGCCCCTCATTGAAGGAACTTTTCTCGACCGTTGGATCAGCGGCTTGAATCCTTCTTTTGGGATAGCCACGGTGGCCACACCTCTTCCCGAAGTCTCGGATTTACAGCGACCTGATGTTGTCAAAGTTTCCTTCGATACTCATGGGCGGGCTCTGGGCTTCCAACGTAAAGTTCGCATAGAAAAGGCTCATGAATGGACCCACCAACATGTAGGCCTCTATGCTTATACACCAACTACCCTGCAAACATTTGTATCCCTCCCCCCCAGCGCAGGCGAAAAAAGTGAACGATTGGAGCAACTCCGCGCACTTGAGAACGGGATTGCGATTCAAGTGCTTACGCTTACCTTCGTCTCCGTTGGTGTGGACACGCCGGGGGACGTGACACGCGCGGAACGGGCCCTGGCAGAACGCGCCAGAACTATCTCCAAATGAAATACATCTTTATCACAGGCGGGGTGATCAGCTCCCTTGGGAAGGGCCTCACCGCAGCAGCCTTAGGCACTTTACTGGAAAGGCGTGGTCTAAAAGTCGGCCTGATGAAATTCGATCCCTATCTCAACGTTGATCCCGGAACCATGAGCCCCTACCAGCACGGGGAAGTCTACGTTCTTGAGGACGGCGCCGAAACCGATCTCGATCTCGGGCACTACGAACGGTTCACCTCCTGCCACTTGACGCGCCGCCACAATCTCACTGCCGGACAAGTCTACGAGGAGGTTTTGCGAAAGGAAAGACGCGGGGACTACCTCGGAAAGACCGTTCAGGTGATTCCCCATGTCACCGACGAAATCAAGAACCGCCTCCGACATATGGGGCAACATGAGGATTGTGATATTCTCATCACCGAAATCGGAGGAACGACCGGGGATATTGAAGGTCTACCCTTCCTCGAAGCCCTTCGCCAATTTGCGATCGAAACCGGCCCCGGACACTGCCTCTTCATTCATGTCACCCTTGTTCCCTTCATCAAGGCTGCGGGTGAACTCAAGTCCAAGCCTACCCAGCAGAGCGTGGCCAAACTTCGCGAAATCGGGATTCAACCCCAGATTCTGGTATGCCGAAGCGAACATCCTGTGGACCAGGAAACACGCCAAAAGATCTCGAGCTTCTGCAATGTGCCAGTCGAAGCAGTGATCGAAGAACAGGACGTCAAACACACCATTTACGAAGTCCCCCTCATGCTTCAACGGGAGAGACTGGATGAACTGGTGATTTCCTATCTTGGCCTTAAGGCCCCTCCCGCCGATATGAAGGAATGGGAAAAACTCGTCGGGCGAATGATTTCCCCCAAACACAGGACAAAAATCGCCATGGTAGGGAAATACCTTGGGGTTCCTGACGCCTATAAGAGCGTAACCGAGGCACTTTTCCATGCCGCCTCGGGCGAAGACATCGGAGTAGATCTCGTCAAAGTGGATGCCGAGGAAATCGAGAAACAAGGGGCTAAATCCCTGTTGGATGGCGTGAATGGCATTCTGGTCCCCGGAGGTTTCGGCGAACGCGGAATCGAGGGAAAAATTGCTGCCGCCAAGTACGCAAGAGAAAACAAGATCCCTTATCTAGGGCTTTGCCTAGGCATGCAGGTGGCTGTGATTGAGTTTGCTCGAAGCGTCGCAGGACTGAAAAAGGCCCATAGCTCGGAATTTGATCCCCAGACGGAAAATTCGGTCATTACCCTCCTCCCAGGGCAGGATTTGAATGGAGCCAAGGGCGCGACCATGAGACTGGGCAGTTACACCTGCCGACTAACCCCGGGATCGATGGCTCAGAAAGCCTATGCACAAACGGAAATTCAAGAGCGCCACCGCCACCGCTATGAGTTTAACAATGCCCATCGCCAACTCCTCGAAAAAGCTGGCCTCCGTATCAGCGGAACCTACCCCAAGGCAGATCTGGTGGAACTGATCGAGATTCCAGACCACCCCTGGTTTGTGGCCTGTCAGTTCCACCCCGAGTTTAGATCCAAACCCCATGTACCCCATCCACTTTTCCGCGGCTTTGCACAAGCCGCCCAAAAACATGCCCAAATCAAATAATCCCAAATTTCTCCTCATTGGTGGCCCCTGCGTTCTCGAGTCTCGCAAAACTTCCCTTCTGGTCGGTCGAACTCTTCGCGACCTATGTGGGGAACTAGGGTGGGACTACGTCTTCAAGGCCAGTTACGACAAGGCCAACCGCACCTCCATCACCTCGCCGAGAGGACCTGGCTTCTCCAAAGGACTCAAGGAGTTGGCAGCAATCCGGCGCGAACTCAAGGTGCCGATCCTAACGGACGTACACACCGCAGAAGAGGCACGCAAGGCTGGGCGTGTCGTGGACATCCTACAAATCCCTGCCTTTCTTTGCCGACAAACGGATCTGCTTCTGGCTGCCGCAAAAACCGGCAAGGCGGTGAATGTTAAAAAAGGGCAATTTCTTTCGCCGGATGCAGTTCCTGCCATCATGGAAAAATTAAGACGGGGTGGCTGCCAGAACTCTTGGATCACCGAAAGAGGAACAACATTTGGCCATGGAGATCTGGTTGTCGATATGAGGAGCTTCGTCATCATGAAACATCAGGGCCACCGCGTGATTTTTGACGCGACCCATTCCGTGCAGAAACCCTCCGGGGGCAAAGTGACCCTTGGGGATGCTCGCTTTATTCCCGCACTTGCTCGGGCGGCTGCCGCCGTTGGAATAGATGGTCTGTTCATCGAGGTTCACCCCAACCCTAAAAAAGCCCTGTCGGACAAGGCGAGCATGCTTCCCTTAAACCAAGCCGCATCGCTCTTCCGAAAAATCAACCGCATCCTTCATGCCATCTCCTAAGCACATCCTTCCGATCTTTTTTTTGGGCGTCATTCTACCAGTTCAGGCTGGAAACGGTCCCGAATTTCCAATCGGCTCGGTCATCCAGAATTTTACCCTTCCCCAAACCGATTCAGCCGGAAAACGAACTGCCCTAGTACACGGAAAGCGGGCCACCGTTGTAAGCCCCAATCAGCTGAAAATCGAGGATCTCAATGTCGAGCTTTACAACTCTGAGGGGAGGGCTGAAACGACTATCACCGCCACCCGATGCGACTTCTGGAGAAAAGAAAACCGTCTGACCACCGACACAGGAATCTTGGTCAAACGCACCACCCTCATGATTTCTTCGAACGGAATCGATTGGAACGTCGCCGATTCGAATGGAACCTTGTACAATCGGGTTCGCGTAGTCCTTTCCAGTTCAACCCCATGAAATATCCCCTAATCCTTATCGTTCTCATTGGATTCTGTTTTTCCGTAAATGCGGAGGATGCCCCGGCCCCCTCCCCAACCCAAGGCTCTACAACCAACGGCCCCACAACCATCACGAGCGATTCACTGGACTTGAATTTGGGGAAAAAACTCGGAAGAAAACAGGGGATTTTCCGGGGCAACGTCACTGTCGATGAACCACGATTTACCATGTCAGCGCGTGAAATGACCGTGTTTTTTGCTGAAAATGACGCTGTTCAGTCCCTCGAAGCACGGGATGATGTCATCATCAAGCGGAAGGACGGTTCCTCCGAAACATTGAGTGAAAAGGCTTTGTACGATATGGTAGACAAGAAACTGACTCTTTTAAAGGTGACTAAGCAGCCAAAAATAATCTCTAAAGATAAAACTGTTTTTGCCGACAAAATCATTCTCTACCCGGAAGAGGACAAAATGCTCACCGAAGGTGCCAGTCGGGTGATGCTTCAAAAGCCCTAAAAATGGACTTATCCCTCCCCCCAGGAGACCCCATCCTTTCCTGCGAGGGCCTCGTCAAACGGTACGGCGAAAGGAATGTCGTGAACGGGGTAAACCTATCCATCCGCACTGGAGAAGTAGTGGGTCTTCTCGGACCCAATGGGGCAGGAAAAACCACAAGTTTCTATATGCTGGTGGGATTGGTTCGACCTACGGCGGGGAAAATCCAGTTTTCCGGCGAGGACGTCACAGGAATGCCCATGTACCGCAGGGCCCGCCGTGGGATCGGCTACCTGCCGCAGGAGGAATCAATTTTTCGCCGTCTCACGGTGGAAGAAAACCTTATGGCGATTCTGGAAACCCTGCCGATTACAGACCACGAAAGAAAGGAACGTTGTCATGAGCTCCTTGTGGAGCTTGGTCTCGATAATCTGACCAAAAGCCATGCGATCCAGCTTTCGGGTGGGGAAAAGAGGAGACTCGCCATCGCCCGCTGTCTGGTGACACGCCCCAGTGTACTTCTGCTCGACGAGCCTTTTAGCGGGGTCGATCCCCTCGCCGTCTACGACATCCAGCAAATCATTCTCGCCATGCGACGCAAAGGAATTGCCGTGCTAATCACTGACCACAATGTCCGGGAAACTCTTTCGATCGTGAGTCGCGCTTACTTGATCTGCGAGGGAAAAGTAGAAAGCGAGGGAACAGCCGATTTCCTGATCAACGATCCCGTCGCCCGCGGTCTCTATTTGGGCCCACGCTTTTCCATGTGACCTGAGTAAAGGTCACATTCATGAATCAACCTTTTCCTTCCAAGATGAAATCGAGAGCTCGCTCGGGATTGACTGCTTTGAGCACTGGTCGTCCAACGACAATCCGACTAGCTCCGGCGTCGATCGCTTCCATCGCTGTTTTAGCCCTCGCCTGGTCGTTTTGCTTGGCTCCCGGGGAGCGAACCCCGGGAGTAACGATTTCGGCCAACTTCCCCCATGCGGCACGTTCTTGGGATGCCTCGTGAGGACTACACACCACTCCGTCCAATCCGGCCTTGCGGGCAAGAGCCGAAAGGCAATCCACGGTCGCCGAGATTCCTTTCGCCCACCCCACTTCAGCGACGGAGGCTTCATCCAGACTAGTGAGAATCGTAACTCCCAAAACATCGGTTCCTTCAGGTGCCGAAGAGGCTGCCGCCTCCATCATTTCCCTTCCACCCGAAGTATGGACAGTCAAAAACCGCGGCCGCCAGACGGATGCCGCCACCACAGCCTTTCCAACGGTATTCGGAATATCATGAAACTTAAGATCCAAGAAAACCGGAGCATTCAGTTTATGCAATCCAGCCAGAACTTCCGCGCCAGCACGAAGATAGAGTTGCAGTCCTACCTTAAAAGTTCCCACCTTGCCATGAAACCTCTTCGCCCAATGGAGAGCCTCTTCCGTGCTATCCACATCCAAGGCAAGGATCACTTGATCGGGGCTCACAATCACCATCTAATCTGGATCGTTGCCCCATGACAATCCGCGCCCACGCTAAAATCAACCTCGACCTCCGTTTAGGGAAAAGGCGCCCAGATGGATTTCACCCCATTGACACCTTCTTCATGCGGGTCGATGTGGCTGATATTCTGGAAATCCATTCTTCAACGAGCGGAAAACTCACTTTGCAGGTCGAAGGAGATCCCCAACTTTCTTCCGATCCAGACAATCTGGTTTTGCGTGCCGCTCGAGCTCTTCAGTTGCTTGCTTCCCCCACTTCAGGGGCGGATATCTTGCTCAAGAAACGAATTCCTCAAGGAGCTGGGCTGGGAGGGGGAAGTAGTGACGCTGCCTCCACCCTCATCTGCCTGCGAAAACTGTGGGATGTGCCAATCAAAGACTCTGAACTCTCCAAAATCGGTGCCGAATTGGGAAGCGATGTTCCCTTCTTTCTTCAACCCTATGCCGCCCGAGGAACAGGCCGGGGCGAGATTCTTGAACCAATTCACCTGATTGATCTCCCTTGGACCGTCCTAATTCACCCGGGCTTTCCCTCCCCCACAGCTTCAGCCTATGCCGCCTACGCTAAAAACCCAGTTGCTGGGACGGAAGGACCCCCTTTATCGCTCACTACCAAAGATGGGTCAGAACTGAAAATTATACCCAGGAACGATTTAGAAAATGCGGTCGAAAGTAAGTTCCTATGGATCGAAAGCGCCCGCCAATGGATGGAAGCCAAGAAAAATGTCTTAGCGAGCAGAATGAGTGGAAGTGGATCGACAGTTTTCGGGCTCTTCCCAACTCAGGAAGATGCGGAAAAAGCCGCCGCCCATGGAAGGAATTTTTTTGGAAGCTCAGCTTGGATTCAGGTAGCCCGCCTGTTGGGCGGTCCCGAATGAGATTACCGCAACTTCAGGGCGATACGGGATTTAATTCGAGCGGAGCGATTCCTATGAATCGCCTTCCCCTTCGCCGCACGATCCAACCGCTTTTGCAATTCGGGAAAGAGCTTAACCGCTTCTTCCTTCTTGCCGGAAGCAATCAAGGCCAGAACCTTTTTTTGGGCATTCCGCGCATGATCCAAAAGACGACGATTTACCACACGACGCCGAAGAGAGGCCCGGGCTTGTTTTGCAGCAGAAGCAGTATTTGCCATAAGTGAAAAGAGTGCCCCAATCCCCTCCCCCACGTCAATCCATGAACTTGATCCGCCTTTTTTTTGCGATTGCCCTTTGGCCGGGCATCTATGCCACTGTCCTCTTTCTTGCGCGGACCTTGCAGTTGTCGATATGGGGTTCCCCATCATTCCCCTGGATGGGGCCTGCGGCCTTCGCAATCGGCTTTCTGACTGCCTGTCTGGCTTTCTTTTTTCTTCCCCGTCCCAAGGGGATTTATGTTTTGGGTCATGAACTGACCCATGCCCTCGCAGTCTGGCTCAGTGGGGGAAAGGTTCACTCCATTCATGCCGGAGAGCAGGGAGGAAAAGTTGTAGCGGACCGAGTCTCTCCCCTGATCAGCCTCGCCCCCTATGTTCTTCCTTTTTTCCCGATCGTTTTGGGAATTCTTTGGCTTGCATTCATTCGGCTATGGCCAGAAATGAGCTCTTATGTTCTTTTTTTTCTCGGGATCTGGGGGGTTGTCTGGGGATACCACTACGCCTTTACCGCAGATCTCCTTCCCACACGACAACCGGATTTCCTCGTTTACGGAAGAATCTTTTCCATCTCCTTGATTGTTCTTGGGAATTTGATGGTTGTTGGCCTTCTTCTTTGGTTCACATTAAAACCCTTCCCTGCAAAACAAGCACTCCTCCAACTTGGGTTGGAATGGGTTCGTATATATACGACCCTTGCCTATGAGATTTCGGGGCTTCTCTTGCGCTACCTCCCCCGTCCCGCCTAAAATCACAATCCCGTGACGTTCCTCCAAACGATCTTTAGCCATACTACGATTTGCTATTATAACCTTAGGAATCATCCGTAGGGGTCTTTTGCCTTTTCTGCATCCCCTTTCTTTCCCATGTACCTCCGTGCCGAACTTGAAGCAAATGTCCAATCCTGGACGCAGAAGAATTTCCCGGGTCTAGGGGTCGGGCCGTGGATTCGCCCCTGCACCGACCCCCGTCATGGCCACTTCCAGACCCACTTCCCCATGGTCGCTGCCAAACAGACTGGCGGAAATGCGAGGGAAATTGCGACACGTTTAGCAGAAGAATGTTCAACCCCTCCTGATTGGGAAAAACCCCAGATCGCGGGAGGTGGCTTCGTCAATTACCGCGCAAGTCCCATTGCAGTTGCCCGGGGGATCGAAAACCTAAGAAAAGACAAAGAGTTTGGAATCGTTCCCACCGAGCACCCCGAAACAATCGTCGTAGATTTCAGTTCCCCCAATATCGCGAAAGCTATGCATGTTGGCCATATCCGCTCAACTCTCCTGGGAGATACCCTTGCCCGGCTTTTGAAACGCTCCGGGAATCAGGTAATTCGAATCAACCATCTGGGGGACTGGGGGACTCAATTCGGAAAACTCCTCCTTGCGTATCGGGCTGCAGGTCGTCCGAAGTTATCTACCTCAAACCCCATTCAGGACCTCGAGGAATTCTATAAACTAGGACATCAGGAATCAGAGGCAGACCCTAGCAAAATGGAGCTGGCCCGGGCCGAATTAGCTGCGCTGCAGAGCGGCGACCCCGAAAGAAAAAAAGACTGGGAGGTTTTCTGCAAGCGCTCCGCCGAGCACTTTCGCGAGATCTATCGGCGCTTAAACGTAAGCTTTGACCTCGAAAAAGGAGAAAGCAGCTACCATGACGAGCTCCCCGGTGTCGTCGACGATCTACTTCGCCTTAAGATCGCAGAAATCAGTCAGGGGGCCGTAGTGGTCCGAAATCCGACCATTTCCGAAGAGCCTTTTTTGATTCGCAAATCAGACGGTGCTTTTCTTTATGGAACAACCGACCTAGCCGCCTTGCGCACCCGAATCCGCGATCTCCATGCCCATCGGATTATTTATGTTACCGATGGACGCCAGCAGCTCCATTTTCGCTGGCTGTTCGATACAGCCCAAAAGTGGAGTCAGCAGGGCATTTTCGAGCATGTCTGGTTCGGAACCATACTTGGGTCCGACCGGAAACCCCTCAAAAGCAGGGACGGAACCCCAATCAAATTGATCGATCTTCTGGATGAGGCAAAAGATCGGGCAAAAATGATCCTTCTGGAAAAGAGGCCTGACCTCACCGGCCAAGCATTGGAGGAAAAGGCGGAACTTCTTGGAATCGCAAGCCTTAAGTACGCCGACCAGATGCCAGGACGAAACTTGGACTACGTTTTTACATGGGAAAAGCTTCTCGCTTTCGATGGGAATACCGCACCCTACATCTTGAACGCCTACGTCCGGACTAGGTCCATCCTACGCAAGGCGGGATTAGAAAACCCTCCCGCGCACCCTGTGACTCTAAAAGAACCGGCAGAAGAGGAACTTTCGCGCCATTTGATGCAATATGGAGATACGGTTGCTTTGGCAACCCAAGACCGCCGACCTCATCACCTTTGCGGATATCTCTTTGAAACTGCGGGTATGTTTCACCGCTTTTTTGAAGCCTGCCCGGTTCTGCAGGCTCCAACCCTCGAACTCAGAAATTCGCGCCTAACCTTGGCAGGACTCGTGGGCGACATCCTTCGCGACGGACTTGGCATGTTGGGCATCCCAACGCTGGAGGAAATGTAACTCTAGATCCGCAATCTTTCTGCATCGCCCCAAAGATTCTCAAGGCGATAAAAACTCCTGCGGCCAGTGTGCATGACGTGAACCAGAACGTCACCGTAATCCAAAATAATCCATTGGCTCGCAGAATTACCGGAAGTCCGATAAGTCTTCCGCCCCCCCTCCTCCTCAACACCACGTTCAATTTCTGCGGCAATGGCCTTGATATGGGGCTCATTATCTCCCGAAACAATTAGAAAATAATCCGCCGGACCACCTACCTTACGAAGATCCAGAATCACGGGGTCGTGGGCTTTCTTGTTCTCTGCCATATGCGAGCAGAGCTTGGCCAATTGAATTCCCTCTGCGCTCATTGGTAAAACCGGCTTCGCTTGAGTTTCCCTTCCAATTCGGCCGGAACCAGCCCCTTGATCGGTAATCCTTTTTTGATGCGCATTCGGATTTCGGTCGATGAAATATCAAAACGAGCTGGGATTACACTCATCCTCACTCCGGATTTCTTTTGAGGAAGTGCGGGGCGCGGGAACACCAGGAAATGCACCAACCGGGCAAGATCGGAAAAGTTTTTCCAGCGTGGAAGCTGTTCCCACTGGTCTGAGCCAAGTATCCAGTACAACCCGGCCCGTGGGTTTTTCATTTTCCAATGCCGTGCTGTTTC